>APMI01002738.1_pt1 | contig 17827 bp, 16 predicted proteins | sample 667938 | NCBI WGS metagenome assembly APMI01 (sample SAMN01084076, study PRJNA167559) | wastewater metagenome | biome: Wastewater | place: Denmark: Ejby Moelle, Odense | collected 2011-11-28 | reverse complement strand
GCTGCGGCAGCCGCGCAACCGCTCGAACGCCCGCTCGAGATCGGCGACGAGGTCGGCGACGGGCTCGAGCCCCGCATGCACGCGGATCAGCGCGCCGTCACGGACGGCGGCGCAGCTACGCTTGGGCTCCGGCCAGGCCGGCACCATCAGACTTTCGAAGCCGCCCCAGCTCGATCCCATTTTGAACACATCGAGTTCGTTGAAGAACGCGGCCCGGTCCCGGTCCGACATCGGATCCAGCCGCACCCCGAAGAGCCCTGATGCGCCCCGGAAGTCACGTTTCCACAGCGCGTGGCCCGGGTCGGCCGGGAGCGCGGGATGAAGGACCGAGCGCACTTCGGGACGGTCGGCAAACCACTTGGCTAGCTGCAACCCGGTGCGGTGGTGCCGTTCGAGCCGAACGTCAAGAGTGCGCAGACCGCGGTGCACCAGGTAGCAGTCGTCGGGGCTCGCCGAACTCCCCCAGCGCGCGGCCGCGTCCTTGAGCCGCCTGTAGACGTCCTCGGTCGCGCCGGTCATCGCGCCCAGCATCACGTCGGAATGCCCCGAGAGGTATTTGGTCGCGGCCGCGATCGAGACGTCGACGCCGTGATCGTGCGGTCGGAATAGGAGCGGCGTCGCCCAGGTGTTGTCGAGCGCGGTGACGATGCCATGTGCGCGGGTCACCGCTGTGATCGCGGCGACGTCGGGGATCTCGAACGTGGCAGACCCGGGCGTCTCGAGAAACGCCATGCGCGTGTTCGGTCGGATGAGCGCTGCGATGCCGGCCCCGACGTCGGGCGAAAAATATGTGACCTCGACGCCGAAACGCGCCAGCACCTCGTCGCAGAACCGTCGCGTCGACCGATAGGCGGTGTCGATCACGAGCACATGGTCGCCTGCTCCCGCGAACGCGGAGAGGCTGAGCGAGATTGCCGCGGTACCTGAGGATGTGAGTACGGTTGCAAAGCCCTGTTCGAGGTCGGCGATGGCGTTCGCCAGCGCCCGGTTCGTCTCGGTGCCGTAGAGGCCGTAGATCACGCTGTCGTAGAAGTGCCGGTGGCGGTCGACATAATCCTCGACGCGATCGTAGATGATCGTCGAGGCGCGGTGCACCGGGGGATTGAGTAGGCCGGCGCCGCGCCCTGACGGCGAGTTGGAGTGAATGAGCGCGGTCACGTCGGGTTCACCACCCGTGTCCGTGCCGTGGAGGATGCGGCGGTCCGAAGTCATAGCTTGCATCCGCTGATTATGAGTGGCCTATAACGCGCGGCAATGACCCGAAGGAACATGCGATGAATCTCAGGCAGCTCGAAGCGTTCCGCGCAGTGATGCTCTCGGGCTCTGTGACGCAGGCGGCGGTCTCCCTCCATATCTCCCAGCCGGCGGTCAGCAAGTTGCTCGCCGACCTCGAGCACCAGGTCGGCTTCAAGCTCTTCCTCCGCTCGAAAGGCGTCGCGCTCACGGTGACGCCGGAGGCCGACATCTTCTTCCATGAAGTCGAGCGCAGTTTTGCAGGGATCGCGGTGTTGAAGCGTGCGGCCGCCGACATCCGCAATACGTCGACGGGGACACTCCGCATCGCGGCGCTGCCGGCCCTTGCGGTCAGCTTCCTCCCCGCGGTCATCGCGAAGTTCCGCGAGCGCCATCCCGGCGTCTCGATCCAGCTTCAGACGCGCAGCTCCTCGACCGTGCGGCAATGGATGGCGAACCAGCAGTTCGATGTGGGCCTGGCGACTCCGTCGCGCGAGCTGGCCGGCATCACGATGTCGCCGTTCCTCAAGTGCGCGGGCGCCTGCGTGCTGCCGCCGGGGCACCGGCTCTCGAACAACGAAGCGATCAAGCCTGTCGATCTGCGCGGCGAGCCGTTCATCTCGCTGGCGCTTGAGGATCGTACCCGTCACAGGATTGACCGTGTGTTCGAGGACGCCGGAGTCGATCGCGACATGGTCATCGAAACCCAATATGCGATGACAATCTGTGCGCTGGTCCTGCAAGGTCTCGGATGCTCCATTCTCAATCCCGTCACCGCCGCCGATTACGTGAGCCACGGCCTGGTCGTCCGTCCGTTCAAGCCCGACGTCGCGTTCGACTACATGCTGTTCACGCCGCGATTGCGGCCCGTGTCGCGAGCCGCCGAGGCGTTCATCGCGATTCTCGAGGAATACCGCGATGTCTTTCTCGCCACCGGGCGCGTGCCACTCGCCTAGAATCTGGTCGTCGCGCGAAGATACCAGAAACCTCCGTTGAACCCTGTTGGGGCGAAGCGCATGTATTGAATGCCGTTGTTGATCTGCGACTGACGTGCCTCCCGCTCGGGATAGGTGTCCAGCAGGTTCTCGGCGCCCATCGCCAGCTTGATCGTGGGCGTGACCTTGTAGGAGGCTTCGAGGTCGATCAGCATCCTTTCGCCACCCGTCAGGTCCGCCGCGGGGGTCGCGCCATAGTCGGTCCATTTCCCGTAATAGTTGGCGCGCGCGGTCAGGCCGAAGGCGCCCGCCTCGTAAAGGAATGATGCGTTGCCTTTCCACTGCGGCACGAAGCCTTCGAGGGCGAGCAGCCTCGCGCGATCGGCAGCGATGACAGGCGAAGCGCGGGTCACTTTCGTGTCGGTGTAGTTGGCATTGATCCCGAAGGTGCCGCGACCGCCGAGCAGGCTCATTCCGACTGTCAGGACTGCATCCACGCCTTGCGTCCGGCTATCGAAGGAGTTGGTGAAGAAGCTGATCTGCTGGAATGACCCGCCGCCCGGAATACCGAGCGCGGCGAGCTGGTCGCGTTGCGCCTGGGTGAGGTCGAAATTGCCCGAGACGGCGATACGATCTTCGACTTCGATATTAAAATAGTCGACCGTAAGCGTGATGTTGCTCGCAGGCTTGAGCACGACGCCGCCCGCGATGTTGAACGAGCGCTCGGGCTTCAGCGGCGTCGCGCCGAAGAAGGTGGCGACGGGGTTGTTCGGGGCGACGATGCCCGCGGTCAGCGGTGCACCCGTGACAGAGTCGATGTTTGTCTGAACCTGCGACGAGTTCGATTGTCCTGGGGTAGGGGCCCTGAAGCCGGTATTGATGGAGCCCCGTACAGCAAAGCCGTCGGTGAAGTCCGCGCGGGCGCTGACTTTCCAGGTGAACCGGCCGCCGAAGTCGGTGAATTTTTCGTAGCGGCCCGCAACGCCTGCGAGAAACCGCTTGCTCAAATTGCCCTCGAGAGACGAGTAAACAGCCCAGTTGCTGCGCGAGAAGACGCCCGCCTGCGACGGGCTGAAGCCCGGGAAACCGTTGGATCCGACCGGCAGCCCCGTGCGCGCACCGGTGTCAGGATCGACCAGCGACGCGAACGGGCCGACCTGGTACGAGGCGATTTCGCCCGGCGTGATCTCATAGGTTTCACGCCGGAATTCGGCGCCGCCGGCAAGTGTTAACGGCTCCTTTAAGCCGAACGAGACCGGATAGGCGAGGTCGAGGTTCACGCCCAGCTCGCGCTGTTCGAGCTTGCCCGCGTTAAAGCTCGTCGGCGACGACAACCCAAGCGAGGGGTTGACCGTGTTGTTGATCCGGTATCGCGCGGTGTTACGACCGTAGGACGCACTAAGGTCGTAGGTGAGCCCTGAATCCGCCTCGCCTTTGAGCCCTGCATTGATCGAGGCGTCGGTGACCGTAGCGCCGAAGGCGGGCGTGAACCCGCCGGGATATAGCGAGCGGAAGCTGAAGCGCGCACCCCCGGGGGGCGTCGTCAGCGGAATGCTCGTCGCGATGAAGGTGGTGTTCGGATTGCGGTAGAAGAACGCGGTGGTGCCGCTGCTCCAGCTATAGTTTCCGAAGGTATAGAATTTGAGTGTGTCCGAAAGATCGATCCCCGCATTCACAAAGATGCGCGCGGCTTCGACATCCGGGTTGCCCCAGCGTTGCGCCGGCACGGGAACTCCCTGGACGCCAGCGTTGATCAGAGCCTGCGCGTCGGGGCGCTGGATGCCGCGCGAAGTCGTCGCCGCGTTGGAATATTCGGCGCTGATATTGACGAACCCGCGATCGGTGAAAGGCAACCCGACATTACCCTGCAGAAGAACGTCCCGGCCATCTCCCTGATAATATTGACCGTAGCGTGCGACGAACGTGGCGCCTTCGCGCTCGGTCTTGAGGCGAAAATTCAGGACTCCGGCAATGGCATCCGAGCCGTAGAGCGCCGATGCGCCGTCACGCAGCACTTCAAGCTGACCGATCGCTATCGATGGGATCGCGCTGAGATCGGGTCCCTGCGATCCACGGATGTAGGGGACGTTGGTGAACTGCACCGTGGCTCCGCGGTGGAAGCGCTTGCCATTGATAAGGACCAGTGTCTGGTCCGGCGGCAGGCCGCGCAGCGAAAAGGGCCGCGTGAAGACCGCGCCGTCGTTGCTGACGAGGCGCTGAATGTTGAGCGACGGGATTTCGGTGCGCAGGATGTCGTTGAGATCTGCGCTGCCTTGCTGGGTCAGCCGTTGGCCTGAGATGATGTCAATTGGTAGCGGCGCATCGGCCGCCTTCAGATCGGTGCGGCGCGTCCCCGTCACGACAATGTCGCCTTGGTCAGAGGATGGACGCGGCGAACTCGCTGCCGATGACTGCTGCCCTTGCGCCAAGGCTGGAGAGGCGCAGAGAGCGATAGTAATCGCGCCGATGCAGCCGTTCGACCTGAGTTTCGTCATGTCCCGCCCCTTTTTGCAAGATGTGCTTGAGCAGGGGGGTAAATCTAGTTCGCCACGCACGCCAACAATTATGCATGGTTATCTCGTTTACGTTCGAGGTTATATTTTAAAGTTATGGGTTCGCGCCGATCGCAATTTCGCGTGGCCGTCGCGATGCCTATCCGCCTGGCACTCTTCACCGGCGCCGTGCACAGGGTCCGCGACCAAACGAATGAGCCGATTGAACGGCGGATAGGTGGTAACCGAGAGTACACAAAAATTTCACCACGGCCTTCCGGCCCCGCCCGCGAAAACCTCATTTGTTGCGGACAACATTAAGCCGGAACCGCATTTTATGGACGATGACCGGCTACGATTGGATTGCCGGCTGAACTGTCGGCAGCGCGACTTTAATTCGGAACGGTGCTCCAAGTTGGAGAGCTACGGTGCCCTCGTGACCGCGTGCGATTTCCCGAACAATGGCAAGACCAAGGCCATGACCGATGCTATCGGAGTCGAATTTGCCAAAAAAGCTCGAACACGGTGTCACTAAGTGCCTCCGGCACCCCAAGCCCCTCGTCGCTGACTGTTATGATGGCCAGTGGCTCGATGTCACTGCCAATCTCCACGCTCGCCTCCAATTGAATTTTGCCACGTCCGTGGCTCAGCGCATTGTCGAGAAGATTGCGAATCATGTTGTATAACGCCTCCGAACTGCCTCTCACCGCGAGGGTGTCGGGCAAGTCCACGTCGAACTTCCGGCCCGCTGCGTCCGCGAGCGGAAAGAGCGCTGCGGCCGCCTCGCGTGCCACGCGTGAGAGATTATGATAGGCCGGGCACTCGCGACCTCTGTCTGACGGGCATGTTCCTTGCGGGCCAGATTGAGCAATTGACCGAGGAGTTTGTTCAGCTGTTCGATGTCGTGCTCGATCGTCAACCAATCGGTGGTTCCTCCCAGCTTTGCCTGCTGGAGATTTAGGCTGAGCACGGCGAGCGGGGTGCGCAGATCGTGGGCGGCATCTGCTACGAAACGCTGTTCCGCCTGATAAGCCTCAGTCAGCCGGTCGAGCGCGCCGTTGATCGCACTGACGAGAGGGCGCACTTCTTGCGGAAGGCGTTTCGTCGAAATGCGGGCGGCCGGATTGCCCGGTCCAACGTCCATGGCCTCGCGCGAGGCCGCGGCCTGGTGACGAAGGCTTCATCCACTCACCAGCCAGATCAGCAAGATCGCGCAAGCGCTGTACACCAGCAGGATCAGCATGTCCTGATACGGGTCTTGAAAGAGGAAAACGTGTCTGCCCGCGATCGCCTGCGCCTGGCGATCGAGCGGATCCAGCCCAAGAGCCCCGCCCAGTCCAAGCAGAAACACCATCAGCATTCCGGCGAGAAGCCGTCCCCGGAGGCTTCCGAGAGCTCGTCTCAAGGTCCAGGCTCTGGTTGCAGGCGATAGCCGATACCCCGCGCCGCCTCGATCCCTATCTTGGAGCAAGCGCACAGAAGCTTGCGCCGCAGCCTCGATACCGAAGTCGAGCGCGTTAGAACCGACGTCCTCATCGAATCCATAGACACGCTCCTCAAGCACATCTTTCACGACGATGCGGCCGCCGGCGCGGATCAACTCCTCGAGAACCGAGGCCTCGCGGCGCGCCAGCTCCAAAGCGGTGTCCGCGACCGCAGCGAATCGCGAGGCAGGGTCGAATGAAAGGTCGCCAAAGTGATAGGTAGTGTCACGCCGCGTTCCCGGGCGGCGAAGGACGGCGCGCAACCGCGCTTCGAGTTCGGTGAGCGCAAAAGGCTTGAGAATATAATCGTCAGCTCCCGCATCGAGTCCGCCGACGCGGTCCGCGATACCATCGCGCGCAGACAGGATGAGGGCAGGCATCTGCGTGCCGCGAGCGTTTCGCAGTTCTCGCAGGACGTCCATACCGTCCATATCAGGCAGGCCGAGATCGAGAATGACGCCGTCATAGGTCGCAACCGCGACCGCCGCCAGCGCCTCTTCGCCCCGGTCGACGGGATCGACCGCGAACCCACAAGCCTTCAGGTGCTCGGCGATCGTCTCGCGCATCGCGCGATTGTCCTAAACGAGCAGCACTCTCATGATCCGACTCCGCGTTCCCGCCGCTACCTCCACCATAGGCCTGACGCGAGGCTGACGTGCGCACCCGGCTCACATGCTGCCGATCCGGACGCCGGGCGGCACGTTCGTGCCCTTGCGGCAACTGGCCGACATCGTCCCCTCGTCGGAACGCTACCAGGTCCGCCACGAGGGAGGGCGCCGCGTCCAGACCGTAACCGTCAACGTGGCTAGCAGTGATATCGCCGCCTTCGTCGCAACCGCCAAGGCGCGCGTCGCTGCCCTAGTAAGCCTCCCTGCCGGAACCTATGTTGCCTTCGCCGGAACAGCCCAGGCCCAGATCGACGCCCGTCGCGATCTGCTCGTCAACACGCTGATTGCGGCCGTCGGCATCGTATTGCTGCTGTCTGTCGTGACACGCAATTGGCGCAATCTCCTGCTGGTGCTCGCTAATTTGCCCTTCGCCATGGTCGGCGGCGTCCTCGCCGTTCTGCTGACGGGAGGCCAATTGTCGCTCGGCGCGCTGGTCGGGTTCGTGACACTTGCCGGCATTACGCTACGTAATTCGATCATGATGATTTCACACTTCGAACATCTGGTCGCGATCGACGGGCGCGACTGGAACGCGGCCACCGCTATCGACGGTGCGAGCGACCGCCTGGTGCCGATCGTTATGACGTCGCTGGTCACCGCGCTCGGTCTGCTTCCGCTCGCCGTCGGCATGGACGATTCCGGGCGCGAGGTCGAAGGTCCGATGGCAGTCGTCATCCTTGGCGGCCTGATGACGTCGATGGTCCTTAATCTGCTGGTGCTGCCGGCGCTGGCGCTGGCCTTCGGCCGGTTCGGCCCCGAGCAGAACGAGCTCACCCAGGCATGAAACCACTCCGCACGTCGGTACCCCCGACGGTCTGGATGCTTGGGTTCGTCAGCCTGTTCATGGACCTGTCGTCCGAGATCATTCATGCGTTGCTGCCGCTGTTTCTGACGACGACGCTTGGGGTCAGCGTCGCTGTCGTCGGCGCAATCGACGGTGTTGCCGAAGCGACCGCCTCGATTACCAAGGTGTTTTCGGGATATATTTCGGATCGCATCGGCAAGCGTCGCCCGCTGATTCTGATCGGCTATGGGCTCGGAGCGCTGACCAAGCCGCTCTTCGCGCTCGCCGGGACCGCGCCTGTCGTGCTCGGCGCGCGCTTCGCCGATCGGAGCGGCAAGGGACTGCGGGGCGCGCCCCGAGATGCGCTGGTCGCTGATATTTCGCCGGCTGAGGTTCGCGGCAAAGCCTTCGGACTGCGTCAGTCGCTCGATACGATTGGCGCGTTCGCGGGACCACTGCTTGCCGTTGGCCTGACGGTAGTTTTCACCAACGACATACGTTTGGTTTTCTGGTTCGCGACCATTCCGGCCGCCATTGCAGTGCTACTCGTGATCGTGGGCGTTGAGGATGCCAAGCCCCGCACCGGCGAGGCTCCGGTTCGGTCGCCGATCCGCTTTGCCGATCTCAGACTTCTGGCGCGCCCGTTCTGTGAACTGGTATTCGTCGGCGTGGTCTTCACGCTGGCGCGATTCAGCGAGGCCTTCCTGATTCTGAAAGCTAGTGCGGAGGGTTTGCCGCTCGCACTAGCGCCGCTGGCGCTTGTGGTGATGAATGTCATCTACGCGCTGGGCGCCTATCCGGCTGGGAAACTGTCCGACCGCGTGCCGGCCCGGGCCATTCTCGCGACAGGCATGATATGTCTGATACTCGCCGACCTCGTACTGGCAATGGCGCACGGCATGGGTAGGGCATTTTTCGGCGTCGCCCTATGGGGAGCCCATATGGCCCTAACGCAGGGCTTGTTCGCCAAGCTCGTTGCGGACAGTTCGATACCGGACCTTCGAGGTTCAGCCTATGGCTTCAATCTCGCGACTGGGGTGGCCATGCTGTTTGCAAGCATTATCGCCGGCGCCATGTGGGACGGGTTCGGCGCAAACGCGACATTCTTCGCCGGCGGCGCCTTCGCGATCGCTGCAATGGCGATGCTCTTGATCCCGCGCGTGCCACTAAATGTACGCCATTGATCGGCCAAAGAAGGATCGACTATCGGCGGCGGCGGCGAGACTGAGGGCCAAAAGAGCTAGGGTGAACGCACGAGACATCCCTGGGTCTTGTGCAGCTGTTAGAGCACACCGAAGTCGCGGCCTGGATCCTCCCAGCTGACGTCGCACCGTTTGGACCATGTGGCCAGCCGGTCGACGCTCAAGAGCTCGGTCGCATTTCTTTCGCGGCATAGTTGTCGAGCGTTGCCCGCGCAATGCAATCCGACAGCGTATTATCCTCAATACGCCCGCCCGCGCCAGCATTTTGGTGAAGATCTGCCGCGCCGACGAGCTCACCTAGTCTTTAACCGCTTGTGCCAGACCCGACAGGCATTGGGCGGAGGGCGCGCCCGGTCCGACCATCGACGCAAAGCTTTTTAGATTCGCTTTAGACTTGTGACGTAAACGTCGGAGCCGCTCAGTGTGGCCGGCTCCAACCTTAGATTGTCAATTAATCACAACAGGCTATTATCATCTACGATGTCTGTCGGCAGGGGCATAGGCCATGATAAGACGTGAATTGATCGAGAAGCTATGCGAGGAAAATCCGGACATTCTTCGCCAGGACGTAGCCAAGGCCGTCGTGGCGTTCTTTGACCGCATTACAGCACAACTGGGAAACGGCGGAAGGGTCGAGCTGCGTGGATTCGGGGCATTTTTCACAAAAGAGCGTGGGCCGAGAAGCGGCCGCAATCCCATGACTGGCGTCCCTTACTCGAAAGCTCCGCACAGTGTCCCTCGCTTCAGGGTGTCGCCGCTGCTTGCGCGTGAGATGATCTCGCCAAAGCAATGTGATGCCGATAGATGAGGTTTTGCCTCTCGATTTTGTCTCGAGTCGGCGGGGCTGGTTGTTCATACCCCGGCGGCCAGCCCCAATCATCAGACAGTCGTCTACTGCATCAAGGCGGGCACAATAATAAGACCCAATTATCGGCGGTTGGTCCAGACCATCGATTGTTTCGAGCACGTAACAAGTACATGTGAACCGAAATCCTTCCGTCCGCCGGGCCATCCCGTGAGTATCGACTGGTTTCAATTTCCATCATGATGAGGGCGACAGTCGATTATGACGGTTGTGCTGAGCAATTGAACTCGATCTTCTCCACAACGTAAGGCCCGGGATTTTCAGACACGCCTCCTGACAGCGTCTTGCCCAATAAATTGCGCAATGATCGCACGAAAGGATTATTCGATTCGCCCTAAATTTGGGGAGCGCGGGTCGGTTGGCCACGGACCTTTCATGATCATGTGTGTGGGACATGTTGGAACCGATGAACTCTAGGGGCCGGCATCTAAGCTGACGCATAAATCGGCATGGACTGAACGCGGATAAAGTGAAACCGTCTCCTCGCAGTAAAGCTGAAGACCCAGACCTATCCTGCGCCAGTTGAAGATCAAGGGAGAAGCTTGCAGTAGCGGGATTCGGTTCGGCATCGCAGCCAGCAGGATCAATGCCTATCCAGGTACTGGAGCCGATGATCCTGAGCTTGTCCTTGGCACTGCATTTCCCCCAAGGCGAAGCGGCATTTCCACTTCGCCAGCGCCTTTCGGACACTGGAACTGGGGGTGTGGCCGAGGCGCGGTGGAGGGCGGGCGTTATAATTATTTTTATATTGCGCAGAACTCCGCAGCGGCGGGGAAATCGGCGGCGATGCAGGTTTTGCAGGACGCTGCCACTTCCAGGTCACGGCAAATTTCGACCGGATCAGGCCCGCTCATCTGGGAACCTCGGCTCCGACCCTTTCAGGCGGTACACGCACGTAGCTGAAGCGCATTGATCCGCTCGGTGCAGATGACCTCCACTAACTTCGCCAAGGCTTCGACTCGTTCGCCGAGCCAGACGAGCTCGTCTTCAGTGATGCGGTAGTGCTTTGAGTAGCGCGCCTTCACATAAGCTTCTTTTAGTTTCTCGAACCGCGCGCGATCGGTCTTCGTCTCGCGCGGCCACGCCTCGATCAAGCGCGGATCGATCCGCTCCGCCTGCGTGCGAAGAAAGCCGAGATTGTGCACGTGAGGGGTATAAAAGGTGCAGACTAGCAGGACGCAGTGATAATATCGTTCGGTCGCTTGGTGAGTAAGAAATGCGGCGTCCTTTACTCTCCCCTGAGATAAGCTAAAGTACGCCGTTTCGAGCATGCCCTGAGCAGCGGGCAGCCACTCCTCAAAATACTCCTGCGCCATGGCAAGCGCCTGCGCGGCCGTCTTTGGCTGCGGCTCAGGGAAATCGGTCCCGTCGCTCTGGTAGAGCGCGATGCCGTCGGTCGCGATATCGATGAAGAAGTAGCGGCCTTCAAGCAGGCCCGCGTTCACTTCCTGCTGGGTGTGCACGATGAAGTTGACCGGCGTGCGCAAGGTCCTCGTGATCGCCAGCTCCCTGTTGAGCTTGTCTTCCGCCTTGCTCCAAAAGTCGACCCTATCGGTCAGCTTTTCATGATTGACGATAAGGAGCAGGTCGAAATCGGACTTATAGCCCTTGGCCGTGTGCGGCTCGTCGATCCAGCCGCCGCGCGCGTAGCTGCCGTAGAGAATGACTTTGAGGATGCGCGCCTGTTTCTTCCAGTCCGATGTTGCGATCGCGGTTGCGTCGCCGAACTGCTCGAACAGGATTCGTACCACCCGTTCGAGCTCGCGCTGCTTGGCGGGCGGCAAATGATCGAGGTCAGTGCGCATCGTGGATCGACCTTAGACGCTGGCCGAACGATTGCCAGTGCGGCAGAAGTGGCGTCTTCGCGTGGACGGTCAAGGTATTTTGCTGAAGCATCACAAGGCACAACGGGGCAAAGTGCTGGCTTCCGATCGCGACGTACAATAATCTCGAGCCATACCTCTAAATCCGAGCCGAAAAGGGAGCACCATTGCAACTGCGGGTTCTTTCGTTTCCGCATGCGCCTATCGCCAGCGTTGCAGCACGTGGGCATCGACGAACATTAGCTATGGCGTGGGTGGGAATGATCCTAAGAGCGCGACGCTCTCGCGTCTCTAAAAAGCTTGCGGAGCTGTTGACGTGTCAGTGCCTCTTCAACGAGACAATTTCCGATCAGGTAAGATGGGGTACCACGCAAGCCCAGCCTAGACATCGAACCGGCGTTGCGCGCGAGCAGCCTGTCAATCTGGGCACTGTGTCGACGGAGATCGATTTGCAGTCTTGACCAAACGGCGCCGGCTTTGGTCGACGCCTGCATCAATTCCGTTTCGTCTAGATTTCCCGGTGCTTTCATGAAGGCTGCGTGAACCGGCAAGAATTTCCCTTGCCACTGGGCGGCGATCGCGAGCCTCGCAGCTACGACCGATCGAATACCAAAGGCCGGGCGATGGCGGAATATAATGACTATGCGCCCGTCTTCCCTAACCGCGTCCAATAAGTCGGTATCCGAGCGGCGACACGCCGCGCAACGATAATCGGTGAAAATGACAACCGACAGGTTCGCGCTGGCGGATCGCACGCGGGGAGCGGCTGCGTCTCGTTGTGCGTCACTCACAAGCTGCGGGTTCGTGATTTTCACGCCAAGCGGGGCAGTTGCACGAAGGGTGAAGCTAATCAGAATACCGATCGCAATGGCGGCAGTGAGGCCTCTCCGTCCCCTCAAAATCATTCCGATTGGTGCTTTGGCGTCATAATGGATCATGGGGTCACGCCGGGAGTGATTACCATATGTCCCGAAAACATCTGAGTCGGCATTTTAGTCGGCATTATGATCGTGGCACGATCATGCTGGCGCAATTTACTCAAATCGGTAACGCCCGTCTCTCTGCCTCATGCGAGGGTCACTGACGACTGGTGAATGTGCATCATATTTCACGTCTTGCCGCCTCGTCAGATCGCCATGGGTTCGATCAAGATGCTATAATGGGGCTGCCCCTTAGAGGCGTACTTTTGTCGTGGTCCCGACTGCAATCCAAGCGAAAACGTTGCTCCGCCTATCAAAACGCCGCGTCACTGCTCCGATTGTGGTTAAGGCGAGTAATGCAACGGCCTCGAGAAGGTGGGCAGCATACACCGCTGCAAGTCTCAGAAGGTGCGTTCGAATATCCGCACGTCGTCATCGAGCATGGACTTGTGCCTCTCGCGCGGCTTGTCGGCCTGGCAAGGGTTGGTCCCGGGAGCGGCGTATCCTTTCATGGAAGAAAACTGCTGTGCGATCGTGGTACCCTGCTTCGTGGCATACCCCATTGTTCGTCGCATGGTTCGCGAGCACCGTGCTCTCTGTGATTTATGTAGCGTGGGGTGCGTTTACCGGGAATTCTGACTGAAGATAATGAAATGGGGCTGGCTGCCGGTGACCCACTACGGTAATCTACTCTTTGCCGCCGCCTAAGGTCTTCGGCCCACTGCATGGCCGGCGACGCGACCGGCGTCGTTTTCGCTGCTGCGTGATCAGCGATTGATGGGAAAATCTCATGTTTTTGCGTGAGTACCCTCTGCTGCAGCGGTCGGCTGACAATTCTCGAGAGGCGAGTGGTTATTCACGTTACGGGTTTTCAATCATGCCTTGTCTATGTCCGTAGCGCTGATGTTTTTGGGAGTTTAAGCCGCGGCGATGATCGAGGATGCCCAGCTAAACGCCTGGTTTTGCAATCAGGTTCTCCCTCTGGAGGGCGCGCTCACCCGCTTCCTGCAGCGGAATTGGAGAGCTTCAGAAGACGTGATGGAACTGCGGCAGGACGTATACGAGCGAGCCTTGAATGGCGCCCGGTCGGGTCTGCCGGTACACACCAAAGCCTATGTGTTCATGATTGCGCGTAACCACCTTATAAACTCAGCCGTGCGCGCCAAGATCGTGTCATTTGATCTGGTGGCCGATCTCGAAAACGTAGAGGCCGTAACTGATACCTTCGCAGCAGAGCGGCTCATCGATGCACGAGATCAGTTACGAAGAGCCCATGCGGGTATGAATGCGCTGCCCGCACGCTGCCGCGAAGTTGTGCGGCTGCGTAAGGTCGAAGGGCTTTCTACCCGGGAAGCTGCTGAGCGCCTTGGTGTCGGCACACACACAATCGAGCGCCAGTTGACTTTAGGCATGCGCGCGCTGGTCGACTTCATGCTGGGCGGCACCGGAAAAGTACGCCGCGAGAATCAATTGCGCCGTGAAAAGGTCACCGAGCAATGACCGGCGCAGCGGCAATTGAGCAACGCGCTGCCCTTTGGTTGGTCCGTCGCGAAAATATTGACTGGTCTCCCGCGGACCAAGCCGAATTCGAGGCGTGGCTTGAACAGTCGATGGCGCACAAGGCTGCCTATTGGCGGCTGGAACATGGATGGCGGGAAGCCGATCGTATCGGTTCGCTCGGTCTTGCCCAGAATGAAGCGGTCACGTCACGCCGGAACGGAATGTCGTTCTGGCGCCCGCTCGCCATCGCAGCGTCGTTTGTGGTCGCCCTAATGGCCGGCATCGATCAGGTTCTTATCTGGCCGTCATCGGCCGTCACGCCGCAACATTTCGAGACAACGGTCGGCGTTCGGAAGATCGTGCCGCTCGTCGATGGCAGCCGCGTCGAACTGAACACGGCGTCGGCGGTGCGGACAGCCGTGAACGACAAGGTTCGCGAGGTATGGCTCGACAAGGGCGAAGCTTATTTCGAAATCGCGCACCGCGACGGTCTTCCATTCGTTGTTCATGCTGGCAGTCGGACGGTTACGGTGCTGGGGACCAAGTTCTCGGTTCGTCGTGACGGCGATAAAGTGACGGTGTCAGTCGTGGAAGGACGAGTTAGGGTCGATGATGCGATACAGCCCGACTCCGTGCCTGCGGCGATTATCACTGCCGGCGATGTCGCCGTCGCACGGGGTTCGTCGACGTTGCTCGCTGGAAAGTCGGAAGATCGCGTCGTGTCGTCGCTCGGCTGGCGTAACGGCATATTGAATTTCAGCGACACGACGCTCGTAGACGCGGCGGCAGAATTCAATCGCTACAACGCGAAGAAAATTCGGATCGGCGACGATGAAACCGGCGCGATCAGAATCGGCGGCACCTTCCAGGTTTCGAACGTCGATGGTTTCGTGCGTCTATTGCACGAGGCATACGGACTAAAGATTGAGGATAGCGACAAGGGCGTAACGATTTCGAGTTGAGCAGCGTTACGGGTTTGTCGCTGCGACTTGTCTAAGCATATCGGACGAGCGTGAAGAAATCACGCCGCGCTGGAGGGGGAATTATGAACAAGCATCTTGTTGCGGTTCTGACGACGACCACCTGCCTCATGGCCATGGCGGCTCCCGCCTGCGCGCAGGCAGCCACATTCGAGATTCCGGCTGGAAGCCTGTCATCCACGCTTGATCAGTTCGCGCGGCAATCGGGCCAGCAAGTCGTCTACAAAGCCGATGACGTCCGATCGGCCCATTCGGCCGGCGTGAGCGGCACGATGACAACCGCCGCCGCGTTGCGTGCCCTGCTCACCGGAACTGGCTTTACTGCGCATAACGACAAGTCCGGTGCTGTTGCAATTGTCAGGAATAATGTTCGCCTGGCGGAGCCGCCAGAACCGCGAAGAAAGCTTACGTCCACGCCTTCGTCTGGCGATGAAACTTTATTGCCCGCAAATGTTTCACGCGAACCGGAGATCATCGTTACCGGCTCCGCGTTGCCGACGACACCCGGCCAAGCCGCAGTGCCCATCACTGTCATCGGCGCCGACGACATCAAGAAGGGCGGCGTCGACAACAACGTGCTCGAACTCGTCCGCAAGCAGATCCCGTCGTTCGCGGGACGCAGCAACACCGGCAATTCGAACGCCAACAATACCAACCAGAATACCGCCGGCGGCTCGCAGGCACAGCTGCGCAACCTCGACACGCTGGTCCTGATCAACGGCCGCCGCGCGGCGGTGAATGCGATCGCCGGCATGGGTGGCAAGGTGTTCGTCGACCTGGCGCAAATCCCTGCGGCAGCGATCGACCGGGTCGAGGTGCTGACCGACGGTGCATCGGCAATCTACGGTTCCGACGCGGTCGGTGGCGTGATCAACTTCATCCTGAAGAGCGATTACGAAGGGATCTCGGTCGACGGCCGCTATGGCTTCGCCGACGGTTACAAGGAACGCAGCGCCAGCTTCGTCTTCGGGCATAACTTCACCGAAGGCCTGAACATCACCATGGCGGGGACATATTTGAAGTCCGACCCGCTGTACCAGAACCAGCGCAGCTTCACCTCGCCCTTCTACTCGACGGCCACGGCGGTACCGGGATCGGTGGTGAACAGCGGCCTGTTCGGCGTCCTTGCCAATGGGCTCAATTCTCCGTCGCAGCGCAATCCGACCGGTGTCCTTGCGACCGCGCCGAACTTCGCGGCGCTCGTCGCCAACGGCACCTATCTGAACCTGCCGACCACGACCTCGCCGCAGACGACCCCGCCGACGGCCACCAGCAATATCGGTGTCGTCGGCACCGGGATCGGCGGCACTTACGACCTGTCGCAATATCAGACGTTACTCTTGGAGCAGGAGCAGAAGGCACTCGATTTCAGCCTCAACTGGGAGGTTACGCCGGGCATCACCTTCTTTACCGATGCCCAGCTTGCCGAGAACCGCAGCTTCACGCAGTTCCGACCGGTCACCATCGGTGTCACCCTGCCGCAGAACGCGCCTTTTAACCCGGTCGCGGGAGCGCTGAGCGGCATCACCTTCGGCAGCACCACCAATCCGAAGCGCTATTACAACAAGAACGAGAGTCTCAGGATTACCGCCGGATTCAAGGGGCATCTCGACTTCGTGGGGCCGAGCTGGAGCTATGAGGCGGCCTATGTCCACAGCGAGAACACGCTGTACCAGCGGCAAGAGAACGTCATCTACACGCCCAACGTCGCGCTCGCGATCGCGGGTGGGTTCGACGCCTCGGGCAATGCCGTCGCGGGCGGCGCGTTCAGCAAGGTCTATTCGGGCTATTCGCTGACATCGCCGATGGTGCTCGTCCCGGCGCTCGATCCGCTCGCGCGTTCGGGAACGGTCCCGGCGGCAACGCTCGCGGCGCTGTTCGGCACCGAATATATCAACGCGTCGAGCAAGCTGGACTCATTCGACGCATCGGTTCGCGGCAAGCTGTTCGACCTGCCCGCCGGTGCGATCGAAGTCGCGATCGGCGGCGCGTACCGCACGGAATCGCTGACCGGTGAGACCGACCCCAACGGCTATGTCCACACCAACCTCAACTACTGCAATACTGGCGGCGTCCTCGGCACCAACACATCGACATGGACGGGTGGGCAGCAGGCCGACCCGCTGCCGGTCGCGTGCACGTCCTCGACGCCGGGTTCGGTGGGCAATGCGGGACGCACCATCAAGGCCGCCTATATCGAGGGACGCATCCCGATCTTCGGCGGCGATATGTCGATCCCGGGCTTTGCGAAGTTCGACCTGATCGGCGCCGTCCGGTATGAGAATTACAGCGACGCGGGCGAGTCCACCGTCCCGAAAATCGGTTTCTTCTGGAAGGTGTTCGATAACGACGCGGTCACGTTCCGCGGCAGCTTCGCCAAGTCGTTCACCGCGCCGCCGCTCTACCAGAAGTTCGGACCGGTCAACAATCGCCTAGCCGGCCCCGCTATTGTCCCTGCGGCTTTCCCGGGTCTTCCCGCCGGTCTCACCCCGGTTCAGGACGGCGTCAATCCGAACCTGGGACCGGCCAAGGCCGATTCCTATTCGATCGGTGTTCGTCTGAAGCCGCCGTTCATGCCGGGCCTGAAGATCGCGCTCGATTATTCCTATGTGAAGGAGGACGGCCTGCCGGGCGGTATCGGGTTCAGCAACATCTTCCTCGATGTGAACCAGAACGGGGCTGCCTCGATCTTCTCGGGCAACATCGCCAAGGGCAATTTCCCGGGACTGCCTGGCGCGACGGCATTCACCAATCCCGGCGACCTGCGAGCCTATCTCGCGGCGGACCCGGCCAACTACAACAATGTCTATGCGATCGACCGGTTCACCAATTTGGGCGGTATCCGCGTCGAAACGCTGAACGGCTCGATCGATTACACCTTGCCCACGGCGAACATGGGCACGTTCAACTTCAGTTCGATCATGGCGGTGTTCCTGAGCTA
>APMI01044501.1_pt1 | contig 17828 bp, 10 predicted proteins | sample 667938 | NCBI WGS metagenome assembly APMI01 (sample SAMN01084076, study PRJNA167559) | wastewater metagenome | biome: Wastewater | place: Denmark: Ejby Moelle, Odense | collected 2011-11-28 | reverse complement strand
CCCGCGCCCAGGGCGGGTTGGCGGCGGCGCGCGACACGGTGACCGCGGCGGCGCGCACGCCAAGCTCGAGCGCCGCGCGGATCGCCGGTGCGCCGATCGCGCCGATGCCAGCCTTGGACAAAAGCCCCTGTTGGCTCAGCGACGCCAGCACGCCAGCGTTGAACGTGTCGCCGGCGCCGACGGTGTCGACGATGCTTACGCGCGGGGCGGCGACCTCGATTGTGTGATCGCGCGTCACGGCAAGCGCCCCCTTGCGGCCACGCGTGACCAGAACAAGCCTGGCACCGTGGTCGAGCCATGACCGGGCGCGGGCTTCGAGCGAACCGGCGGCGTCGAACCAGGACAAATCCTCGTCGGAGAATTTGACGATGTCGCTCATCGCCGCCATGCGCCGGATGCGCGCGCGGTGGCTGTCGGCGTCGGGGATGAAACCCGGCCGGATGTTCGGGTCGAGCATGATCACCCGGCTTGTGTGTTCGCGGGCGAGCAGCGCCTCGTAGGCCCCGCCGCAGGGTTCCGGGATCAGGCTGATGGCGCCGAACAGCATCGCCGTGATCTCCGGGCCAAGCGGCGGCATGTCGGCCGCGACCAGCATCCGCCCGGCCGTGCCCTCGTCGTAGAACAGATAGCTCGCCTGGCCGTCGGTCAGGCGCACGAAAGCGAGCGTGGTCGGGCGGTTGGAGACCCGCGCATAGGAGGTCAGCACGCCGCTCGCCGTCAGCGCCTGGCGCAGCATGTCGCCGAAAAAGTCGCTCGACAGGCCGGTGAGAAACTCGACCGGCGCGCCGAGCCGGCCAAGCGCGATCGCGGTGTTGAACACCGCGCCGCCGGGAAAGGGCGAGAATGCGGCCTCGCCGAGCGTCGACTGACGCGGCAGCATGTCGATCAGCGCCTCGCCGCAGCAGACGATCATGACGGCGACCCGATCCGCGCGGCGGCCGGCTGGCGCAACAGGAAACGTTCCGACAGCGGCAGGCTGGCGCCGCCGAGCGAGCGCGCGTGGATGCCAACCGTGCCCTCGCGCACGACAGGCAGCGTCAGCCCCTCGACATCGTAGCGTTCGAGCCGCGCCCTTGTTCCGCTGACCAGCGCCGCGCGCACCGGCGTCGGCAGCCAGCCGTCGATGACGGCGGCCTCGAAGTCGATGACGGCCGAGGAGGAGACCAGCGCGTGGGCGATCGCCGCCGCGGCGTCGTCGATCCATCGCTCGAGGAAGGGCGACAGGTCGCCCCAGTCGTCGGGCGACGTCCACAACATGCCGGCGTCGCGGTTGGCCGCCAGCAGCTTGCGCTCCAGCACCGCGATCGACGCCACGTCGATCAATTGCACGATGCGGCCGTTGGGGCCCGGCACCGGCATCGAGCCGAGCGCGCCGGCATTGCCGGAAGGCCCGGCGTAGAGCGAGCCGTCCAGCACGATGCCGCCGCCGATGAAGGCCCCGACATAGAGATAGACGAAGTTGCGGATGCGGGTCTGGCCGAAGGCGAGTTCGGCGCCGCAGGCGGCGGTGGCGTCATTCTCAAGATAGACCGGGTAGGGCAGTTCGGCGGCGATGGCGCCGCGAATGTCGGCGCTGCGCCACTGGTCCATCACCTCGCGCGGCGCGCCGACCGCGTCGGCCCAGTTCCATATCTCGAACGGCATGGCGATGCCAAGGCCGGCGATCCGCTTGCGCTGGGCGGCGGTCAGATCCTGTTCGAGGCGGGCGATGCCGTTGCGCACGAAGGCGAGGGTGCCGTCGGGCGTCGGGTAGGTGTAGGTGACGCTGACCATCGTGCGGACGCGGCCGAGAAAATCGATCAGCACCAGGTCGGCGCTGCGACGGCCGATCTTGAGGCCGAGGAAAAACGCGCCGTCGGGATTGAGCGACATCGGCACCAGCGGCTGGCCAACCTTGCCGCGCAGCGGCGCGTTGCGCAGCAGCAGTTGCTCGGCCTCCAACTCGCGCATGATCACCGAGACGGTCTGCGCCGACAGCCCGGTCATGCGCGCGATGTCGGTCCTGGCCAGCGCCCCGTGCTCGCGCACCAGCGACAGCACCAGCCTCTCATTGAGGTTGCGCATCCCGCTCTGGTTGGCGCCGCGCCACTGCGGGTCGCGCGCCTCCGAACTCGTTGGAAGCGAATCCAATTCCGATCCTCCCGGTCCCCCTGCATGCTTTCCGCGACAATGGGGCCGGGCGCAACTCCTGTCAATAATAAATCACTATGAATTATCTATTGACAAGTCCGGCCGGGTCGTGTTTTTTCGATCCTGCCCGGGAAGGTCGGGCGAACCAAGTTTCCGATCGGCGCATCGAGCCGCCGACGCCACACCGGAGGAGCAGATATGTCCGCAAAGTTTCTTCTCAAGACGTCCGCCGCGGCGATTGTCGCCGGCATCGCCGCCTATGCCGCGCCCGCTTCGGCCGATGGCGTCGGCGCCTGCCTGATCACCAAGACCGACACCAACCCCTTCTTCGTCAAGATGAAGGAGGGCGCCACCGCCAAGGCCGGCGAGCTGGGCGTCAATCTCAAGACCTATGCCGGCAAGATCGACGGCGATTCCGAAAGCCAGGTCGCCGCCATCGAGACCTGCATCGCCGATGGCGCCAAGGGCATCCTGATCACCCCGTCCGATTCCGCCGGCATCGTCCCGTCGGTGAAGAAGGCGCGTGACGCCGGCCTGCTGGTGATCGCGCTCGACACCCCGCTCGATCCGGCCGACGCCGCCGACGCGACCTTCGCCACCGACAATTTCCTTGCCGGCGAGCTGATCGGCAAATGGGCCGCCGCGACGCTGGGCGACAAGGCCAAGGACGCCAGGATCGCCTTCCTCGACCTGGCGCCGTCGCAGCCGACCGTCGACGTGCTGCGCGACCAGGGTTTCATGAAGGGATTTGGCATCGACCTGAAGGACGCCAACAAGATCGGCGACGAGGACGACGCCCGCATCGTCGGTCATGACATCACCAACGGCAATGAGGAAGGCGGCCGCAAGGCGATGGAAAACCTTCTGCAGAAGGATCCCGGCGTCAATGTCGTCTACACCATCAACGAACCGGCGGCGGCCGGCGCCTATGAGGCGCTAAAGTCGGTCGGCATGGAAAAGAACGCGCTGATCGTCTCGGTCGACGGCGGCTGCCCGGGCGTCAAGAACGTCGAGGCCGGCGTCATCGGCGCCACGTCGCAGCAATATCCGCTACTGATGGCGGCGCTGGGCGTGGAGGCGATCGCCGCCTTCGCCAAGGACGGAACCAAGCCCAAGCCGACCGAAGGCAAGAGCTTCTTCGACACCGGCGTCTCGCTGGTCACCGCCAAGCCTGCCGCCGGCGTCGACTCGATCGACGTCAAGGCCGGCACCGACAAGTGCTGGGGCTGAGGCGGCGCTTCGCCGAACGTCCAAGGCCGTAGCCGAAGGGCAGAAGCGCCCGGAGCCCGGCCGACGCAGCAAGACCTCGCCGCCCGAGCATCACGCGGCGGGACCTCCGGACAACGAGGCCGCCGCCGACGCGCGGCGCCCTCGCCGGATCGGCGATGGACCTGTTCCCGGCCGTTTCGATGTAACATGATGTTGTCGTATGTCCGAACGCGCCGGCGCATCCGCCGCGCGCCCGGCGTCGATTTGGCCGCGCCTGACCGGGCGGCAGGGAGGTAGCATGAGCCAGCCGCAGGAATTCGAGAAGGTTCTGTCCGGGTCGTCGACGGCGGTCGCCGCCTTCGAGGGCCACGACAAGACCGCATTGCAGCGTTTTCAGCACTTTCTGCACGGTAGTCCGGCGGCGATCCCGCTGATCGTGCTGATCCTGTCGCTGCTGGCGTTCGGGCTGCTGGTCGGACCGCGCTTCTTCTCCGCCTTCACCATGACGCTGATCCTGCAGCAGGTGGCGATCGTCGGCATTGTCGGCGCGGCGCAGACGCTGGTGGTGCTGACCGCCGGCATCGATCTGTCGGTCGGCGCGATCATGGTTCTGTCGTCGGTGGTGATGGGCCAGTTCACCTTCCGCTATGGCTTGCCCGCGCCGCTGGCGATCGTCTGCGGTTTCGGCGTCGGCGCCTTATGCGGCTGGGTCAACGGCCTGCTGGTCGCCTATTGGCGGCTGCCGCCCTTCATCGTCACGCTCGGCACCTGGCAGATCATTCTCGCCGCCAATTTCCTCTATTCTGCCAATGAGACGATCAGAAGCCAGGACATCGAGGCCAACGCGCCGATCCTCCAGGTCTTCGGCAACAGCATCCAGGTCGGCGGCGCGGTGTTCACCTATGGCGTCATCGGCATGGTGCTGCTGGTGGCGGTGCTGTGGTATGTGCTCAACCACACGGCCTGGGGCCGTCATCTCTACGCCATCGGCGACGATCCCGACGCCGCCGAACTGGCGGGCGTCCGCGTCAGGCGGATGCTGACGACGGTCTACGTGCTGTCGGGCCTGATCTGCGCCTTCGCCGGCTGGGTGCTGATCGGGCGTCTGGGATCGGTGTCGCCGACGGCGGGACAGTTCGCCAATATCGAATCCATTACCGCGGTGGTGATCGGCGGCATCTCGCTGTTCGGCGGCCGCGGCTCGATCCTGGGCATGCTGTTCGGCGCGCTGATCGTCGGCGTCTTTTCGCTCGGCCTGCGCCTGTGGGGCACCGACCCGCAATGGACCTATCTTCTCATCGGCGTGCTGATCATCGCCGCCGTCGCTATCGACCAGTGGATCAGAAAGGTTGCAGGCTGATGTCGACCAATGCTCAACCCCTCTTGTCGGCGCGCGGCCTCGTCAAGCGCTACGGCCGCGTCACCGCCCTCGACCAGGCCGATTTCGATCTCTATCCCGGCGAGGTGCTCGCTGTGATCGGCGACAACGGCGCCGGCAAATCCTCGCTGATCAAGGCGATTTCCGGCGCGCTCAGGCCCGACAGCGGTGAAATCCGCCTCGAAGGGCAGGTCGTTTCGTTCGCCTCGCCGATGGAGGCGCGCGACGCCGGCATCGAGACCGTCTACCAGAACCTGGCGCTGTCGCCGGCGCTGTCGATCGCCGACAACATGTTTCTCGGCCGCGAACTGCGCCGGCCGGGCGTCATGGGCAAATGGCTGCGCATGCTCGACCGGCCAGCGATGGAAAAGCGCGCCCGCGAAAAGCTGACGGAACTCGGCCTGATGACCATCCAGAATATCGGCCAGGCGGTCGAAACCCTGTCGGGCGGCCAGCGCCAGGGCGTGGCGGTGGCGCGCGCCGCCGCATTCGGCTCCAAGGTGGTGATCATGGACGAACCGACGGCGGCGCTGGGCGTCAAGGAATCGCGCCGCGTGCTGGAACTGATCCAGGACGTCAGGCGGCGCGGCCTGCCGATCGTGCTGATCTCGCACAACATGCCGCACGTCTTCGAGGTCGCCGACCGAATCCATATCCATCGTCTTGGAAAGCGGTTATGCGTTGTCGATCCCAAGACGGTGTCGATGTCGGATGCGGTGGCGCTGATGACCGGCGCCAAGAAGCCGCCGGAGGATTCGCTGGCGGCCTGAGCGCTCCGCGCCGACGCGCCGAGACTGCGACAACGCGCTCTGTTCAAACCGATTGAAACCAGCGACGGGAAGGAGTTTCGTGGATGTGAGATTCGTCCGCCGCCATGCTTGGCATAGGCGGTTGCGCGAGACTACACTCTGAAATCACGAAGAAAATCCGCATGGCTCCCAAGCAAGACCAGAAGACGAACCTTGGCCGCCGCCGCGCCGACGACAACCGGCTTGCCGAGGAGATCGTCCAGGCGCTGCGCTATCGCGACGGCAAGGACCCGACGGTGGCGACCCGCAACGACTGGCTGACGGCCGCCATCCAGGTGGTGCGCGATCGCATGATCGACAGTTGGATCGCTTCGACCAAGTCGGCCTACGAGGCCAGGTCGAAACGCGTCTACTATCTGTCGATGGAGTTCCTGATCGGCCGGCTGATGCGCGATGCCTTCTCCAATATCGGCATGATGGAGGACATGCAAAAGGCGCTGGCGACGCTCGGCGTCGACCTCGACGCGATCGAGGAGCTGGAGCCGGACGCGGCGCTGGGCAATGGCGGTCTTGGCCGGCTGGCGGCGTGTTTCATGGAATCGATGGCCAGCGTAGACCTGCCGGCGCACGGCTACGGCATCCGCTACATCAACGGCATGTTCCGCCAGGAGATTTCCGACGGCCGGCAGATGGAGTTGCCGGAAACCTGGCTCGACCACGGCAATCCGTGGGAGTTCGAACGCCGCGAACGCTCGATCGAGATCGGTTTCGGCGGCGCGGTGACGTCGGAAACGGACGAGGGCGGCCAGGTGCAGCGTCAGGTGTGGACGCCTAGCGACAGCGTCATCGCTGTCGCCTACGACACGCCGATTGTCGGCTGGCGCGGCAAGAGGGTCAATACGCTCAGACTGTGGTCGGCCCTGCCTGTCGACCCGATCGAGTTGGCGGCGTTCAACGCCGGCGACCATATCGGCGCCTTGCGCGACGCCAACATGGCCGATGCGCTGGTGCGCGTGCTCTATCCGGCGGACTCGCATATCGAGGGCAAGGAACTGCGGCTGCGGCAGGAATATTTCTTCACCGCCGCCTCGCTGCGGGACATTCTCGACCGCCACCTGACGCAGTATCCCGACCTGACGAACCTGCCCGACAAGGCGGCGATCCATCTCAACGACACCCATCCGGCGATCGCCGTGCCGGAACTGATGCGGCTGTTGATGGACGTGCACGGTTTTGGCTTCGACGTCGCCTGGGACATCGCCAGGCGCACCTTCGGCTACACCAATCACACGCTGCTGCCCGAGGCGCTGGAAAGCTGGCCGGTGACGGTGTTCGAGCGCATCCTGCCGCGCCATATGCAGATCGTCTATGCGATCAACGCCAAGATTCTCAGCGAGGCGCGGTCGCGCCCGGACCTGAACGACGGCAATGTTCGGGCGATCTCGCTGATCGGCGAAGACGGCGAGCGCCGCGTGCGCATGGGCAATCTGGCGTTTGCCGGCTCGCACAAGGTCAACGGCGTATCGGAGCTTCACACCGAGTTGATGAAGCAGACGGTGTTTCACGACCTGCACCTGCTCTACCCCGACCGCATCAACAACAAGACCAACGGCATCACGCCGCGACGCTGGCTGATGCAGGCCAATCCCGGCCTGACCGGGCTGATCGGCCAGACCATCGGCGACGCCTTTCTCGACGACATCGACCGTATCGCCGACCTCGACAAATTTGCCGACGACGACGCGTTCCGCGAAAAGTTCGCGGCGGTCAAACGCGCCAACAAGGAGCGGCTGGCGGCGCTGGCCAGGGCGCGTATCGGCATCCGGCTCGACCCGTCGGCACTGTTCGACATCCAGATCAAGCGCATCCACGAATACAAGCGCCAGCTGCTCAACATCATCGAAGCGGTGGCGCTCTACGACCAGATCAGGAGCAATCCACATGGCGACTGGACGCCGCGGGTGAAATTTTTCGGCGGCAAGGCCGCGCCGAGCTATGCGACCGCCAAGCTGATCATCAAGCTGATCAACGATGTGGCGAAGGTGATCAATGGCGACCCGTCGGTGCGCGACCTGCTCAAGGTCGTGTTCATGCCGAACTACAATGTCTCGATGGCCGAGATCATGATGCCGGCGGCCGACCTATCGGAGCAGATATCGACCGCTGGGCTGGAGGCGTCGGGCACCGGCAACATGAAGTTTGCGCTGAACGGGGCGCTGACCATCGGCACGCTCGACGGGGCCAATGTCGAGATGAAGCAGCGCATCGGCGACGAAAATATCGTCATCTTCGGCCTGACCGCCCAGGACGTCGCCGACCGCCGCGCCGGCGGCTACAATCCGCGCGCCGTCATCGAAGCATCGCCCGAACTGTCGCAGGCGCTGTCGGCGATCTCGTCGGGCACCTTTTCGCCCGACGAACCCGACCGCTACCGCGGCCTGGTGGACGGCGTCTACAATTCCGACTGGTTCATGGTCGCCGCCGATTTCGACGCCTATGCAGCCGCGCAGCGGCGCGTCGACCGGATCTGGCGCGCACCGGCCGAATGGAACGCCAAGGCCGTCCACAACACCGCCCGCATGGCCTTTTTCTCGTCCGACCGCACGATCCGCGAATATGCCCGCGACGTGTGGAACGTCCCGACCTCATAGGCGCGCCATGGTCGCCCGGCGAGACATCGATCAGATCGCCAGGGGCGCGTTTGCCGACCCGTTCTCGATCCTTGGCGTCCACCCGGACGGCAAGGGGTTTGTGGCCCGCGCCTTCGTGCCCGGCGCCGACAGTCTGATGGCCGAGACGCTGACGGGAAAGCCGGTCGGCAAACTGCAGAAGATGCATGAGGCCGGCTTTTTCGAGGGTCCGGTCGACCTGGAGGCGCGCCAGCCGCTGCGCTATCGCGCCGGCGCCGGGTCCGGCGAATGGGTGGTCGCCGATCCCTATTCCTTCGGCCCGGTGCTGGGACCGATGGACGACTATTACATGGCGCAGGGTTCGCATCTGCGCCTGTTTGACAAGCTCGGCGCGCACCGGATCGAGCACGAGGGCGCGACCGGCTTTCATTTTGCCGTCTGGGCGCCCAACGCCAGGCGCGTCTCGGTCGTCGGCGACTTCAACGAATGGGACGGCCGCCGCCATGTCATGCGCCGCCGCGCCGACAGCGGCATCTGGGAGATTTTTGTTCCCGAAATCGGGGCAGGGCGGACCTACAAATTCGAGATTATCAGCCCGACCGGCGTGCGCCAGCCGCTGAAGGCAGATCCGTTTGCGTTTCACGCGCAACTTCGCCCCGAAACGGCCTCGGTGACGGTCGCCCCGCTTGCCCATGCATGGGCCGACAAGGCGCATCGCGATTTCTGGAAGAAGGCCGACCCGCGCCGTCAGCCGATCTCGATCTATGAGGTCCATGCCGGCTCGTGGCGGCGCAACGCCGAGGGGAAATTCCTCACCTGGGACGAACTCGGCGACCTGCTGATCCCCTATGTCGTCGACATGGGCTACACCCATATCGAGTTCCTGCCGATCACCGAACACCCTTACGATCCGTCGTGGGGCTACCAGACAACCGGGCTATATGCGCCGACCTCGCGCTTTGGCGACCGTGAGGGTTTTGCCCGTTTCGTCGATGGCGCCCACCAGGCGGGCGTCGGCGTCATCCTCGATTGGGTGCCGGCGCATTTCCCCGTCGACGCGCACGGACTGGTCAGGTTCGATGGCGCCGCGCTCTACGAATATGCGGACACGCGCAAGGGCATGCACCCCGAATGGAACACGGCGGTCTACAATTTCGGCCGGCGCGAGGTGAAATCCTATCTGGTCAACAATGCGGTGTTCTGGGCCGAGCAGTTTCATCTCGACGGCTTACGCGTCGATGCGGTCGCCTCGATGCTTTATCTCGACTATGCCCGCAAGGCGGGCGAGTGGGAGCCCAACGAAAAGGGCGGGCGCGAGAACCTCGAGGCGGTCGAGTTCCTGAAGGACATGAACACAGCGGTCTATGCCGCGGCCCCCGGCTTCATGACCATGGCCGAGGAATCGACCTCGTGGCCAAAGGTTTCGGCCCCGGTCCATGATGGCGGCCTCGGCTTCGGCTTCAAGTGGAACATGGGGTTCATGCACGACACCCTGTCCTATCTGAAGCGCGATCCGATCCACCGGCGCCATCATCACGAGGAAATCACCTTCGGGCTGATGTACGCGTTCAGCGAGAATTTCGTGCTGCCGCTGTCGCATGACGAGGTGGTGCACGGAAAGTCGGCGCTGGTCGGCAAGATGGGCGGCGACGACTGGCAGAAATTCGCGACGCTGCGCGCCTATTACGGTTTCATGTGGGGTTATCCCGGCAAGAAACTCTTGTTCATGGGGCAGGAATTCGCGCAGCGCGCCGAATGGAGCGAGGCCGGCGAACTGGACTGGGATTTGCTGCAACACAAGCCGCACAAGGGCATGCAGTCGCTGGTGCGCGACCTGAACCGTCTCTACCGCGGCCGCCCGGCGCTGCATGCACGCGACTGCGAGCCGGAGGGTTTCGAGTGGCTTGTCGTCGACGACCGCGACCGCTCGGTGTTTGCATGGCTGCGCATTGCGCCGCGCCAGCGTCCGGTGGCGGTGGTGACGAATTTCACCCCGATTGCGCGCGAAGACTACAGATTGCCCTTGCCGAAAGCCGGGCGCTGGCGCGAAATTCTGAATACGGACGCCGGGGACTACGGCGGAACCGGGAAGGGGAATCTCGGTTCGGTCGTCGCCTCGGGCAAGGGCAAGTCGATCGCGGCGAACATTACGCTGCCGCCGCTGGCGACGCTCTATTTTGAGTTCGAGGCCGCAAAGGGCCGGGTGGAGGAGCATGGGAATGGCGAACAACAGGACGCAGCCGCTCGCAAGAGACGCAATGGCCTACGTGCTGGCGGGCGGGCGCGGAAGCCGGCTCAAGGAACTGACTGACATCCGCGCCAAGCCGGCCGTCCATTTTGGCGGCAAGACCAGGATCATCGACTTCGCCCTGTCGAACGCGCTCAATTCAGGCATCCGCCGCATCGGCGTCGCCACCCAGTACAAGGCGCATTCGCTGATCCGCCATCTTCAGCGCGGCTGGAACTTTCTGCGGCCCGAGCGAAACGAGAGTTTCGACATCCTGCCGGCCTCGCAGCGCGTTTCCGAGACGCAATGGTACGAGGGCACCGCCGACGCGGTCTATCAGAACATCGACATCATCGAGTCCTACGGGCCCGAATACATGGTCATCCTCGCCGGCGACCACATCTACAAGATGGACTACGAGCTGATGCTGCGCCAGCACGTCGACATGAAGGCCGACGTCACCGTCGGCTGCCTGGAGGTGCCGCGCCTGGAGGCGACTGGTTTCGGCGTCATGCATGTCGATGATCAGGGCAACATCCTGTCATTCGTCGAGAAGCCGGACAATCCGCCGGCAATGCCCGACAAGCCGGATTTCGCGCTGGCGTCGATGGGCATCTATGTGTTCCGCACCAAATTCCTGATGGACGAACTGCGCCGCGACGCCGCCGACCCGAACTCCAGCCGCGATTTCGGCAAGGACATCATCCCCAACATCGTCGCCAGCGGCAAGGCGGTCGCCCACCGCTTCGCAAAATCCTGCGTGCGCTCGTCGTTCGAGGTAAAGTCGTACTGGCGCGACGTCGGCACGATCGACGCTTATTGGGAGGCCAATATCGACCTGACCGACGTGACGCCCGAACTAGACCTCTATGACCGCGACTGGCCGATCTGGACCTATGCCGAGATCAAGCCGCCGGCGAAATTCGTGCATGACGAGGACGGCCGCCGCGGCTCGGCGGTGTCGTCGCTGGTGTCGGGCGACTGCATCATTTCCGGCGCATCGCTGAAGCGCAGCCTGATCTTCACCGGCGTCAGGGCCAATTCCTATTCAGCGCTCGAAGAGGCGGTGGTATTGCCCGACTGCACCATCGGCCGCAACGCCAGTCTCAGACGGGTGGTGCTCGATCGCGGCGTCAACATTCCCGAAAACCTGATTGTCGGCTACGATCCCGACGACGACGCGCGCCGGTTCCGACGCACCGAGGGCGGCGTGTGCCTGATCACCCAGCCGATGATCGACCGGCTGGCGCAGTAGGAACCCGTGGCCTGATGAAAATCCTCTCCGTCGCCTCCGAAATTTATCCGCTGATCAAGACCGGCGGACTAGCCGATGTCGCCGGCGCGCTGCCGCCGGCGCTCGGGCCGCATGGCGTCTCGATGCGCACGCTCGTGCCCGGCTATCCGGCGGTGATGGCGAAGCTGCAGGAGCCGGCGGTGGTTGCTTCCATCGACGATCTGTTCGGCGGCCCGGCAAACATCGTCGCCGGCGAGGCGGAGGGGCTGGAAATCCTCGCCATCGACGCGCCGCATCTCTACGAGCGCGGCGGCGGCCCCTATGGCGACGAGAACGGCGTCGACTGGCCCGACAACTGGCGGCGGTTCGCGGCGCTGGCCAAGGCGGCGCAACTGGTCGTTGACGGGCTGGTCCCCGGTTATCTGCCGGACATCGCCCATGCGCACGACTGGCAGGCGGCGCTGACGCCGGCCTATATCCGCTTCACCGGCCAGCGCGGGGTTCCGACCGTCCTCACCGTCCACAACATGGCGTTCCAGGGCAAGTTTCCGGCCGGCGTGTTCGGCGGGCTCGGCCTGCCCGGCCATGCGATGACGGTGGACGGCGTCGAATATTACGGCGGCGTCGGCTATCTGAAGGCCGGCCTGCAGCTTGCCGACGCCATCACCACCGTCAGCCCCACCTATGCCGCAGAGATCCGCACGCCCGAGTTCGGCATGGGGCTCGACGGCCTGGTGCGCGCCCGCGAAGGCTCGGTGTTCGGCATCGTCAACGGCATTGACGGGGACGTGTGGAACCCGCGCACGGACGGGGATCTGGCCGCCACCTACACCGACGCCTCGCTGGCGGCGCGGGCGGCCAACAGGCGCGCGGTCGAGGAACGGTTCGGCCTCGACGACAGCGGCGATCCGATTTTCTGCGTCATATCGCGCCTGACATGGCAGAAAGGCATGGACGTGCTGGTGTCCGCCATCGACGACATTGTCGGCGCGGGCGCCCGGCTGGTCGTGCTGGGTTCGGGCGATCACGGGCTGGAAGCCGGCCTGCTGGCGGCGGCCGGCCATTATCGCGGCCGGGTCGGCGTTGCGACCGGCTATTCCGAGCAATTGTCGCACCTGATGCAGGGCGGCTGCGACGCCATCCTGGTGCCGTCGCGCTTCGAGCCCTGCGGCCTGACCCAGCTTTACGGCCTGCGTTACGGCTGCGTGCCGGTGGTGGCGCGTACCGGCGGCCTGACCGACACGGTGATCGACGCCAATGACGCGGCGATGACCGCCGGCGTCGCCACCGGGCTGCAGTTCTGGCCGGTCGATCGCGAGAACCTGCGCACCGCAGTGCGCCGCGCCGTCGACCTGTTCCGCAACGGCGATGATTGGAAGCGGCTCCAGCACAACGGCATGGCGTCTGATGTATCGTGGACCAGAAGTACAGCCCGCTACGCCGGCATCTACCGATCCCTCCTTCCCGACCACAGCGCAGACATGAACATGACCGTTGCGACAAAACCCTTTGCCGACCAGAAGCCGGGCACCAGCGGCCTGCGCAAGAAGGTGCCGGTGTTCCGGCAGCCGAACTATGTCGAGAATTTCGTCCAGTCGATCTTCGACAGTCTCGACGGGTTCGCCGGCAAGACGCTGGTGCTGGGCGGCGACGGCCGTTTCTACAATCGCGAGGTGATTCAGAAGGTCATCCGCATGGCCGCCGCCAACGGTTTCGGCAAGGTGATGGTGGGGCGCGGCGGCATCCTGTCGACGCCAGCGGCTTCCAACGTCATTCGCCAGCACGGCGCATTCGGCGGCGTCATCCTGTCGGCCAGCCACAATCCCGGCGGCCCGCAGGAGGATTTCGGCATCAAATACAACGCTTCCAATGGCGGTCCGGCGCCAGAGAAGCTGACCGACCGGATTTTTGCGCGCACCAAGGAGATCGACCGCTATCTGATCGCCGACCTGCCCGATGTCGACATCGACCGGATCGGCGTGTCCAAGGCCGGCGCAATGACCGTCGAGGTGATCGATCCGGTCGCCGACTATGCGGCGCTGATGGAAAGACTGTTCGACTTCAAGGCGATCAGGAAAATGTTCAAGGGCGGCTTCACCATGGCTTTCGACGCCATGCACGCCGTCACCGGGCCCTACGCGCATGAAATCCTGGAGAAGCGGCTGGGCGCCAAAGCCGGGACGGTGCGCAACGGCGTGCCGCTCGAGGATTTTGGCGGCCATCACCCCGATCCCAACCTGGTCTATGCGAAAGACCTCTACGACCTGATGATGTCCAGGCACGCGCCCGATTTCGGCGCGGCGTCGGACGGCGACGGCGACCGCAACCTGATCATCGGCAAGGGGATTTTTGTCACCCCGTCGGATTCGCTGGCGCTGCTGGCCGCCAACGCAGCGCTTGCGCCCGGCTACAAGGCCGGGCTGAAAGGCATTGCCCGCTCGATGCCGACCAGCGCCGCCGCAGACCGGGTGGCGCAAAAGCTCGGCGTTGGCATGTTCGAGACGCCGACCGGCTGGAAATTCTTCGGCAACCTGCTCGACGCCGGCATGGCGACGATCTGCGGCGAGGAGAGCGCCGGCACCGGCTCCGACCATGTGCGCGAGAAGGACGGGCTGTGGGCGGTGCTGCTGTGGCTGAACATCCTGGCGGCGCGAAAACAGCCGGTGAAGCAGATCGTCGAAGCGCACTGGGCCGAGTTCGGCCGCAACTATTATTCGCGCCACGATTATGAGGCGGTGGCGAGCGACGCCGCCTGCAAGATGATGGCCGATCTGCGCGCCAGCCTGCCAAAACTGCCGGGCAAGAAGTTCGGCAAGCTGGCGGTCGCCGGAGCCGACGATTTTTCCTATCACGACCCGGTCGATGGATCGGTGAGCGACCACCAGGGCGTGCGGGTGCTGTTTGAGGGCGGCTCGCGCGTCGTCTTCCGCCTGTCGGGCACCGGCACGGAAGGGGCGACGGTGCGCGTCTACATCGAACGCTACGAGGCCGACCCGAAAAAGCACGGGCTCGACACGCAGAAGGCGCTGGCCGACCTGATCAAGGCGGCCGACGAGATCGCCAGGCTGAAAAAGGCAACGGGCATGAGCGAACCGACGGTGATTACGTGAGCCTTGGCCGCCCGGTTCGGCGCGCCCGCGTTACTGCCGGATATCCGGCTCGACCAGGTCGCGCAGCTGGGTCAGCGTGTCCTGCCAGCCGAGATAGCACATCGATTCGGGGATCATGTCGGGTACGCCCTCCTGGGTGATCCTGACGTCCGTGCCGCCGGGAACCTCGGCCAGCTCGATCGTCGTCTTCATCTCGCCGGGCAGGTTGGCGTCGTCGAACACGTCGCTGTAGGACAATTTTTTGTTCGGCGTCATTTCGAGGAATGCGCCGCCGAACGAGTGCGCCTGATTGGTGGCGAAGTTGCGGAACGACATATGGAACCGGCCGCCTACCTTCGGCTCGAACCTGTCGATGGCGCCGAGAAATCCGTGCGGCGGCAGGAAGCGGCACCAGGCGTCGGCGTCGGTGAAGGCGCGATAGACTTTTTCAGGCGTGGTCTTGAGCACGCGGTGGAGGCGGATGGTGGACGGCATGGTCTGTCTCCTCATTATTTGCCGTTGGGAAGCAGGGTTTCGATATAGCGCTTGAGGTGGTCGAGATTGGCGCGCGCCACATCGGCGCCGCCGGTCGCCTTGGCCTGGACAAACGAGCCTTGCAGCGCCGCCTGGATGAAGAAGCCGAGGCTTTGAGGCGTCCAGTCGGCGGCGGCGGCGTAATGCGCCTTGGCGAGCGTTATGTCGGCGACCAACTCGTCGATATGGCCAGCCATGCCGTCGCCGCTGGCGGCGAGCAAGGCGGGGTGGCTGGCGTAGACCTCCTGCGTCAGCGTGCCAAGCAGGCAGGAGAATTCGGGGATCGGCCGGTCGAGAATGTCAGCGCGAAACGCGACGTAGCCGAGCAGACGGTCGCGCGGATCGGGCAGGCAACGATACGGCGCATTGGCGAAGACCGCGCCCGTGAATGCGTTCCAATGCTCGATCGCCGCCAGAAGAAGTTCTTCCTTGCTCTTGAAATGGTGGAAGAAACTGCCCTTGCGTAACCCGGCGCGTGCGCAGATGTCGTCAACCGATGTGCCGGCATAACCCTGTTCGCGCACCAGCGCTGTCGCTGCGTCGATGAATTTCTGCCGGGATGGGTGTACTACATCGTTCATTTGAATACCAACCAGTTGGTATGTAATTGACCAACCAGCCGGTAGGTTGTCAACCGCCGATCTTGTTTTTTCAGAGATGCGGCCTTGCCGGTCCCGGCATTGGGGCGGCGACGCCGACGCGCAGGGGTCGCAAACAGCAGTTCTCGCTGCGCCGGGGGCTTGATAGTGTGATGCGTCGCTTCGATCCGGCGACATGGATTCGGCAGCGAAGGCAGATGACATCGAACGAGCTTGGGGCGCGGCCGGACGACAACGGGACCGATTTCGCGGTCTGGTCGGGCGCGGCAGAGCGGATCGAGCTTTGCCTGTTCCGGCCTCTCGATGGCGACCGGGCGAAGATTGCCGCTTCCGACGACGCGGTCCACCGCCAGCAGATGCAGCGCGGCGACGACGGTATTTTTCGTCTCAGCGTCGACGGCGTGGGGCCCGGTACGCGCTACGGCTATCGCGCCGACGGCCGCTACGATCCGAAAAATGGCTATTGGTTCGATCCGTCCAAGCTGCTGGTCGACCCTTATGCGGTGGCGATCGACTGGCCCTATCGCTATCGCGCGACGATGGCGGCGCCGCGCTGGCAGCGGACCGATACCGCGCCGATGATGCCCAAGGCGCTCGTCGCCGCGTTGCCCGAACCGGTGAGGCAGTCGCCGCCGCTGTTTCGGCCTGGCGGCCTGATCTACGAACTGAACGTCCGCGCCTTCACCATGCTGCATCCCGATATTCCCGAAGGCCTGCGCGGCACGGTCGCCGCGCTCGCTCATCCGGCGGTGATCGCTCACCTGAAAAAGATCGGCGTTTCGGCGGTCGAACTGATGCCGTTGACGGCCTGGATCGACGAGCGGCACCTCGGGTCTCTCGGACTGACCAACGCCTGGGGATACAACCCGGTGACGTTCATGGCGCTCGACCCGCGCCTGGCGCCGGGCGGCGTCGGCGAATTGCGTCGAACCGTGGCGGCGCTGCGTCAGGCGGGCATCGGCGTTCTGCTCGACGTCGTCTTCAACCACACCGGCGAGAGCGACATCCACGGGCCGACCCTGTCGCTGCGCGGGCTCGACGCCAACGCCTACTACCGCCGCGAGGCGGACGGCAAACTGGTCAACGACACCGGCACCGGCAACACGCTCGCCTGCGACCATCCAAGGGTGAGGGAACTGATCCTCGCATCGCTGCGCCATTTCGTTCTGCAGGCGGGCGTCGACGGCTTCCGCTTCGATCTGGCGCCGGTGCTCGGGCGCGACGCCGACGGATTTTCGACGCGCGCCGAAACCCTGCGGGCGATCGAGACCGACCCGGTGCTAGCCGACCGCATCCTGATCGCAGAACCCTGGGATATCGGCCGCGACGGCTACCGGCTCGGCGAGTTTTCCGGCCGCTGGCTCGAATGGAACGACAGGTTCCGTGACGATGCACGGCGGTTCTGGCGCGGCGACGCCGGCATGACCGGCGTGCTGGCGACCAGGCTGGCGGGGTCGTCGGACGTGTTTGGCCGCGACGGCGCGACCGCGACGCGTTCGATCAACTACATCGCCGCCCATGACGGGCTGACGCTCGCCGACATCGCCGCCTTCAAGCACAAGCACAACCAGGCCAATGGCGAGAAAAATCGTGACGGCCACGGCGAAAACCTGTCCTGGAACAATGGCGTCGAAGGTTCGACGGCGGACGAAAAGATCTCCGCTGCGCGCCGGCGCGACGTGGCCGCCATGCTGGCGTCATTGTTTGCCGCGCGCGGCGCGATCATGCTGACGGCGGGCGACGAATTCGGCCGCACCCAAGGCGGCAACAACAACGCCTATTGCCAGGACAATGCCGTGACCTGGCTCGACTGGGCCGGCCGCGACCGGGCGCTGGAGGACTGGACGGCGCAACTGGCGCGCATCCGCGCCGGATCGGGGCTTGAGGGCCTGGAATTCTTTCAGCCTCCGGGCGGCGCCGGCGCACCGGTGGTCGAATGGCTCGGTTTTGACTGGCGGCCGATGACCGAAGAGCGCTGGAACGAGCGGGCCAACCGCCGTCTTGTCATGGTTGTCGCCGAACCCGCCGCGGCGCGCATCGCGGTGCCGG
>APMI01022547.1_pt1 | contig 17840 bp, 14 predicted proteins | sample 667938 | NCBI WGS metagenome assembly APMI01 (sample SAMN01084076, study PRJNA167559) | wastewater metagenome | biome: Wastewater | place: Denmark: Ejby Moelle, Odense | collected 2011-11-28 | reverse complement strand
CCGCGCTTGTACAGCGGCAACACCTGATGCTTGCGCAGCAGATCTTCCTTGACCAGCGTGATTGCGGACTGGGCCGGATCCAGCGCCAGTGCATCCACAATCGGCATGCCGAACTCCACCGAATTGGCCGCCGCCAACGCTGCCGGCGAGGCCAGCCGGTGCTGCACCAGATACGCCGCCAGTGGCGACTTCTCGGCAGTGGCGGCGTCCGCCACCGCCTCATCCAGCGCGCCGTCCATGACCAGGCGGCGCGCGATGCCGGTGATGCCCATCAGATTGGCGGCAGGTACGGTACTCATTGGTGTGGATCTCCCCGGGAACGGATGTGACTGTATCGCAAACCTACGTTGCAGCGAACCATCATCACCTAGAAGCAAGTGGTGCCACGAGATCACTGCATCGGTACAAGAAGAGTTTCGAGTCCGGCTGCAGGCCAGCCGGATCCACAAGCCTCCAAGTACCGATGGCTGCTTGAGTCTGTTGGTAAGGCAGAATCAAGAAATCCGGCGGAGGTACCACGCCGGGTTCGCAGGCAATTCGAAGATTGCGGGGGCTGATTGCGCATTCCCGATGATAGGTGCCGGCAAGACGGGCTTGATCGCAACCAAGGCCTTGCTCGATCAAAGGACGCATTTTTTCTATTCGTTTTCGAGCATCGATGGCGATCTCGCGGTTGAAGATTTCACCGGCAACCTGGCCTGGGCTGAAATAGTTTGCGCGTTGCAGTACAAGCCAGGGCCCCATGATGGAGCCTGGGTACCAGAAGACCTGGGCGCTTTCCGGGATGGCGACGCCAAAGATGGCTGGATTAAATGCGTTGCTTTCGAAGATGCGGTTTGCCAATCCGCGGGAGTCCCACATCCAGCAAGCCACCAGCAGCAACGGAAGCAATCCCGTGGCCAGCAACAGGCGTCGGAAATGAGAATTCAACTTCAGCCAAGCCTCCATGGCCAGCAAGGGAATTCCAAGCCCGATAAGCGGGAAAGCGAGTAGCAGGCGGTCGAGGTGGAACAGGTCAAGGTCATGGCCAGAAGCGGAGAACCCTTGCCACTGGGCGAGCACATGGTCAAGCAATAGGAAGCCCAGCAGGGCCAAAAGCAGCATGCTGAGTGCGTGCTGAGCCAGAGGTGGCATGCGATGCCGGAGCAAAGGCCAGGTAGCGTATGAAAGGCATAGCAACAAGCACTCCCATGAGCCGCCACTCCAGGCATAGATGGCCGCGAGCGACAACAAGGCGACGCCCTGGATGTTCCGGGAACGGAAATCGTGATGCAGCAAGCAAGCAAGCGCGGCGATGGCGAACCAATGCGCCAGCCAATGGACGCGCCAAAGCTGAAGTTCGGCGGGAAGGACGAGCTTGATCGCATCCACCAGCAGTCCGCTGGCCATGAGGCCCAGCATGAGCCCGGTCAGGGCGGCGGTACACCAGGCAGAAAAGTTCCTGTCGAGTGTCTTGCGGGCATACAGCAGGATGAAAATATCGAACGACAGGTTCCCGGCATCCGCAAGTCCCCATTGGGTGAGGAATATCTGTGGGGTTCCGTCAATCAGGTTGAACAGCCAAGTCGGGTCAATTCGGAGGAACAGGTCGGAAAATGGGCGGATTCCGAAATGGGCTGCCAGCAATACAGGGATGCCAAGCCAGGCAAGGTGCAGCCATTTCCGGGACTGCATCACCAGCCAAGGCCAAAGAATGAGCGCGGCGGCAATGGCCTGAAGTGGATGAATTGCGCCCGCGATCACGACGCAGGTGAGGGCGAGTTTTACGCGCTTGCGGGCCAGGCATGCGACAGCAAGCAGGCAAAATGCTTCGGAAAACGGTCGCGGGGTGAAGAATCTCTCGCCATAGCTGAACAAGCGAGTCATGCCGTATACGGGGGGGAGGCAGAGTGTTGCCATCCACGCCCAATAGCGTTGGCCTGCCGGCAACAAAGAGGCCAGGCAAAACCATCCGGCGGAAAAGAAGGCGAGAAGTCCGGCCGCCGCCCCCCACATGAATAGCCAGGAGGGAGAATTCACATCCAGGGCATTGGCGACCAGCCACGGGAATATCGAGTATCGGCTCTGGCTGCCATGAACAAAGAACAGGTCTTGTTCGAATATCCTGGGCCAATGCACGGCAAGCGCTTGGCCAAGGTAAAGAATGGAGTCGTGATTGATGCCGGCATACCGATGCAGCAGCAGCAACATCGTCAATCCGGACAATCCACCTGCGATTTTCGTTGCCCGATCCAATGTGCGAACTCCCCCAGGTTGCATGATCGGGCCTGACGGCGCAATCGGCTCGGCTGATGGTGGCGTCATATGGATGGCGGGGTGGCGACTGCCGCGAGCTTGTGGTTCAGGATGTCATCGCAGCGATAGAGGCGAAAGGTCACTGCGGGCGACTTTGTGACGGGATCGATGATGACCCACTTGCCTACGGATGGCTGTTGCTGTGGGTAGGACAGGACGATGTAATCGGGGGGACGCCCGCCCTCCCGGGAACAAGCCTGTCGCAGGCTGCGGGCACTGATATGGCATGCGGCTCGCTGAACCGGGGTGAGCTTGTCGTCCTGGCAGGCCAGACTCTCACGCATCATAGGCATCAGTCGGTTTTCCCGTTGCAGGCCATCCTCGGCAGTGTCGCGGTTGAACATTTGCCCGGCAAGCTGGCCGGGACTGAAGTAGCTGGCGCGATGGAGTACAAGCCATGTGCCAACCAGCGACTCCGGCTCCCAGTAGATCTGGGCATCCTCTGGAATGGACACACCAAAAATCCCCGGGCTGAACGCCTTGCCTTCCATCGTGATTTGCGTGCTGTCACGCGCATCCCAAAGTGCAAGCGTGCCGATAATGGCAGGCAGCAAGCCGAACAGGATGAGCAGATTCTTGAGGTGGGGCGCGCAGCGTTCCCACAAAACAACAGCCAGCAGTGGAAGGCCGAGTGAAATTGCCGGGAATACCAGCAGGCGACGATCGATCGGGTATAGGTCGAACCGATAGTTCGTTTCCTTGAACCAATGGATTTCATTACTGGCATGGTTGTAGAACAACAGCAGGACGGCAAGGCCGAAGATCCAGGTGAGCAATTTTTCCAGCCTGGCGCGTGAGTCCAGTGGTGCAAGCGACCAACCGATGTACATTGCCGCGAGCAACAACCAGCCCCAGTCGGTTTCACCCCAGGCCAGTAATGCGGTCAAAGTCAGGAGCAGGACTGCGACTGGGTCTTTTGCGCGCGAGTGGTGGAACAACAAACTGCCAATGGCCGCCAGCGAGAAGAAATGTGTCAGCCATAGCGCGCGCCATAGTTGCAAGCCGATGGGCAAGACCAGATGCAGGTAGTCAACCAAAAAGAGACTGGCAAGCAGGCCGAGCAAGCCGCCGATGAGAGAAGCCAGGCCCCAGAGGCCGAACACCCCCTTCAGTGAACGCCAAACTGTGAGCAGGACGAATACGTCCAGCCCCAGGTTCTTGAAATCATTGATGCTCCAGAGCGTCACGAAAACCTGGCGGGAGTAGGTAAGCTCCTTGAACCAGCCGGCATCGGCGCGCAGGAGAAGTCCATCGAGAGGAGCAACGCCTGCCAGGGCCAATGCAACGACGGGCAGAATCAACCACAGGGCGTGCAGCCAGCGGCGATCTTGCAGTACGGCCCACGCCCACAGCGTCGCCGTGGCGGCGATTGCCTGAAGTGGATGAAACAGGGCGGCAAGTGACAGGCACGCGGCGGCTGCGAGCCACCGCTTGCGCGCCAGCCAGCCGACGCACAGCAGACAAAACGACTCTGCCAATGGACGTGAAGTCAGAAACGGCTCGTTGTAGCTGAAGATGTGGACAACGCCGTAAATCGAAGGCAGGCACAAGGCTCCCAGCCACGCCCAATAGCGTTGCCGCTCCGGCAGAATCGCCCGCAGTGCGAACCAGGCAGAGCCCGCGAACAACAGCATGCTGCAGAATGCGCCCGCCATCATTGCAATCGGCGCGGGGGCGATGGAAAAGCCTTTACCCAGCAACCACGGCATGATGGTGTAGCTTGCCTGGCTGCCATGGGCGAAAAAAAGATCCTTGCCGAAAGTTTCCGGCCAGCGCTGCATCAATCCTTGGCCCATGTACAAAATGGCGTCGTGGAAGATGCCAGGGTAGCGGCGAAGCAGCAGCATCATGCCGATGCCAAGCAGTGCGCCGGCGATGGCGTCGCGCAAATTCCTCATTGAGGAGTGATTGTCATGCATCGGCATTGCGCGGACATCCTTATTCTGAAGAATCCATGGCCATCGGGCGGATGGCTGCTTGCAGTGGTTTGAAGCCTGCTGCAAGCATGTTGCCGACATTGATGCTTGCTTTTATGTTGTTCGCACGTGCGATCCTGCGCGGTGTGCATGGAATGATATCTTTAAAATTTCGCCGATAGGAGCGCCGCCAGTCCAGGCAGCAGGCTGGCAGCTGCCTCCAGTGTGATGAGGGGCCTTTCTGGCAGGCTCATTGCCGGATGGAGGCGCAGGCGATGCAGGGGCGTCGAAGTGGCTGCAACAGCATCGGCACCCATGATTCATCTCTCGATTTCATGGGTGCGACTTCCTGGCTGCGTGACTGGTTTCCCGTTGGCAAAATTAATCCGTTCGGCCTCCACTACCAAAGGCAAGTTGCGCACTTGGGTCAGGATGGCGCCGATGTATTCACCCAGCAGGCCCAAGAAAAACATCTGCATCGCACCAAAGAAGAATATGCCGATCAGCAAGGGTGCCGTACCCAGCTGGAAGCGATCCCAGAACAGCAGCTTGGCAACCAGATAGCCGAATGCGGTCAGCAGGCTGAAACATGAGAGACCGAAGCCGAGCATTGTCATGATCCGTAGCGGCACCTTCGAGTGCTTGATGATGCCTAGCATCGCGATGTCGTACAACGTGTAGAAATTCTGGCTGGTCACCCCGCGGGTGCGGCGTGGCTGCGCGAACGGTACGGTGGCGATCGGGAAACCGATTTCACAGACCAGCCCGCGCGCATAAGGGTAGGGATCGTTGATCCTGCGCAGGACCTCCAGCACGGTGCGGTCGTAGAGTCCGGCGCCTGTAGCGTCCTTCACAAGCGGAACATCCGAAATTCGAGTCACGAACCAGTAATACAGCTTGCGCACGAAGAACATGAGCGAAGATTCGGCGCTTTCAGGCTTGACCGCCATCACGGTCTTGAATCCTTGCTCCCATTTCTCGATGAACTGCGGAATCAGCTCGGGGGGGTCCTGAAGGTCGCCGGCGATAATCACGACGGCGTCCCCGTTCGCCTGCAGCAATGCGTGATATGGCGAGCGGATATGGCCGAAGTTGCGTGCGTTGAGAATCACCTTCAGCCGAGGATCCCGTGCGGCGCGCTCGCGCAGCATTGCGGCAGTACGATCCTGTGAGCAGTTGTCGATGCAAACGTGCTCGTAGTCGTAAGGCAGCGACTGCATGACTGTGGCGATGCGATCGCACAAATCCGTTACGTTTTCTTCCTCGTTGTACAAGGGGGTGACGACACTGATGAGCTTGGTCATGACGAGAATACGTAGCGGCTGTTCAGGATGTAGGACAAGATCGCGCATGGCAGGATCAGGATCAATCCACCCAGCCATTCGGAAACGCCACAGCGCAGCAGGGCCGCGATGCCTGTCACGTTGACCAAGTAGATGGCTGCATACACGCCAATGAAGCGCGGCAGTCTGCGGTTGTTGCTGCTATTGAACACCAGCGTGCCCGTGCTCTTGAAATTGAACAGTACGCCCAGGACCGTTGCCACTGCGACCGCCAGCGTGTAGTGCATGCCCAACCACAGGCAGGCCAGGAAGGCGCAATAGCCAAATGCGGTGTTGATGCCACCGACCAGCAGGAAGCGCAGGAAGCGGCCACTGGGCCGGATCCGTTCCGGCAACAGCAGGGCGATCTGGTCGAAGTTCATGCCGCTGACTCGAATCGGGCAAGATAGTCTGCAGTGTCGATGATCTGGCGCGAGAGAGGATGTTCGTCGATGCCGTGCAGGGCCAGCAGCCTGCGATACTTCGTACCGTCGCCCACGTAGCGGTCAACTGGTTCCATCAGCATGGATGGCCGCTCGATGGCGGCATCCAGTGCCATGGCTTCGCAGACCAACTCTGCCAACTCGCCGATTTCAACCTCGCATTCGCCTGCGGTTTCCGCGAGCAGGAAAGGTTCTGCGTCATCAGCCAGGAGCTGGCCCAGTGCAACGCTCAGCAGGTTGGCTGCGCTGGTGTAGGAACGGATGACCGGGTGCTGTGCACGGATCTGGATGTTTCCTTGGCGCGCCTGCCGGATGAGCGAAGCCAGCGCGTAGGAGTCGAGCTTGTTGATGTAGGGGCCACTGAGGTTGAACAGGCGTGCAACGAAGGCGCGGCGCCCTGGCGCTGACCCGGCAAAAGCCTCGAACAGGGCCTCGTCCTCCAACTTCAGTCGCCCATACATCAGGGAAGGATCCGGGTCGTCAGGCCTGGCCAAAGCTGCATGCACGGCACCGGATGAGGTGACGAAGACCCGTTCAACGCCAACCTTGGCTCCTCCCCCGGCTGCCAACCGCGACAGCATACGGTTGGTGTGGAGATAGGCCTCGGCCGGCATGGTCGCGGTCTTCTCGCGTGTCAGGTAGGCGAAGTGCAACAGCAGCGAGGGTGCTTTCGGCAGATCCGGCAGATCGGCCAAAGGCCGCTGGCTGACCTCGGTGCCATCGCGCAATGTCCAGCTGCGCGGATTGCTTCCAAATGCCAGAACACGTTCGTGCCAACTCGTGCCAAGTGCATTTGCCAGCAGTTCTAGTGTGGCTTGACCCAGCCAGCCGCTGGCACCCGTGACCAGAATGCGCCAGTCGCTGTCACGCAGACGCTCGGCGACAGGCTTCGCCAATGGAGCGAACATTGCGCATTCTCCTGCTTTATGATTTTCTGGAATTTTTCCTGCTGAGAATGAGTTATTGGCTTCAATGAATTCCGCCATATTGAGTGACCCGGTTGTGTCCTTGTCAATACTTGGTCGTCGTCAAATTACAATTCAAGAAATACATTGCCCAGGTAATCTATTTCTGGCGTCATGCGGTCGAGTGGATTTGAAATCATTGAGCCATTGTCCGTAATTTTGCTGGAAATTTTCGGGAAATAGGTCTGGGCTGGGTCTATGTTGACGATAAATGCGCATATCCCATTGCGATTGAAGTGATCGAGAAATACTGGGTCGCGCTCGAAGTTGCGATTTATGGAGATGACTGGCACGCCCCATGCGGGAAATAATTTCTGCCAATTCGGTAGTCCTAGGCCAGATTGGCGGTCGCAGCCTAGATATTTTCCGTGGAAGTAATTAATTTGAGTCATGCGAATCGATGCATGGCCTTGGTCATGGAAGATGAACATCTTCAAGTTGAGCTGATTTATTTCGGCAGTTCCGACTTCTTGCATGTTTTGAGCGAAGCCGCCATCGCCTTCGATTAAAATGGTGCGACGCCCTTTGCTTGCTGTCGCAGCTCCAATTGCGCCTGACAGGCCATATCCCATGGATGCAAGTGACTTGTTAGTTAGTATGCGTTGCCCGAATTGCTGTTTGTACAATTGCATCGAAAGGGTAAATGCACTTCCGCTACTACACGGGATGATCAAGTCATCAGGTTTTGTCAATGCTTCAAGAGTGATTATGAAGTCATATGGTGAAATGTAACTTTCCCCCGTGCGGTTTACTGCCTCTACACGCGGTATCGCTTTGCGCACCTTGCGTGCATAGTCGAGCCAATGAGGGTGCTCTGTAGGTTCACTCGCGAGAAATCGAATTAGAAAGTCATTGGCATCAACTGCAAGGGCTGTATCCACGCGAGGGTGCCCCTTTCGCAATTCACATTCGTCGATGTCGATTTGAACTATGTGCGCGTCTTTCCCGAATTCCTGCCAATTGAATCCTGTTTGCTGCATGCCGAGTCGTGTTCCAACGGCGACGATAAGATCGGACTGCTGTATTAATATGTTGCTGCTGCGTTGTCCCCAAGTATTCGGACGGCCAAGATAGTTGGAGGCATCTCCATCAACTCGGTCGGCACCATTGTAAGTGGTCATTAAGGGAACTTTAGTGTTATGAAGCTGGTCTTGCAGTGTGCTTGCTGTTTCGTGCGAAACGCCCCCTCCAATCAGGAGTATTGGGCGCTTGGCAGCATTCCAGAGTGCCGCAATGCTGTTGATTTGAGAATTTGATGCGGTGGGAAGATGTGAATGGGAGTGGTAAGGATGAGTCATGGGATCATGGGGAATCTGCATTGCCTGTATGTCGAGCGGTATTTCGAGAAATACCGGGCCCTTCCGTGGTTGCCATGAGGTTGAGACCATGCGCGCGAACTCGGTAGCATCTACTGGTGCATTGAGCTGGTGAGCCAATTTCGTGGTCGATTGCAGGAGTGAAATGCCATTCACCTCTTGAATGCCTCGTCCGCGTAGCCCGTTAGTTGCAAGATCAGAAGTCTTTACCTGTCCTCCGATTACTAGAAGTTCGCGGCTCTCCAGCCATGCACCAGATATCGCCGTCACGGTATTGGTTATGCCAGGACCTGTTGTGACCAACGCTAGTGCGCGTGTTCCGCTGGGGGAGATTTCATTGAAATATTCGGCTGCAATGCCTGCGGCGACTTCGTGTATGACAGGAATGCCGGAGAGGTACTGGCTCAGGCTTTCGGTGAGGTGCATAATATTGCCACCACCAACATAGAAATAATGGGTATATCCAAGATCACGCAGCCATTCACCGATTTGATCGCTATACTTCATAAGTATGATTTCTGTTGGCGGCGGAGGCGGTGGATTTTTAAATTATTCATAGGCTATGCGTAGAATGCCGGATAGTACTTGAAATGCTTGACCTTGGGTGTAACTGTTTGCTTGAGACTTGTCGTACCCCCAGTCTGCATGTATACAAAAATCGACAGCGCTCTCGAACGGCTCTAGGTGAGAATTCATGTCGTCGATATAGGCTACATAACGGCTTCCATCCAGCCATTTCATGTGTATGGCCACGTCAAGTTTTGAGCCGTACTCGCGTATTTGTTCCTGGCCGAAGACTTCGATCCCGGTCATTTCAAAATATTCAAGTGTGCGCACGATTGAGGCTACGTTGCGTGTGGATAATATTTTGAACGTATCAGGATATTTACCCATCAATGGCCTTAGCTGGTAGAAAAATGGAAATGGCGACATCAGTTTCGCCCAATTCTCGTCCATCATCATCTTTGCTCGTTGGGCAAAGAAGCGTTTGTTGAATATCCAGTCATTATCGTCTGGCTTGATTAGACGCAATGTGGAGAAGTCGTTCAGTATTCGATCAGATTGATAGAGCCTGCAGAATTGCCAGGCATCGGTCAGGTGGCCTCGAAATTCCATGAATTCATCGAATGTGACGCCCTTGCGATATTCATTTCTTTCGCGAGCCGTGTTTTCGCAGACTTGATAGGCTTCATAGGCGCTGTTGAACAAAACCCCGTCGAAATCGAGCAAAATGAGTGGTCTCATTGGTTATCCTCGCTTGGTCAGGGCTAGTCGGCGCGTCTGTATTGCTGGCAATATGTGCTCGCATTTCTGCGCGCGGCGCTCGAGTAATGCGTCCTCGATTGAAAATGCATGAGACAATGTTTCTTCGTCCATGAATTGTTCTATTTCCATTACGGTCTTGCGCGTCTCGATAAAATCAAGGAGTGCTCGAAGTTCACTATCGTCTTGCAGTAGTGCACGGGTGGTGCGACTGACGCTCCCGCCCATAGTAGTTTCGAGCCCGGCAGCTCGCGCGGCTCGAGCTACGGATTTAACCATTTGAATAGTATGTGCTGATTCAACTCCTTGGCCGTTCCAGGAGGCAGTCAGGTCAGTGCGGCCAATCGTTACACTTGTTAGTAAATTCCCATGGGTCAAGATATCTGAAATGTTGGATACCGCAGTGATGGTTTCAATCGTGACGCCAACGCCCCGAAAAACTCCAGGGGGCAACATTCCCATGTATTTGCGCATGGCAAATCCTGTTTCGATCATGGGTGCGACGATGGAGCTAATTCCGAGATCTGCCAGAAAGTTCAGATCTGCTCGCGCTTCGCAGCCTCCAATTTTGACCAGATATTCAAGGCCTCGATGTGCGGCGAAGATGGCCTCCGAAGCAATATCATTGTGCGTCAATCCTTCGGCTTCAAATTCGCCCTTGAGGCTGTTGAACCTTGTGTAATCGATATCCATAATAAAAATCCCGTTTATCAAGGTTTATTGAAGTTCGATTTAGAAATTTAATCCGAAAAAATCTTCGAGCTTCCGCGCAATGAAATCCAGTCGCTGCTCGTCCAGGCCCGGGTACACGCCCACCCAGAACGACTGGTTCATCACAATGTCGGTATTTGTCAACTCTCCGCTGACACGATACGTGCGACCGGCCATGTAGGGCTGTTTGGTCAGGTTGCCGGCAAACAGCAGTCGGGTGCCGATCTTGTTCTGCTCCAGGTAGTCGATCAGGTCGTTGCGCTTCACCCCGGTACTTTCCTTCAGAGTCAGCAAAAAGCCGAACCACGAAGGGTCGGAATTCGGCGTGGCCTCGGGCAAGTAGAGGAACTCGGCACAGCTTTGCAGGCGATCATGCAGGTAGGCGAAGTTGGCACGACGGGTGGCGATGAAGCCTTCAAGCCGGTCCATCTGTGCAAGCGCGCAGGCCGCCTGCATGTCGGTGATCTTGAGGTTGTAGCCCAAGTGACTGTAGGTGTACTTGTGGTCATAGCCGTCAGGCAGGCTTCCCCCCAGTTCACGGCAACTCCAGCCGAAACGCTTGCAACAGGTATTGTCCTTGCCCGGTGCGCAGTAGCAGTCGCGCCCCCAGTCGCGGAAGGACTCGGCAATGAGTTTGAGTTCGGCGCTGTTGGTCAGGACGGCTCCGCCTTCGCCCATGGTGATGTGGTGGGCAGGGTAGAAGCTCAACGTGGCGATGTCGCCGAAGGTGCCGACCATCTGCCCGTTGTAGGTTGCGCCTAGTGCGTCGCAGCAGTCCTCGACCAGCCACAGGTTGTATTTGCGGCAGAGTGCGGTCACCGCATCGAGGTTGAACGGATTGCCCAGTGAGTGCGCGAGCATGATCGCGCGGGTCTTCGGTGAAATGGCGGCTTCGAGTTTGTCTGCATCGATGTTGTGGGTGGTCAGGTCCACATCCACGAACACCGGCACCGCGCCGAATTGCAGAATCGGGTTGACGGTGGTGGGGAAGCCTGCAGCTACGCCGATGACCTCGTCCCCCGGCTTGATTGCGCGTGCGCCAAGGCGTGTGCTGGTGAGCGCGGAGAAAGCGACCAGATTGGCCGACGAGCCGGAGTTCACCGTGATCGCATGATTCACGCCGAGGAAGGCGGCCAGACGTTGTTCGAACAGGGTATTGAAGCGCCCGGTGGTCAGCCAGCCATCCAGCGAGGCATCCACCATCAGCTGCAGTTCCTTGCAGCCGATCACTTTTCCGGAAACCGGTACTGGACTCAGCCCGGGCACGAACGGTGCGGGGGCGTGCGCAAGTTCTGCGTATTGCCCGACCAATTCACGGATCTGTTCGCGCAGTGCATCCATGCGGGATGTCGAGGTGTCGTTGGGAGGGTTCATGTGTCGGCGGTATAGGCGGAAATCTGTCGGAGGCAAACAGCTCGCATATCGTGCCCATCCAGCCACGCACGGTGCCATTCGGCGGTATGGACCAGCGCGGTGTCGAGCGTCCAGCGCGGTGCCCAATGCAGGCGTTGACGCGCCTTGGAGATGTCGAGCTTGAGCCATCCGGCTTCGTGCGGGTGTTCGCCCGGTTGTGGCGTCCAGTTGGAAGAGCCCCCCCAGGCCGCGCACAAGCGTTCGACGATCCACTGCACCGGTCGGGCGTCTTCGTCACGTGGGCCAAAGTTCCAGGCCTCGGCGTCGGCGGTATTGCCCGCATATAGGCGTTTGGCCAGCAGCAGGTAGCCGGACAGGGGCTCCAATACGTGTTGCCACGGACGGATCGCGTGAGGGTTGCGAATCCGTACCGTCTGATTGTCCTGCAGAGCCCTCAGGATGTCGGGCACCAGTCGGTCTTCTGCCCAGTCGCCCCCGCCGATCACGTTGCCGGCACGCGCTGTGCCCAATCCGATGCCGGCAGCTTCGAGGAAGGATCTCCGGTAGGCGCTGCTGACCAGCTCAGCGCAGCCCTTGCTGCTGGAATATGGGTCGTGCCCGCCCATTGGCTCGTTCTCGCGATAGCCCCATAGCCATTCGCGGTTTTCGTAGCACTTGTCGGTAGTGATGTTGACAATGGCACGCACGGAGCCTGCATCGCGCGCGGCTTCCAATATGTGCACCGTCCCCATCACGTTGGTTGCGTAGGTTTCGATGGGGAGTCGATAGGAGCGTCGAACCAGGGGCTGTGCCGCCAGATGGAAAACGATTTCGGGCTGGAAATCGACGACCAGCGGGCGAAGCGTCGAATAGTCGCGGATGTCCCCGATGCAGTGATCCATGCCTTCGCCCACGTGTGCAACCCCGAACAGAGATGGGGCAGCGGGAGGGGGGAGGGCAATGCCGCGTACGTGGGCACCCATCGATTGCAGCCACAAGGCCAGCCATCCGCCCTTGAAGCCGGTGTGGCCGGTCAGCAGGACGCGTTTGTCCTGCCAGAAGTCGGATTGCACGAACGCTTTCATGTCCACGTCTTCCATGGTGCCTTGCCCGAGGCCCATAGCTCTTCGAGATATACCTTGTCGCGCAAGGTATCCATGGGTTGCCAGAATCCATGGTGCCGCCAGGCCATCAGTTCGCCATCTACCGCTAGTCGTTGAAGTGGTTCCTGCTCCCATATGGTGTCGTCGTCGTGCAGGTAATCAAGCACGCGTGGGGATAGCACGAAGAAGCCGCCGTTGATCATCGCGCCGTCACCCTTGGGTTTTTCTTGGAAGCTGCAAACCCGTTGGTTTTGGATGTCGAGCGCGCCAAAGCGGCCCGGTGGGAAAGTGGCAGTGAGCGTAGCCGATTTTCCGTGATGCCGGTGGAAAGCAACGGCAGCAGAAATATTGACATCACTAACGCCGTCGCCATAGGTCAAACAGAAGGCGTCTTCGGTTTGCACGTGATCTGCGATGCGCAGGATCCGCCCGCCGGTCATGGATGCCTCACCAGTGTCGACTAGGGTAACCTTCCACGGTTCTGCGCGCTTCTGATGCACATGCATGCTGTTGGCTTGCATGTCGAAAGTGATGTCCGACATGTGCAGGAAATAGTTGGCGAAGTATTCCTTGATGATGTAGCCCTTGTAGCCGCAGCAGATGATGAACTCGTCGACGCCATGCGACGAATACATCTTCATGATGTGCCAGAGGATCGGCATACCGCCGATCTCCACCATGGGCTTGGGGCGCACGGTGGTTTCTTCGCTTAGACGTGTGCCCAGACCGCCGGCAAGGATGACAGCTTTCATGTCAGTGGTCCTCATATCTGATGGGTGCCGAGCAAACGAAGGCATCAGCGTGGAACTGTGCCATGGGCAAGCCAGCGGCAAGCAGTGCTTCTCTTGCATCACGGATCATGGCATACGACCCACAGGCGTAAACCGTGGCATTGCCAAGCTGAGGCTTGCTGCGCAACAGGACGTCCTGAACATGGCCGCATGCGCCTTGCCATGTTCCGTCGGCGCGCGACAGTACCGGGATGTAGCGATCAATGACTGGCATTTTCGAGAAGTCGAGATACAGGTCTTCCGGGTATCTTCCGCCCCATAACAGGGTGACAGAAGCCGGAGCCTGCGATGCCTTCAGCAAGGGCAGGGATTCCAGAAGCGCCTTGACGGGCGCAATGCCAGTGCCGGTGGCAAGGAAAATCAAATCCTTGCCCGCAGGGTCCCGCAGGGCAAACGTGCCCAAGGGGCCATGCAAGTGCATGAGGGTTCCTGAAGTTGCGGTGTCGAGCAGGAAACGGGACATCAAGCCGTTCTGTACGGCACGAACGTGCATTTCAAGCGCGCCTGCCTGCATGAAGGCGTTTGCTATTGAATAACTTCGCCGGATGCCACCCGGGGCGATGAGATCAAGGGATTGCCCGGGAAGGTATTTGAAGTCGGCAGTGGGCGGCAGTCTGAGCAGGATGCGTATCACATCCGATGCCAGATGCTCGATGGTGTTGATCTTGCAGGGTAGGGTGCGAGGGGCTGGAAATTCGATACCCCCAAAATCTTGCACATCCAGAACCAGATCGGATATTGCAGTACGGACGCAGCTCAATATCCAGCCGGCCTCCTGCTCGGCAGGCGTGAGTCCGGCCTCTGCTTGCAGTACGCGGGTTTCACCGGTGATAACCCGGCATTTGCATGTGCCACAGCGGCCGGATTTGCAGCTGTAAGGAAGCTGAACACCTGCCTGCGATGCAGCATCCAGCAGGGTTTCCCCCGGGTTGGATGTGAAAACCGTCTGAGCGGAAGTATGGATTTCCGGCATGGATCAATATGGCTTTTCTTTGGATGTGTCCAGCACTTGTGGATGGCGCATCAGGCGACGCAAAAGTGGTGAGTCTTCACGTGCAAAATAATGCGGAGGGTAGAGTGAAATGGCTTCTGGATGTTCCCGTCGTACCGATGCTGGAATTGTTTTCCCGAGTGGCTGCCATGCGGGTTCGAGGAAGGCGCGCGCGGGTTCGCTTGCTGCTCCAAGTGCGCCAATCAGCAGCACTCCGGCAAGCATGCCGTGCCAAAGGTTGCGAGGTGTTTGCGCCAGTGGCTTCACTGCTGCCAGTGCCAACACGCACAGCGCGGGGATGGAGGCGCGCATGGCAAGGTCGTTGCCTATGCCCAGGTAGTAAAACGGGAGCAGGCACAATACAACCACCGCTATTCGCATGGGGGTGGTGTATTGCGTGAAGCGAGCGAGGATCAAGGCGAGGAAGCCAAATTCCAGCAGGCAGAACAGGACATAACGGTAGGCGAACAAATCCCAAGTCCCCCACATGTCAGACATCCAGCCGTGAGGCACTTCGGAGGCATCCATGCCCAGGTACTTCATGGTGAGCAGAGCGATGGGGACGAACGGTAGACACGACCCGGGTGAAAAAAGGGTTCGAAAATCACGGCGCCACGCAAGCCCGAACAGGAAAAACGGGAACAACCCGATGGCGGCTAAAGGAGACCAGAGGGGAATTGCGGTTGCCAGCAATGGTGTGATTTTGGCCAGGGATGCCTGTTGCCAGTGTCGAAGAATCAGCGTAATCCCGAGCCAGGCGGGCAAGGCATGATTGGGTACCCAAAATAGCAAGGTGGTGTTGGATGAGTACTGGATGGATGGCATCCACCACTCGATATGCTGGCCCAGACCGGCGATCTCACGATAGGCCCATGCGTGGCCAAGCAGATCCATGCCTCCAAACATCGTCAGCACAAACAGGCAAATAACGCGCTCCCGCTTGCTGCTGAACAGCCGGCAAGCGGCCAGTAGGAACAGCCCCCAACCCAGGACAGTCCAGAGATAGATGGCGATGTTGGAGGCGCTTGGGCTCAGCAGAAAACCCACCGCCGCAGATGGCAGGAAGTATCCCACGGGTGCGCGCAAGAGCAGCTGTGACCCACCGTCGTGCAGATAGGTCGGAGGCCACCCAGCGATGGACAAGTCATGCAGGACCGCGTCGCGGATGATCCAGTCTGCATTCGTGTAAAAAAAGTGCCCAACACCTGCAATGGCAACCCAGAGCAGTGCAAAGACGAAAATGCCGATGATCCATCTCGGTGATGGGAAGGAGGGGCCGATCGTGGGGCCACGCAAGACCTGCCACGATGCAAAGCCGGTGAGAGCGAGCAGCGGCGATCCGACCAGTGGGATGAACCACAGGCAGAACAGGAATGACGGCAGGATCAGGTACAGGCAAGCAATGCGATCCAGCCGATCCAGACCTCCGGACGGGGTTGCTGGTGGTGTAGCGGAAAGCATCGACGCCACTTACTTTTTCTCCTCGTGATACTCGTCATCCACATTGATGCCCCAGATCGCCGCCTTGTCCACCGCACCGGTGGCGATTTGCCGCGCAGCTTCCTTGGCGGTGAGCATGGAATGATCCTGGTTGTTGTAGCGGTGCATGCCGTTGCGACCGATCAGGAACAGGTTGGGGATGGCGTCCAGTGCCGCCTGCAATTCGTCGAATCGCGTGTAGGCCTCCCCAAAGTAACCGGGATAGGCCTTGGGGACTTTCAGCACGATGGCGTCCAGTGCGTCGGCGGCGGTGGCCAGGCCGATCTGGCGCATTTCGTCCTGCGCCAACCGCTTCATCTCGGCTTCGGGCATTTGCCAGAGCGGGTCGGTTTCGCGGCAGAAGAATTCCAGCCCCACCCACACGGTGCCTTGCGGGTCGGCCACCATGTACGGGCTCCAGTTGTTGAACACCTGCACGCGACCCACGTTGACGCCGGGCTCCTGGATGTAGATCCAGTTGTCGTCCAACTGGCGCGGAATGGCATTGCGCGGGTACAGCAGGCCCACGGTGATGAAATCACGGTAGGACAGTGCACTGGCAATCTGGCGGATGTCGTGCGGGAAGGCCTCGCCGCTGGCTGCCACCAGATCCTTGATGGGCATGGTGGATAGCAGGTGGGTACATGACAGGGCATGCGGCTGCCCGTTGGCATCGCGGTAGTGGATTCCGGCAACGCGGCCATCAATGATGTCGATGCCGTCCACATGGCTTTGCATCAACAGCGTGCCACCTTGCGCCACGAATCGTTGCGCTGCGGTTTCCCACATTTGACCGGGGCCGTACTTGGGGTAGAGAAAGCTTTCAATCAGCGAGGTCTGTTCGGCCTTGCCGCCCAAGCCCAGCACCTGCTTCAGTGCATGGGTGATGGCTTTCAGGATGGACAGGCTCTTGATCCGCTGCGCGCCCCATGCGGCACTGATCTCGCCGCAGGGAACGCCCCACACCTTCTCGGTGTATTCCTTGAAGAACTGGCGGTAGAGCTTGTTGCCGAAGCGGTTGACCAGGAAGTCTTCCAGCGAGCTTTCCGGTTTGCGCGGCGCGATGCGCGACCACACGTAGCTCAAGCCGAAGGTGAGGGTCTTCCAGGGCCCCAGTTTGAGCAACGTATCCGGGTTGAGCTTGAGCGGATAGTCGAAGAAACGTTTGTTGAAGTAGATGCGCGAAAGCCGGCTGCGCACCAGCAGCACGTCGTGGTCGGCCTCCTGCGCAGTACCGGCAGGGACATCCGCGGCACCGCCTTGGTAGCGCAGTTCCCGCGCAGTGTCACCACTCGCCGGGGCGGCGACCGGCAGCAGCGCGCGCCACCAATCCATCACCCAGTCCGATTTTGAGAAGAAGCGATGACCGCCGATGTCGATGCGGTTGCCGTGATGCGCCACGGTCCGCGAGATCCCGCCCACTTGGGTGTCCGCTTCCAGTACGGTGATGTTGCGCACCCCCGCGGCTTGCAGCTCCAGTGCAGCGGTCAGGCCTGCAGGACCCGCGCCGACGATGACGATGGCATGTTCTGTTGAATTGGAATTGCTCAAACCACATTCCCCGGGGCGGTGCGACTGCGGCGCGATGTAGCAAAGAGTAGCGTTTTACGCGCGATGTAGTTGAAGGCAAACGTCACCACTGCGGCGGCCAGCTTCACTGCTTCTGGCAGCAGCCCCAGTTCTGTGACGCCGATCCACAATACCAGTTGGGTGATCCCCAGGCCTGCCACACCGATGCCGACAAAAGTCAGAAATTCAAGTGCGGGTGCATTGCCGAACGCACGCGCCCTGAACACCCAGCGGATGCTGAGTACATAGGCCACGATCGCGCCGGTGACAAAGCCCAGCGTTGCCGACCATGCCAAGCTCAGGTGCAGCAACCGCAGACACAT
>APMI01011909.1_pt1 | contig 17847 bp, 12 predicted proteins | sample 667938 | NCBI WGS metagenome assembly APMI01 (sample SAMN01084076, study PRJNA167559) | wastewater metagenome | biome: Wastewater | place: Denmark: Ejby Moelle, Odense | collected 2011-11-28 | reverse complement strand
CGTGCCCAAGATCACCGTGCTGATCGGCGGCAGCTTCGGCGCCGGCAATTACGGCATGTGCGGCCGCGCCTATGAGCCGCGCTTCCTGTTTTCCTGGCCCAACAGCCGGATCAGCGTGATGGGCGGCGAACAGGCCGCCGCGGTGCTCGCCACGGTCCATCGCGATGCCGCCACCTGGACCGCGGAGGAGGCCGAAGCGTTCAAGGCGCCGGTCCGCCAGAAGTACGAGGACGAGGGCAACCCGTGGTACGCCACCGCCCGCCTGTGGGACGATGGCGTGATCGATCCCGCCCAGACGCGCGACGTGCTCGGGCTGGCGCTGGCGGCAACGCTCGAAGCCCCGGTTGCGGAGGCGCCCCGCTTCGGGGTGTTCAGGATGTAATGGCCATGATCCAGTCCCTTCTCATCGCCAATCGCGGCGAAATCGCTTGCCGTGTCATCCGCACCGCGCGGGGCATGGGTATTCGCACGGTGGCGGTCTATTCCGACGCCGATGCCAATGCGCTGCACGTGCGGCAGGCGGACGAGGCGGTGCATATCGGCCCGTCGCCGGCGCGCGAAAGCTACCTTGTGGGGGAAAAGATCATCGCCGCCGCCAGGGCCACCGGAGCGCAGGCGATCCATCCCGGCTACGGCTTCCTTTCCGAAAACGCCGAATTTGCCCAGGCGGTGCTGGATGCGGGCCTCGTATGGGTTGGCCCCAAGCCGGCCTCGATCACCGCGATGGGCCTCAAGGACGCGGCCAAGGCGCGCATGATCGCCGCCGGCGTGCCGGTGACCCCCGGCTATCTCGGCGAGGACCAGTCCGAGGCGCGGCTTCAGGCCGAGGCGGATGCCATCGGCTATCCCGTCCTGATCAAGGCCGTCGCGGGCGGGGGCGGCAAGGGGATGCGCCGGGTGGAGACGGCGGCGGACTTCGCCGAAGCGCTGGCCTCCTGCCGCCGTGAGGCGGCCGCCAGCTTCGGCGACGATCGCGTGCTGATCGAGAAGTACATCCTCTCCCCCCGCCACATCGAGGTGCAGGTGTTCGGGGATAGCCACGGCAACGTCGTCCACCTGTTCGAACGCGATTGCTCGCTCCAGCGCCGCCACCAGAAGGTGATCGAGGAAGCCCCCGCGCCGGGCATGGACGAAGCGACGCGCGAGGCCGTGTGCAGCGCCGCCGTCCGCGCGGCCAAGGCGGTGGACTACGAGGGTGCCGGCACGATCGAATTCATCGCCGACGCCAGCGAAGGCCTGCGCGCAGACCGCATCTGGTTCATGGAAATGAACACGCGGCTCCAGGTCGAACATCCGGTGACGGAGATGATCACCGGCGTCGATCTGGTCGAATGGCAGTTGCGCGTGGCGAGCGGCGAGCCGCTGCCCAGGCGGCAGGATCAGCTAAGGATCGACGGCCACGCCATCGAGGCGCGGCTCTACGCGGAAGATCCGGCCAAGGGTTCCCTGCCGAGCATTGGCAAACTTGAATACTTCCGGCTTCCCGAAAAGCTTGAGCCATATGAATACAAGGCCGTGGATGGAACCTGGAATTGGAACCACTACGATTCCAAGCTTCGCGTGGATAGTGGGTTCGAGGAAGGTGACGAGGTTACGCCGTTTTACGATCCGATGATCGCGAAGATGATCACCCACGGGCCGGATCGCTTGGAAGCCGCAGTTGCGCTGACGAAGGCGGTCGGACAAGTCGGCTGCTGGCCCGTAAAGACAAATGCATCAATGCTGTGCAGTCTGTTGGTCGAGCCAGACTTTATCAGGGAACGATTGTCGACCGCCTTTATTGAGGAACACCCCTTCAGCTTGATCGAGGATGAAGGCCCGAGCGGGTCGGCTTTGGTCCACGCTGCAAAGCTGCTGACCTCGTCAGCAATCCCGATCGGACTGAGGGGTTTTCGTCTCAATGATGAGGCGGAGGGGGAGGTGTTCCTCAGTGTCGATGGTAAGCCTAAGGTCGGCCGCCTCGACTACGAACTTCACGATGACCACGAGCGCCACTTTCCCGCCGAACGCATCGGCGATGTTGTCTATTCGTCATCCATCGGGGAGACATTTCGCATAACCATGCGCGAATCCCGAGGCACGAACACTCATCACGCAGGTGATGGCGCCATCCTCGCCCCCATGCCCGGCAAGGTGATCTCGGTCGATGTCGCGGCGGGCGACACGGTGGCCAAGGGCCAGAAGCTGCTCGTGCTGGAAGCGATGAAGATGGAACACGCGCTGACCGCGCCGTTCGACGGGACCGTGGCGGAGCTGACCGTCACCCCCGGCGCGCAAGTGCAGGTCGAGGCATTGCTGGCGCGCGTGGAGCAGGAGGAAGGCTGATGGCAGGCCGCTTTTTCGACGAATGGCAGGTGGGTGACCGGATCGAGCACGACATCCGCCGCACCGTGACCGAAACCGACAACCTGCTGTTTTCGACGATGACGCACAATCCGCAGCCACTGCACATCGATCTGGAAGCGGCCAAGGCGAGCGAGTTCGGCCAGATCCTGGTCAACGGCACCTTCACCTTCGCGCTGATGGTCGGCCTGTCCGTGGGCGATACCACGCTGGGCACGCTGGTCGCCAACCTCGGTTATGACAAGCTGGTCATGCCCAAGCCGGTGTTCATCGGCGACACCATGCGCGCGACGAGCGAGGTGGCCGAGCTGAAGGAATCGAAAAGCCGGCCGGGCGCGGGCATCGTCACCTTCACGCACGAACTGATCAACCAGCGCGACGAGGTGGTGTGCCGCTGCCTGCGCAGCGCCTTGCTCAAGAAGCGGCCGGCGTAAGGCGGTTCAGGGGCGCGCGGGTTCCGCGTTCAGGCCGCCGCCCAGGCTGCGGTATAGCTCCACCATGTTGCTCGCCGCCGCCAGCCGCGTGTTCACCAGGCTGAGGCGCGCGGTGTAGAGCGTGCGCTGCGCGTCCAGCGTGGTCAGGTAGGTGTCGATCCCGTTGCGATAGCGCGATTGCGACAGGGTGAGCGCGCGACCGGCGTTGTCCGTCAGCGCCAGTTGCGCGGCCAGCTTGTCGTCGATCGTTCCGCGCCGGGCGAGCGCGTTGGCCACTTCGCTGAACGCGGTCTGGATCGTCTTTTCGTAAGTTGCGACAGCGGCGGTGCGCGCGGCCTTGGCCGAGGCGAGGTTGCCGCTGCGCGCGCCGGCGTCGAACACGGTTTCGCTGGCGTTGCCCGATGCGTTCCAGCGGAAATCGCCACTGTTGAACAGGCCGGAAAGGCTGCCCGAGGCGACGCCGAGCGCGGCCGTCAGCGAGATCGTGGGGAACCATGCCGCGCGCGCCGCGCCAATATTGGCATAGGCCGCGCGCAGCCGGTGTTCGGCGCCCAGCACATCGGGGCGTTGCAGCAGCACAGCCGAAGACAGGCCGACGGGCAGAGTGGCGAGCGTCTGCCCGCCGCTGCCCAGCGTGTCCGCCAGCATGGCCTCGCTTACGGGCGCGCCGGTCAGCAGTTCCAGTGCGTTGCGCGCCTGCGCCAGCCGCGTCTTGTAGTCGGCAACGTCCGATCGCGCGGTCTGGAGCGCGGTCTGCGCCTGCGCGATGTCGAGCCGGGTGCCGATCCCCATGGCCTCGCGCCGCTGCGTGAGCGCCAGGCTCTGTTCGCGCGATTGCAGCGTTTCTTCCGCCACGCGCAGCAGATCGGCATTGGCGGCATAGGTCAGCCACGCGGTCGCCACTTCGGCGACAAGCGTGATCTGCGTGGCCTTGCGCCCTTCGTCGGTGGCGAGAAAGGTCTGGAACTGCGCCTGCGTGAGATTGCGCTGCCGGCCGAACAGGTCGAGCGTGAACGAGGAGATGCCGATGCCGGTGGACAGGGTATCGACCGTGAGGCCGTTGGTGCGCGCTTCCGATCCGGTCGCGGTGGCGGCGATGGTGGGGAACAGGGCGGCGCGCTGCACGCGATAGAGCGCCTGCGCCTGTTCCACGTTGGCCACGGCCACGCGCAGATCGCGGTTGTTGGCGAGCGACAGGGCGATAACCTGCCGCAGCCGGTCGTCGAGGAAGAAATCGCGCCAGCCGATCTCGTCGATGCGCGTCTCGCCGGCGGCCAGTACGGGATAGGATTCTCCCTGCGGCAGCGCGGGGGCGACGGGCGCTTCCGGGCGGACGTATTTCGGTGCCATGTTGCACCCGGCCAGGATCGCCATCGGTGCGGCGAGCGGCAGCGCGGCGAACAGAAGGCGGCGGCTCATGCTCCGGCCTCCTGACCGGTGGCGGGCGCGGGCGTGGTTGCCGCCTTGCGCGCGAACCAGCGCTTCACCAGCACGAAGAACAGCGGGACGAGGAAGATGGCCAGCGCGGTGGCCGAAAGCATCCCGCCCATCACCCCGGTGCCGATCGCGCGTCGCCCGTTCGCGCCCGCGCCGCTGGCGATCACGAGCGGAACCACGCCGGCGATAAAGGCCACGCTGGTCATGATGATCGGGCGGAAGCGCAACCGCGCGGCCTCTAGCGCGGCTTCGAGCGGCGGCACGCCGCTGCGCAGCGCGGCTTCGGCGAATTCGACGATCAGGATCGCGTTCTTGGCGGAAAGGCCGATCGTGGTGAGCAGCGCCACCTGGAAATAGATGTCGTTGTCGAACCCGCGCAGCGTCACCGCCAGCACCGCGCCGACCACGCCCAGCGGAATGACCAGCAGGACCGAGAACGGCACCGACCAGCTTTCGTAGAGCGCGGCAAGGCACAGGAAGATGAAGAAGATCGACACGGCATAGAGCACCGGCGCCTGGCTGCTCGACCGGCGTTCCTGATAGGACAGCCCGCTCCACGCCACGGTGAAGCCACCATCGAGCTGGCTGGCCATTTTCTCGATCACGTTCATGGCATCGCCGGAACTGGTGCCCGGCCCCGGCGCGCCTTGCACTTGTTGCGCGGAAATGCCGTTGAAGCGCCGCAGGATCGGCGCGCCGATCGTCCAGCTCGTTTCGGCAAAGGCCGAGAAGGGCGCCATGTCGCCATCGGCGGTGCGCACGAACCACTGGCTCAGGTCCGATGGCTGGCTGCGGAACGGCGCATCGCCCTGGACATAGACGCGCTTGACGCGGCCGCGGTCGATGAAGTCGTTCACATACGTGCCGCCCCACGCGGTCGAGAGCGTGGAATTGACGTTGGCGGGCGTGATCTGGAACGCGGTGAGCGCGGCGTCATCCACTTTCACCTTGAGCTGCGGCGTGTCCTCAAGGCCGTTGAAGCGCACCTGGCCCAGCCGGGGCTCGTCGGCCGCCTGCGTCAGCAGGTCCTTGCGCGCGGCGGTCAGCGCGGCGGTGCCTTGTCCTTCGGCGTCCTGAAGCCACATCTCGAAGCCCGAGGCGTTGCCCAGCCCGCGGATGGCCGGCGGCGAAAGGACGAGAATCTGGCCATCGCGCGAGGAGGCGAAATGCTTGTTGATGCGTTGCGCTATGGCGGAGGCGCTGTTTGCGCTGCCCACCCGTTCGTCCCACGGCTTGAGCAGGATGAAGCCCTGGCCGGTGTTCTGCCCGCTGCCGCCCTGTCCGCGGCCCACCACGGTGAACACGGCCTGGATGTTGTGGCTTTCCGTGCGGTTGATGTAGTCCGAAAGCTGGTCGGCCACGGCTTGTGTCTGTTCGATGGTCGATCCGGCGGGCAGCGTGTAGCTGAGCGAAAGGTTGCCCTGATCCTCGTCCGGCAGGAAGCTGGTGGGCAGCCGCGCATAGAGCAGCGCCATGCCCAGGCAAACGCCGCCGAACACCAGCATGCCCGGAAGCGGCCGGCTCACCACCCGCAGCAGCCGGTTGCGATAGCCGCCTTCCAGCCGCTCATAGCTGCGGTTGAACTTGGCGAAGAACCAGCCTCGCGGCTTCTCGTGCTCCTTCAGCAGCGTGGCGCACAGCGCCGGCGTCAGCGTCAGCGCGACCATCACCGACAGCGCCATGGCGGACACGATGGTGACCGAGAACTGGCGATAGATCACGCCGGTCGATCCGCCGAAGAAGGCCATGGGGATGAACACGGCGGTCAGAACCAGCGTGATGCCGATCAGCGCCGAGGTGATCTCGCCCATGGATTTCACCGTCGCCTCCAGCGGGGGCAGGTGCTCCTCGTGCATCACGCGCTCGACATTCTCGACCACCACGATGGCATCGTCGACCAGCAGGCCGATGGCAAGGACGAGGCCGAACATGGTCAGCGTGTTGACCGAATAGCCCACGGCGGCGAGGATGCCGAAGGTGCCCAGCAGCACCACCGGCACGGCGATCGCGGGAATCAGCGTGGCGCGCCAGTTCTGCAGGAACACGAACATCACCACCACGACCAGCCCGATCGCCTCGATCAGCGTCCAGACCACTTCCTCGATCGAAATCTTCACGAACGTGCTGCTGTCGCGCGGATAGGCGACCGCGTAGCCTTCGGGCAGCTCGGTCGACAGTTCGGCGACCTTTTCCTTGACCAGCCGCGCGGTGGCCATGGCGTTGGCGCCGGATGCCAGATTGATGGCGAGGCCGGTGGCGGGCGCGCCGTTGAATTTGTTGATCGAGCCGTAATTCTCCAGCCCCATTTCGACGCGGGCGACATCGCCCAGCGTGACGGTGGAGCCATCGGCCTGGGTCTTGAGTACGACCGCCTTGAACTGGTCGATCGTTTCCAATCGCGACCGGGCCGTTACCGTGGCGTTGAGGCGCTGCCCCGGCTGCGACGGCAGGGCGCCGATCTCGCCCGCCGAAACCTGCGTGTTCTGGGCCTGCAGCGCCGAAATCACGTCCGCCGGCATCAGCTTCACCGCGTTGAGCCGGTTAGGATCGAGCCAGATGCGCATGGCGTATTGCGAGCCGAAGATGTCGGCGCTGCCCACGCCTTCCACGCGCGAGATTGGGTCCTGGAAGTGCGTGGCGAGATAGTCGGCGATGTCCGCGTTGTCGCTGCGGCCGGTGGAATCGTAGAGCGAGACGACCATCAACTGGTCCGCCTGCGCCTTGTTCACGTTCACGCCCAGCTGCTGCACGATCTGCGGCAGCCGCGTGACGCCGCGCGCGATCGCGTTCTGCACCTGGACCTGCGCGGTATCGGGATTGATGCCCTTTTCGAAGGTCACCGTGATCTGCGCCGAACCGTTGCTGCTGCTGGACGTGAAATAGAGCAGCCCGTCGATGCCCTTGAGCTGCTGTTCCAGCACCTGGGTCACGCTGTTTTCGATCGTCTGCGCGTCCGCGCCGTTGTAGCTGGCGTTGATCGAGACGGTCGGCGGCGCGATGTCGGGATATTGCTCCACCGCCATCGTGGTGATCGAGAACCCGCCCGCGGCCATCACCACGATGGCGATGACCCAGGCGAAGATCGGGCGATGCGCGAAGAATTTCGACAGCACGGCGGTTACTTGCGCGTGGCGGCCGGCGTGCCGGAACCTTTCCCGCCACCCTCTTCCGCTGCCTTGCTGCCCGCCGGCACCGCCTTCACCTTCGCGCCGGGGCGGGCCTTGAGCAGCCCTTCGACCACGATCTTCTCGCCGGGCTTGAGGCCGCTGGTGATCAGCCAGTTCGTGCCGACGGCGGTATCCGCGGTTACGTTCCGCGTTTCGATCATGCTTTTGGCGTTGACGACCAGCACGGTGGCGGTGCCGCGTGGAGACCGCGTGACGGCCGTTTGCGGGACGAGGATGCCGTCAGGCACGGTGCCCTGGCCCACGCGCGCGCGCACGAACAGGCCGGGCAGCAGATCGCCACGCGGATTGGGCACGGTGGCGCGCAGCGTGACCGTGCCGGTCTGCTCGTTCACGTCGATATCCGCGAAGTTCAGCTTGCCCTCGACCGGAAATTCGCTGCCGTCCGACAGGATGATGCGCACCGGCGTCGATCCCGCCGCGATGCGTCCGGCGTCCATCGAGCGGCGCAGCGCCATGAAATCGGTGCTCGATTGCTGGATGTTGACCCAGATCGGATCGAGCCGCTGCACCTTGGCCAGCGCATCGGCCTGATTGGACGTCACCAGCGCGCCCTTGGTCACGGCCGACCGGCCGATCCGGCCGCTGATCGGAGAGGTGATCCGGGTGAAGCCCAGGTTGACGTTGGCGGAAGCCAGCGACGCGCGGTTGAGCGCCACTTGGGCGCGGGCCTGGTTGTAAGCCGCGATGGCATCCGCCGCGTCCTGCTTGCTGATCCCGCCTTCCTCGGCCAGCACGCGATAGCGCTCCGCTTTCAGGCGGCTGGCTTCGACCGATGCCTGCGCGTTGGTCAGCGCGGCGCTCGCCTGCTGCTGGGACGCCGCATAGAGGCGCGAATCGATCTGATAGAGCGGCTGGCCCGCGCGGACGTTGCTGCCTTCCTCGAACAGCCGCGCCATGACGATGCCCGACACCTGTGGCCGCACTTCGGCCACTTCCGACGCCTGCGTCCGTCCGGCCAGGTCCGCGGTCAGCGCGACCGGTCCCGCGCGGGCGGCAATCACGCCCACGGTGGGCGTCGGCGACTGTTTGTCTCCCTTCTTGTCGCCGCATCCGGCAAGCAGGAGAGCGGTGCAGGCCAAGGGTAGAAGGAAACGCAATTTCGGCTCGCAATCTTTCATCGGACCATGCGGACAAGGGAGCAACGGCAGCATCGGCGATGGCATTTCCCGCAGATCAGAACGACCGCCCCGTGCGGACAGCGGCAAGGTCATGTTCCGACATGGTCTCCCCCGAAAGCCCCCATGGCTTTCAACGCGTGATTCGCAGCTTGCTAGCACATCGCGCGGCGCGTGCGCCTGCCTATGCTGCGTTGCCGCATCGATGCGACACAATGATACAAATGGAGATTCTGCACACCTCCTTTTTGGACGTTTGTCAAAAAAGAGGAGGTGAGCCGTCGGTCGCGGGAAGCCGGCGGACGGCGCAGTCAGCGCGCGGCGAACAGCAGGCGGCCGGGGCCGAGCCGTTCGAGCACATGGGAGATGTCGTCTGCGGAGACCGCGAAGCAGCCCTGGCTGCGGCCCACGCGGCCTTGGCTTTCCGCCAGATCGGGCGCGACATAGCGCGCGGCGTGGATCACGATGCCACGGCTGGAGGCCATGCTGTTTTCGGTATCCAGACCTTGAAGCCGGCGCGACCGGCCATGCTTGCCGCTGTAGATTTCGCCGGTCAGGAAGGCCCCGCTGCACGAGGCGTTGGAGCCGGGCCGATTCGACAGACGCTGGACCCAGCCGCTGTTGCCGGGATCGGAACCGCTGCCGTGCGCGACGAGATGGTCGGAAATGACCTTTCCTGCCGCCACATCGACCAGCTGGAAGCGCGGCAGACGCGAAGGCGCCGAAAAGTCGACGATGCCGATCACGTCGCGGCTGGCGACGCGATCGTGATGCTGCTGCAAGGCTGCCAATGCGCGAGACAACAGCACGGACCTGTCTGCGCCCGCCGGAAGGTGTTCCGGCTGGGGGGCGATCGCCTGCGCAAGATCGCGCGGCATGAACAGGCTGGCTGCCGACCCGGCAATGGCGCCCAGAAAATGGCGCCTGCCCAGGTACATGCTATTCCGAGACCCCGATTTTGCTCTTGTCCGGGATGTACGGAGCAGCCCGGCGAATTTCAAACCGCAACGGAGGAAAGTGCGGCGAGCGGTGCCAGGGATCGCGTGGGGCGAGCCGCGGGGCGGGAACTTTTGCCGCCGCGGCTCGCTTCGCCTGCCCGGTTTTCAGGGCAGGGCGTCGAAGGCTCCGGGGGCGGCAATCGTACCCACGGCCTTGCGACCGCTCGGCGCTTCCTTGGCGCGCAGGCCTTCGGGCAGCACGTCCGGCGAAGCCTTGCGGCCGATCGCGGCGGCGGCTTCGACGCGGAAGCTTTCGGGAATGCCGAGTTCCGAACGGATGCGGTCGAAGTCGATTCCGGTCATGCCGTGGGCGTGGTAGCCCATCGCCGTGGCTTGCAGGGCCAGCTGCGCCCAGGCGGCGCCCGCGTCGAAGCTGTGGCTGTGCGATGGCCGCGCTTCGTCACCGCTGCCCATGTGCGTTTCCGAGAGGATGAAGACCAGCGCGCCGGCTTGCTTCGCCCAGCTGGCGTTGAACGGAATCAGCAGCGAAAGGAACAGATCCCAGTGCGCATCGCCGTTCACGGCATAGAGAAAGCGCCAGGGCTGGTAATTGAAGGCCGACGGGGCGAGGCCGGCAGCCTCCAGGATCACCTCGAGGTCTTCTTGCGGCAGGGCGCTGCCATCGAAGGCGCGCGGCGACCAGCGGTCGATCAGCAGCGGAACAAGGCGGGGATTGGTGGTTCGGCTTTCCATGGCGTGGCTTTCCGGAACGAGTTTCGGGGATGACAGCAAAGGGGCGGGCGGCTGGTGAGGCCGCCCGGATGCGTGGTCTCAACGGCGGTCGAGCGCGAAGCGGCCGGCGCCGAAAGCGACGACCTGCAACAGGCCGCCAGCCATCGCCACGTTCTTGAAGAAGTGGATGAACTGGTTCTGGTCCGCAAGGTGGTTGTGGAAGGCGAGCGCGGTTGCCAGGCTGAACAACGCCAGCACCGCTGCGACGAACCGGGTGCGGAAGCCGGCCACAAGTGCCAGACCGCCGCCCAGTTCCACGATAACGGCGATGGCCAGGCCGACTTGCGGCAAGGGCAGGCCCGCGCTGGCGATATAGCCGATCGTTCCGGCGGGCGCGGCGACCTTGGACAGGCCGCTCAGCACGAAGATGGCGGCAAGGAGGATGCGACCGGCAAGAGCGGCGACATCGCTGGCGGAAGTGCCGGGGCGGGCGGTAGTGGTCTGAATGGTCATGGGATGGGATTCTTTCTGTTCGAAGGGGGGGGAAGGGGGCAGTCAGGCCGCGTCGACGAGGACGATCTCGCTGTCTTCGAGCGCGGTAATCTCGATGGTATCGATGCCGGTGATGGCCACGCCATCGCGGGCCTGTGCTTCTGCGTCGCCAATGCGGATGCGGCCGGTGGCCGGAACCAGATAGGCATGGCGGTCGGGATCGATTTCGTAACGCAGGCTCTGGCCTGCCGGCAACGTCGCGCCCAGTACGCGGGCATTGGCGTTGATGCGCAACGCGTCCTCGTCACCGGCGACGCCCGAAGCCAGCACGTCGAAGCGGCCGGTGCGGCTGTCGCGCGGGAAGGGCCGCGTGCCCCAGCTGGGCGCATGGCCGCGCCGGTCGGGCATGATCCAGATCTGGAACAGCGTCGTTTCCTCGTCTTCCAGATTGTATTCGGCATGCTGGATGCCGGTGCCGGCGGACATGACCTGCACGTCTCCCGCCACGGTGCGGCCGGCGTTGCCCAGGTTGTCGCGGTGCGAGATCGCGCCTTTGCGGACATAAGTGACGATTTCCATGTCGCTGTGCGGATGCGGCGGGAAACCGCTCTGCGCCGCGATGGTATCATCGTTCCACACGCGCAGGGCGCCCCACTGCACGCGCTGCGGGTCGTAATAGTCGGCGAACGAGAAATGGTGGTGCGCATCGAGCCAGCCGTGGTTGGCGGCGCCAAGCGAATGGAAGGGGCGAACTTCGATCACGGGATGTCTCCAAAAATCGCGTTGCAGCGAATGACCTTGGTATGGCCCTTGAAAGGCAATCTGAAAATTCCGATAAAATTGATGGGAATGTTCAGGAGTATCGAACGTGGACGTCGGCCAGCCAACCATCGACCAGATCCGCATCTTCCTCGCCGTGGTCGATGAAGGCAGTTTCAACGGCGCCGCGCGCAAGCTGGGCCGGGCCATTTCGGTCATCAGCTATGGCATCGCCAACCTGGAGGCGCAGTTCGGCGTCACCCTGTTCGAGCGCGAGGGATCGCGCCGGCCGACGCTGACCGAAGCGGGCCGCGCGGTGCTGGCGACGGCACGGGCGGTGGCGGACGATATTGACGCGCTGATGGCCTCGGTGCGCGGCTATAACCAGGGGCTGGAGGCGGAACTGACGCTGGCCGTGGACGTGATGTATCCCACCGCGTGGCTCGCGCGGCTTTGCCGGCAGTTCCAGGCCTATTTCCCGACGGTGGACCTGCGCCTGCACGTGGAAGCCCTCGGAGCGATCGCCGGAATGCTGCTGGAGGGGCGGGCGCATGTGGGCGTGACGGGGCCGGTGGTGATCGAGGACCCCGTGCTCGACCGGATGCGGATCGGCGAGGTGGAACTGCTGCCGGTGGCCGCGCCTTCGCACCCGCTGGCCCGCCTGACCGAGATTCCCCCCGGGGCCGGGCGGCAGCATCTGCAACTGGTCCTGACCGACCGTTCCAGCCTGACCGAGGGCCGCGATTTCTCCGTGCTCAGCGCGCGCACGTGGCGGCTGGGCGATCTCGGCGCCAAGCACGCCTTGCTGCTGGAAGGGATCGGCTGGGGCAACATGCCGCTGCATCTGGTGCAAGATGATCTCGACGCCGGGCGACTCGTGCGGCTGCCGATGCAGGAAGCGCCCGGCGTGGCCTATCCGTTTAACGCGCAGTGGCGGCGGGATTGCCCGCCGGGGCCGGCGCGCTCCTGGCTGATCGAGGCGCTGAAAGCGGGGTGTGGTGGCGATCACGCCGGCCCCATCGTCATATAGCGCGCACAAATCCGCCTTTGAAATGAAAGGAAAACTGCACGATCGTGCAACACGGGCCGTCTAGCGGCGCATCTCGAGTCCAGGCCCATGAGGGGAAAAGAGATGCGCTGTGTGACTGCCTTGTTCGTGACGACCGCCATGGCCGTCGCCGCTCCCGCCTTTGCCGCCGAAGCCCCGGCCGACGAAGCCGCTCCCGCTCCCGCCGATGCGTCCGCCGGTGCGGAAATCGTCGTGTTCGGTGCCGGCCAGACGCGGCAGGTCCAGGAAATCTCCAACGCCGATCTGACGCTGCTGGCGGCGGGCACCAGCCCGCTGAAGGCCATCGAGAAACTGCCCAGCGTCAACTTCCAGTCGGCCGATCCTTTCGGAAACTACGAATGGTCGACCCGCATCACCATTCGCGGGTTCAACCAGAACCAGCTTGGTTTCACGCTGGATGGCATTCCGCTGGGCGACATGACCTATGGCAACGTCAACGGGCTGCACATCAGCCGCGCGATCACGTCCGAAAACATCGGCGTGACCCGCGTGTCGCAGGGGTCGGGCTCGATCGACACGCAATCGACCAACAACCTGGGCGGCACGCTGGAGTTCGAATCGATCGATCCCGCGCGCGTGCTGGGCGTGGACGGCAACGTGACCTACGGTTCCTCGAACACCGTGCGCGTCTTCGGCCGGGTCGGCCTGGGCACCGCCGACGGGCTGCGCGCCTTTGCTTCCGTGCAATACCAGAACCTCGACAAGTGGAAGGGTGATGGGCAGCAGCGCACGCTGATGGCCAACGCCAAGGTGGTGGCGCCGCTGGGCGATGCCACGGTCGATGCCTATCTCAGCTATTCCGACCGGGCCGAGCAGGACTATCAGGATCTCTCGCTCGGCATGATCAAGCGGCTTGGCTACGACTGGGACAATTTCGGCCCTTCGCAATACGCGCTGGCGGTGCGGGTGGCGGATATCGGCGCCAATCGCGGCGACAGCGGCACCACGCCGCTCAACCCGACGGCGGGCACGGTTTATCCGGCGCCGATCCAGACGCTGGACGATGCCTATTACGACGCATCGGGCCTGCGCCGCGACTGGCTGGGCGCGGTGGGCCTCACCGCCCCCGCCGGTGACAAGGTAACCTTCAAGTTCAAGACCTATTACCACCACAACTCCGGGCAGGGCACCTGGGGCACGCCCTATGTCAACAGCCCCACCGGCGTGCCGATGGCGGTGCGGACAACCGAGTACACGATCGACCGCGCCGGCATGTTCGGCAGCGTGAACCTTGATCTCGGCGCGAACCAGGTGGCCATCGGCGCGTGGTACGAAAACAACAATTTCGAGCAGGCGCGGCGCTTCTACGCCTATGAAAGCCGTACCAATCCGGGCCGCAACCACCTGGATTTCATGCGCAACCCGTTCTTCACCCAGTGGGACATCAAGTACAACACCGCCACGGTGCAGTATTATGTCGAGGACCAGATCACGCTGGGCGACGCGCACATCAACCTGGGCTGGAAGGGCTTCCAGGTTAACAATAACGCCAACCCGCTGGTGCTGGGGGACCGGACGATCGGCCGCCTGTCCGCGCGCGACTGGTTCCAGCCGCACGTGGGCGTGAACTACAAGTTCGGGCGGGGGCTGGAAGCGTTCGCTGGCTTCACCTCGGTGACGCGGGCCTTCGTCTCGTCGGCCACGACGGGGCCGTTCTCGTCCACCCAGGCCGGGTTCGACGCGATCAAGGGCAAGCTCAAGCCCGAACAGTCCGATACTTATGAAGGCGGCCTGCGCTACAACACCGGCGTGGTGAACGCGGTGCTGGCCGGCTACTACGTCGATTTCCGCAACCGCCTGCTGACCATTCCCACCTCGGTCGGCATCGTCGGCGCGGCCAACGCGCTGCAGAACGTGGGCAGCGTGCGCGCGGTGGGCATCGAGGCGGCGCTCGACGTGAAGCTGCCGATGGGCTTCGGCGCGTTTGCCTCCTATAGCTACAACGACACGACGTATCGCGACGACATCACCGACGCGAAGGGCAACTTCTATGCGACCAAGGGCAAGACCGTGGTCGACGCGCCCAAGCATCTGCTGCGCGGCGAAATCTCGTATGACAGCGACGGGTTCTTCGGCCGCGTCTCGGCCAACTACATGTCGAAGCGCTATTTCACCTATCTCAACGACCAGGAGGTGCCTGCGCGCACGCTGATCGATGCCTCGCTGGGCTATCGCTTCAACGTGGGCTGGCGCAAGCCGGTGGAACTGCAGGTCAACGCCACCAACCTGTTCGACAAGCGCTATGTCGCCACGATCGGTTCGAACGGCTTCGGCTTCAGCGGCGATAACCAGACCCTGCTGGCCGGCGCGCCGCGGCAGGTGTTCGTGACGCTGAAGACTGCTTTCTGACACTTGCCACCATTTCGGAGCCGGGTATCGGCTCCGATCAAAACAAATGCGGAGCGCCTTCCATCCTTCGGGATGGGGGGCGTTTTGTTTCAGACGGCGGACCGCGGCACCGCCGATCGTGCCGCAGGGAACGGGCGATTCGCGGATTGGCATCCGCATTTTTCCCTCGCGGGAAATATCTGGAAACGTTCTGAAATTCCTGGGTTTCGTCACATGTCCGTCGCAGTGCGCGAACATTTCCCGAGAGAATCGGCGGGACCGTAACAAAACTGCATTGGAAGGCGGCTAGACGCGGCCTCGCCCGAGGACACAAGTCCTCACAAGTGAGGGAAACATGAACTTCCAGACCTGTCTGCGTGCCGGCCTGCTGGCCGGAACGGGAGCGCTTGCGCTTGCCGTCAGCCCCGCCTTCGCCGCTGAAGCCGCCGCACCCGCCGCCGATGCCGCTTCGCCCGAAACCGACAGCACCGGCCTGACCGAAATCGTCGTCACCGCCACCAAGCGCGAGACGAACCTCCAGCAGACGCCGATCTCGATCTCGGTGATGGGCGCGGACGATCTCAAGAAGCGCCACGTCCAGAGCCTGATGGACCTGGCCGACGGCTCGGTTCCGTCGCTGCGCATCTCCACCTTCGAAGCGCGCCAGTCGGCGCTGACGATCGGTATTCGCGGCATCGTTCCCGACGACGCCAACCAGCCCGCGCGCGAACAGGGCGTCGGCGTCTATCTCGATGGTGTCTACCTCGGCCGTCAGCATGGCCTGAACGCCAGCCTCTATGACGTCGAGCGCGTCGAAGTGCTCAAGGGGCCGCAGGGCACCCTGTTCGGCCGGAACACCGAGGGCGGCGCGCTGTCGATGGTGCTCAAGGCGCCCACCGGCGAATTCGGTGGCCGCCTGCAGGCTGGCGTGGGCAACTACGGTTCGTACAACGCCCAGTTGCACCTCGATCTGCCCGAATACCACAATATCTCGATCAAGCTCGATGGTGTGCTTCAGCACCAGGATCCGACGATCAAGAACCCGCTGGCGGGCCAGGCCGGCTGGAACCAGTATCACCGCTACGGCGGCCGCATCGCGGCGCGCTGGAAGCCCACCAGCGATCTGACCATCGACCTCGCGTTCGACAAGTCGCGCGACGAGAACACGCCGTTCTACAGCCAGCTCGTGACGATCACGCCGTCCGCGCTTGCCAACATCCCCAAGGATGCCAACGGCACGCCGCTGATCCAGTACGGCTATGGCCGCGCCACCTCGGCCGATATCGGTGTGCCGCAGCAGCCGAGCATCGACATCACCAAGGGCTTCACCGGGCACATCAGCTACAAGGTGTCGCCGGGCCTCGAACTGCGCTCGATCACGTCTTGGCGCACGGTCAGCGACGAACAGTGGGACAACTCGGGCGGCGCGCACCGCACGCCGATCTGGGGGCCGAACGTCAACTTCAGCCGCTATTCGCTGGCCGGGTTGCAGCAGCGCCAGTTCAGCCAAGAGTTGCAGGCGGTCGGTTCGGCCGGCAAGTTCGACTACGTGTTCGGCCTGTACTACTTCAACGAACGTGCCAGCGACTGGGCGCGCACGCCGAACACCAACAAGTGGAACGCGGCGCTCAACGGCTACACCATCAACGATCCGTCGACGTACCTCAGCGCTACGCTGGCGCGTGCCAGCACGGCCTATGCCAAGAGCTATGCCGCTTACGGCCAGGTGACTTACAACCCGTTCGATCCGCTGCACATCACGGTCGGCGGCCGCTACACCAAGGACGACAAGAACGGTCTGCTCTACACCGTCAACGGCGCGGCAACGAACTTCACGTTCGACCAGTCGAACAGCCGGTTCGATCCGCTGGTGGTGCTGGCCTACGAGGTCAACCCCGACATCAACGTGTACGCCAAGTATGCCACCGGCTATCGCGCCGGCGGCGCCAGCTCGCGCTCGCTGAACTATCGCTCGTTCGGGCCGGAATCGGTGAAGTCCTACGAAGTGGGCCTGAAGACCGAGTTCTTCGACCGCAAGGTGCGCTTCAACGTGGCCGGTTACATCATGGACCGCGACAACACGCAGGTGGACTTCAACTATTTCATCCTGCAGCAGAACGGCACCGTCCGGAACACGCTGGAAACCGTCAACGCGCTTGGCACCACCAAGATTCGCGGCGTTGAAGCGGACCTGACCGTGCGTCCGGTCGACGGGCTGTCGATGGGCCTGTCCTACGCCTATACCTACACCCACGTGCCGCCGGCGCGGAACACGGTGCAGGAAGCGCTGAACGCCTCGCTCAATCCGCCGGTGACCACGCCGGTCTTCGAAACGGTCTATATCCTGTACACGCCGAAGAACGCGCTGTCGGGCTCGATGGATTATGAACTGCCGGTCGGCGGCGCCGGTACCGAACTGCGCTTCCACGTCGATGGCAACTACAGCGATCCTGTCCACTCGTTCGCCGGCGAAAAGCTGATGACCGACAAGAGCTTCATCGTGAACGCCCGCCTGTCGCTGGCGGACATCCCGATGAGCGATGGCGGCCAGAAGCTGACCGTTTCGGCCTGGGCGCGCAACCTGTTCAACGAAGAACACATCTATCGTCGTTCGGGCGCCAACACCTCGCTGGGCGACTACGCGAACTACAACGCGCCGCGCACCTTCGGTATCGATGCGACGGTTCAGTTCTGACGCATGACGAATAAGGCCGGGACGGGCTGCTGGTCTGCCCCGGCTTACTTCTGACCACCCTTTGCGGCGGCGGGCCTGTGCCTTGCCGCCGCTTTTTTGTGCGCGGCGGCACTGGCCGGCGGCTTTCGCGTGAAATGGGGGGCAGCCTTCAGGCCGCGCGGCGGTGCGGAGTAACCAGGCGTTCGTAAGAGGCGAACAGCTCCGCGAAGTGATCGTCCATCGTGCGCGGCGGCGGGATGATCGCGTGCGGGCCGGTTTCGCCGCGTTCGCGCCGCGCGGCATAGTCGGCGATGGCATCCGCAGCGGCGGCGGCGCTG
>APMI01001692.1_pt1 | contig 17851 bp, 13 predicted proteins | sample 667938 | NCBI WGS metagenome assembly APMI01 (sample SAMN01084076, study PRJNA167559) | wastewater metagenome | biome: Wastewater | place: Denmark: Ejby Moelle, Odense | collected 2011-11-28 | reverse complement strand
CTAAAATTTTTGGATCTTCTAACGATCGCAAAGTAAAATCCCTTATGCAACGCGTTCAACAACGCATTAACCCGCTAGAGGCAGAAATTTCCAAACTTTCTGATGCCGCACTTGCCGCCAAGACTGCTGAATTCAAGCAAAAATTGGAAAACGGTGCAAAGTTAGACGATATCCTTGATGAGGCATTTGCAGTTGTTCGCGAAGCTTCGAAACGTGCGCTTGGTCAACGCCACTATGATGTGCAGCTTGTTGGCGGCATGGTTTTGAACTCTGGCTCAATTGCTGAAATGCGTACTGGTGAGGGTAAAACCCTTGTGGCGACTGCACCTGTTTATTTGAATGCACTAGAAGGTAAAGGCGCGCATGTCGTAACCGTAAACGATTACCTTGCAAGACGTGACGCATCATGGATGGGGCAAGTTTATGGCTTCTTGGGTCTTTCAACCGGCATCATCGTCCCTGATTTACGTGATAGCGAACGCCGTGCGGCATATAATTGCGATATTACCTATGCAACCAACAATGAATTAGGGTTTGATTATCTGCGTGATAATTTGAAATATAGCCTTGATGAAATGGCACAGCGCGGACACCATTTCGCAATTGTCGATGAGGTTGACTCTATCCTTGTTGACGAAGCACGTACACCGCTAATTATTTCTGGTCCAACCGATGACCGTTCTGATTTTTATCGCAAAGTTGATGAATTAATCTATCTTCTCGATAAATCTGATTATGAGCATGATGAAAAACAGCGTACTGCTGTATTCACTGAACAAGGTTCCGAACATATTGAAGAATTGTTGGTTCAACATGGCCTACTTCAAGGTTCATTGTATGAAGTTGCCAATACGTCAACCGTTCACCACGTGAATCAGGCGCTTAAGGCCCACGTATTATTCCAACGTGATAAAGACTATATCGTTAAAGATGGTGAAGTAATTCTTATTGACGAATTTACCGGCCGCATGATGACCGGCCGTCGTCTTTCAGAAGGCCTACATCAAGCAATCGAAGCCAAAGAAGGTGCCGACATTCAACCGGAAAACCAAACCCTTGCATCGATTACTTTCCAAAACTATTTCCGTCTTTATTCAAAACTTGCCGGCATGACCGGTACCGCACAGACCGAGGCGGCAGAATTTGAATCTATTTACGGGCTTTCGGTTGTTGAAATTCCAACCAATCGCCCAGTACAACGTATTGATGATAACGACCTAGTATTCCAAACCGAAGATGCAAAACACCGCGCAATTGTTCGCGACATCGAGGAAACCCATGCAAAAGGTCAACCAATTTTGGTTGGTACGGCATCAATTGAAAAGTCAGAAGTTATTTCTGAACTTTTGAAAAAGAAAAAAATTCCACACAACGTTCTTAACGCCCGTTATCACGAACAAGAGGCGGAAATTATCGCCGATGCCGGTGTTCCGGGTGCGGTAACAATCGCAACCAACATGGCGGGTCGCGGTACGGATATTCAGCTTGGCGGTAACTTTGAAATGCGCCTTGCCAAAAAGCAACGCGAACGTGAAGCAGCATGGGGTCGTGAAATGACCCATGAAGAAATCGAAAAATTAAAATCTGAAATCGTTCCTGAAATTGAAAAGGCAAAACAAAAAGCACTTGATTTAGGTGGTCTTTATGTTTTGGGTACAGAGCGTCACGAAAGCCGCCGTATTGATAACCAGCTTCGTGGTCGTACCGGTCGCCAAGGTGACCCTGGTCGTTCACGTTTCTATTTGTCAACCGAAGACGATTTATTGCGTATTTTCGGTGGCGATAAATTTAAAAATCTTATGTCTTCAATGAACATCCCAGAAGATGAACCAATTGAAGAGCGTATGATGAACAAAGCGATGGAAATCGCGCAAAAACGCGTTGAGGCCCGTAACTTTGACATTCGTAAAAATCTTTTGAAATATGATGACGTTATCAACGATCAACGTAAGCAAATTTTTGAAGAACGCAAAGAATTCATGCGTGATGATGATGTTGAAGAAACCATCGCCTTTATGCGTGAAGAAGTTATCGAAGATTTGTGTGCCCGCTTTATGCCGCCAAAACTATTGCCAGAACAATGGAACGGTGATGGCCTTCATGAGGCGGTTAAAACTGGCCTTGGTGTTGACTTACCGCTTAAAGAATGGATTTCCGAAGAAGGTGTTGACGATAATGATATTAAAAAACGCATTATCGAAGCAGCAGAGAAGCTTTGGGCCGAAAAAGTTGCGGTTATTGGCGCGGATCAAGCACGCGATGTTGAAAAGCAAGTATTGCTACAAACCATTGATGCAAAATGGCGTGAACACCTTGTAACTGTTGATCACCTACGTTCAGTTATTCACCTTCGTGGCTATGGACAGCGCGACCCGTTGATTGAATACAAAACCGAAGGCTTTACATTGTTTGAAACCATGCGCGAAGAATTGCGCAATGACGTGGTTTCAATCCTGCAAAACCTACAAATCATGCAACGCCCACCACAAGAAGTTAGCCCTGGCTTAATCGAAGGTGCGGATATTTCCCAGTTTGGTGAAGGTTTCATCAATCCATCAGACATCAAAGCGTCACACCCACGCCCAGATACAGATCTTGATGAAATGGGCGATGATGCAGACGATCTTGTGCCATCACCAATGGGCGATATGCCAAGAAGCTGGCTTAATACCCCGCGCAATGCCGATTGTCCGTGCGGAAGTGGTAAAAAATTCAAACATTGCCACGGTAAAATAGCCTAAACCCACTTCTCCTCCCTTGCGCAGCGAGGGAGGTGTCATCGAAGCTGACGGATGGGGCACTTCCCGCACTAATTTTACTTGCTCTTCGGTTTACGGAAAAAGCAAAAAATAAAAACATGCGATCTGGTGGGCGTTTGCCCACCCGCAAATTGCTTTATTTTTTCGTTGCGCTCGCATAACGTTTTGAAACAGCGTCCCAATTTACCACTTGCCACCAAGCATCAATATAATCACCACGTTTGTTTTGATATTTCAGATAATAGGCATGTTCCCACATATCATTGCCAAGCAGAGGTGTGCCTTTTACCTCGGCAATGTCCATCAATGGGTTATCCTGATTTGGGGTCGAAGTAATTGCAAGTTTGCCATCAGCGCCGACAATCAACCAAACCCAGCCAGAACCGAAACGACCAAGTCCAGCTTTTTTAAATTCTGCTTTAAAGTTATCCATACTTCCAAAGCTGCTGATAATTGCCGCATTCAGCGCCGGTGAAGGTGTGCCAGATTTTGCGACTGGTGCCATACTGTCCCAGAAAAAAGTATGGTTCCAATGACCGCCCGCATTATTGCGAACTGCTGGCGGTAAAGTTCCTGCTTTGACAATTAATTGATCAAGGCTTTGCCCAGCAAGCGCAGGATTGGCAACAATTGCCTTATTAAGATTATCAACATAGGCTTGGTGGTGTTTATCATGGTGAATTGTCATAGTTTGTGTATCAACAGCGGGTTCAAGCGCGTCATAAGCATATGGCAATGGCGCCAATGTAAAGGCGCTCATTGGTGTATCAATTGCCTTGGGAGCATTATTCTGCTGCGCATTAGCACAAACCGGTATCAAGAAAACGGTCGCAATTGCCAAGATACTGGTCGAAAATAGTTTTATATTGTTTCTCATTATCATACCTAATATTTATCCTAAAAGAATTTTCTACTGCAAAGATAAAAGCCAATTGCAAAGACATTGGTTCAAAATGAAAACCCCGTCATATTAATTAATGGCGGGGTTAAGCGGTGATTATTTTGCTGTATATGCCCCATCCACGAGGTGATAAGAACCTGTGATGAAACTTGCGGCATCAGAGAGTAAGAAACACACAAGTGCCGATACTTCTTCAGGTGTCCCCAATCTGCCGATTGGATGAAGTGGCACAAGTGCAGCGTTCAAAACCTCATCATTGCCAATGCCGTCAAGAAGTGGGGTTTTAATGAACCCTGGCCCAATCGCATTAATACGCACGCCCTTGTGCGAATATTCTAGTGCCGCATTTTTGGTTAAACCTACAACGCCATGTTTTGCGGCAACATATGCCGCAGAATTGGCAAAACCAACCGAACCTAAAATCGACGCCATATTAACAATCGCACCACCGCCATGTTTTAACATTTCGGCAATTTCGTATTTGGTTCCGAAAAATACGCCATTCAAATTAGTATTGATAACTTGTAACCAACCATCCACACTTAGGTCTGCAATGGGGTTTGCTTCACCACCGATACCGGCGTTATTAACCGCTAAATTAAGGTGTCCAAATTCTTTAACGGCAAAATCAACCATTGCCTTAACTTGTGCGGCATCCGAAACATCAACTTTGAAAACTTTGACTTTGTCACCAAGTTCGGCAGCAATATGGTTTGCGCCTTCGATCTTGTAATCACCAATGACAATCTTTGCACCGCGCGAATGTAATTCGCGAACAACCGCCGCCCCAATGCCCGAGCCACCACCGGTTACAATTGCAACTTTGCCTTCAAAATCTTGTGACATCTTTAGTCTCCTTTATTGTTGACTAAAGATATCGGGAATTTAGGGCAAGATTGTGAAGAAAAAATAAAAATTAGCTAAAGAAACCAACTAATTCCTTAGTCTTTTTCAAGATTGGGGCGGCGATTGCATTTGCACGCTCCGCACCTTCTCTAAGGATTTTGTCGATATGGTCATGGTTATCCATATAATCGCGCATTTTGGCGTTTACAGGTGCAAGTTTTTCCACCGCCAAATCCGCAAGCTTGGGTTTGAACAATCCAAAGCCAGCGCCCGCAAATTCGGCCACCACAGCCTCTTTTGTAGTCTCTGCAAGGGCGGCATAAATCCCCACCAAATTGTCAACCTCAGGGCGGGCTTTTAATTCATCCATTGTTTCCGGCATTGGGAATTGATCGGTGCGCGCCTTTTTGAATTTTTTGGAAATTGTATCGGCATCATCGGTAAGATTGATGCGTGAAAGTTCCGCAGGGTCCGATTTTGACATTTTCTTTGAACCATCTTGAAGGTTCATCACGCGTGCCGCCTCTTTACCAATCAATGGTTCAGGAAGTGGGAAAAAGCCCTTTGCTTTAAAATCATTATTGAATTTTGCGGCAACGTCGCGCGCCAATTCCAAATGCTGTTTTTGATCTTCGCCAACTGGAACATGGGTCGCATGATATGCCAAAATATCCGCCGCCATAAGTGCAGGATACGCAAATAAACCCAATGACACGCGTTCTGAATTTTCGCCCGCCTTGTCTTTAAATTGGGTCATGCGTTCCATCCAACCCATACGCGCCACGCAATTTAAAATCCATGCAAGTTCGGCATGGGCAGAAACATTTGATTGGACAAATACGATACTTTTTTCAGGGTCAATACCCGCCGCAAGATAGGCGGCAGCAACTTCGCGGGTTTGTAGCACAAGTTTTTTTGGATCTTGTGGCACGGTAATCGCGTGCATATCAACCACACAGAAAATTGATTCCATTTCATATTGTAAAGGCACAAAACGCTTAATCGCACCCAGATAATTACCAAGGTGAATATTTGCAGTTGGTTGCACACCGGAAAAAATACGTTGAGGGCGTTTTGGTTTTTCTTGTTCTTCAGACATTTGATTTCTCTTTAATTTGCGAGGTCTGTTTAGAAGTTTTTTTGAATAAACGCAAATATGATTTTAAGCTATTGTCAGGAAAGGTTTTTGCGATAATCTGCAATTACAACAAGCCGCCCCTTGAAAGCCATATGATAATATCAACAGTTTCAAAGGGAAATATAAAAGAGGTTTCCAAATGATAATTTCACGCCGCGCATTAAATTTTGGTCTTGGTTCAATTCTGGCATTGCCACTATTTGCCAATGCCGCAGAAAGTGACAATGTAATTGATAATTTATTCGGCGAAACTGCCAAGGATTGGCTTGAGGATATGTTGAAATCCTCCCCCGTTTCTGCGACCCAAATTGGCAAACATGATTATGATGAAATGGTTGATGACCTTGGTATTCAAGCAATTCAAGGCAGCGCACAAAAGGCAAAGGCCTTCCTTGCCAAGCTTGAGAAAATAAACCGCAAGGCATTATCGAAACCAGTGGCAATTGATTATAATTTATTGGTCAATTCTTTGAAATCACAAATTTGGAATATTGAAACCCTTAAAGAATGGGAATGGAACCCACTTTATTACCAAAACGTGATTGGAAGCGCGATTTATAACCTGATGGCGCGTGATTTTGCGCCAATTCGCCTTCGCCTACTTGCCGCCGGCGAAAGAATGAAAAAATCCCCCGCATTATTTGCCGCCGTTCGTGCAAATATTAAACCCGCGAAAGTTCCAACCCCTTATGCAATAACCTATTCCGCACAAAACAAAGGTTTAAAATCAATCATTGATGAAATGATTATTCCTGAATTAAAAAACCTTGCGCCATCTGAACAAGAAGAATTAAAGGCGATCATTGCCAAATATAATCAAGAAGTTGATGCCCACCAAAAATGGATTGATGAAACCCTTGTCCCCGTTGCAAAGGCTGATTTTAGGGTTGGGGCAAAGGTTTTTGACAAACAGCTTAAATTTGTATTGCAATCAAACTTAACCCGTGAAGACATAAAACAAAAAGCGCTTGATCGGATTAAATACGTGCGCGGTCAAATGTTTGAAATTGCAAAAAATTATTATGACGGTGCAATCCCTGCCACACCCGATGATGACACAATTCAAAAAGTAATTCAAAACGCAATCAACAAGGCCGCCGAAGCACGACCAGAGCGCAACGCACTAGTTGAAACTGCAACCGCAATGACCGAGGTTGCGCGTAAATTCGTTATTGAAAAAGACCTTATAACCCTACCAGATGGGCCAGTGAAGGTAATTTTAATGCCAGAGTTCCAACGTGGCTATGCGGTGGCATATTGCGATAGCCCAGGACCTTTGGACAAAAACCTTCCAACATTCTATGCGGTTTCACCAATTCCCGATGATTGGAGCAAAGAACAAGCGGATTCATTCCTAAAAGAATATAGTTTGCGCGGTATTCAAGATATTGCGGTGCATGAGGCAATGCCTGGGCATTATGTGCAAATTTTCCATGCCAATACTTATCCATCAATTTTGCGCGCCATTCTTTCAAGTGGTTCATTTGTTGAAGGTTGGGCGGTTTATGCCGAAAACATGATGGTTGAACAGGGCTTTAAAGCCGATGACCCGCTTTACAAACTGGTACAGTTAAAAGTGCAACTTCGCACCATTACCAATGCCTTGATTGATCAAAAAATCCATTGCGAGGGCATGACAGAAGATGAAATGATGAAACTTCTGACCGAAACCGCCTTCCAAGAAGAAAGTGAGGCACGCGGCAAATGGCGGCGCGCACAATTATCATACACCCAATTATCAACCTATTTTGTCGGCTTCATGGAGCATTTGGATGCCCGCGCCGCTTATGAAAAGAAAATGGGTAAAAACTTCGACCTTAAAAAATACCATGATGGTATTTTGGCATTTGGCTCACCACCAATGAAATATGCAAAGGCAAGTTTGTTGGGGTAAAATTCAACTATTATGCATTAAAAAGCCCTGCATTGCAGGGCTTTTTATATAGGTAGCGATTTGAATTTCTTACGCCTGTAAGCTACGCCCGATTTTAAGGAACCGCTCACGGCGATGTGCCTTAATTGCCGCCGCATCCATTCCATCAAAAGCTTTTAATGCCTTATCAACCGCTTCACCAACTGATTTAATAACCGCATCAGAATGGCGATGTGCGCCGCCCAATGGCTCAGGGATAATTTCATCAATAACGCCAAGGCCTTTTAAATCTTGGGCAGTGATTTTCATACCAATTGCCGCATCTTTGGCTTTATCATTGCTACGATAAAGGATTGATGCCGCACCTTCGGGTGAAATTACCGAATAAATAGAGTTTTCAAGCATTAGCACAGAGTTTGCAGACGCAATCGCCACCGCACCACCAGAACCACCTTCACCGGTAATAACCGCAACCATTGGCACACCAAGGGTTAGACAGCGTTCAGTTGAACGTGCAATTGCCTCCGCTTGTCCGCGCTCTTCGGCATCAAGACCAGGATAAGCACCAGCGGTATCAACCAATGAAATTACAGGAAGACCAAATTTTTCCGCCATATCCATAAGGCGGATGGCCTTACGATAACCTTCTGGGCGCGCCATGCCAAAATTATGCTTTAGGCGTTCGTCAGTGGTTTTGCCTTTTTCATGGCCGATAATCACGCAATTGCGACCTTTAAAGCGGCCAAGACCGCCCATAATTGCCTCATCGTCGGCAAAATTTCTGTCACCCGCAAGCGGCACAAAATCTTTTACCAAAGAACGCACATAATCAACATAATGCGGGCGATCAGGATGGCGGGCAACCTTGGTTTTTTTCCAAGGGTCAAGGTTGGCATATAAATCTGCGAGCGCTTTATTAGATTTCGCCCGAAGTTTGGAGATTTCATCGCGCACATTCGCGCCGGTTCCAGCAGCCGCAGCAGCCGTCAATTCATCGATTTTCTTTTCAAGCTCAACAAGTGGCTTTTCAAAATCCAGAAAATTTGCAGTATTTACCATGCAACCTCACTAAGCGGGAAAATAGGTTTCAGCAAGTCTTTATTGCAATCTTTTTAGATTTGCAGACCTTTTCCAATAAATTTTTTGGTCTTTTAAACGCTGTTTTAAATTTTATAAATATTTTTGCGCACTTGGTAGCAGAACTTTATCCACATAATTTGCAGGTGAAATTTGCATTTGTTAAGAATTGGCGTGTATGAACACCTTGTAACAACAGCTTTAAGGCTTAAATAAAGAGATATTTGAGTTTTTCGGAGAATTTTTATGCGTCTTGATGAAGAAGAAACCCCAAAAGCACCGGAATCATCGCTTGCTTTGCTTGAAAAGGCATTACTCGATTCCCGTACCATTCTTTTAACGGGCGCAATTGATGATACGCAGGCACGCCGCGTTACCGAGCGTTTGATTGCGCTTTCGGCAATTTCATCTGATCCAATTTTGCTTATTTTGTCTTCACCTGGTGGTCACGTTGAAAGCGGTGATATGATTCACGATATGATTAAATTCGTATCTGCCCCTGTGAATATTCTTGCAACTGGTTGGGCGGCATCTGCGGGCGCATTAATTTTTGCTGCGGCACCGGTTGAACGCCGTTTCTGCACACCAAACACCCGCTTCCTTTTACATGAACCACGTGGCGGCGTTGGTGGTATGGCATCTGATGTGGAAATTCAGGCACGCGAAATCATTCGTATGCGTGAACGCCTAAACCGTATTTTCGCGGCAGCAACCGGACAACCCTATGAAAGAATTGTTGCCGATACAGACCGCGACTATTGGATGAGCGCGCAAGAAGCAATCGATTATAATTTCGTTGGAAAAATTGTTTCAACAAAAGACGAAATCAAATAATCTAAACAGCATTAAATTAAAAAAGCCCCCGATATTTTCGGGGGCTTTTTTTGTTAAGCAACAAATTCCTTTAATGTGCCCTCAAACGCTTTCCATAAATCGTCTTTATGAATTTTGAATGCCTTAGCAATTTCAAGACTATTGCCGGCGGCAACCCCAATTTTGCGTGACGCAAGTCCTTTATCAAATAGGATTTGGTTCACCGCACCTTCATTTTCAGGGGCAACGGCAATTAAGAAGCGCGCCTGATCTTCGGCAAACAATGCGGCATTAAGTGGAATATCTTCCTGCACCTGACCAACAATACCAATATCAGAACCCATTGTCATTTTTGCAAGGCCAAGTGCCAAGCCACCATTTGACAAATCGTGACATGCTTCGATTAAACCTTTTTCGTTTAGATCAAGAATGGTTTCGCCAGTCTGTTTTTCCAAAACCAAATCAACTTTTGGCGGCGCACCATCTTCACGACCAACCAATACTTTCATGGCAGTGGTCGCCCCCATATTATCAGTGGTATTGCCAATAAGGATAATGGTGTCACCCTCATTAATGCCGCCATACCCAATGGCATCATTATAATTTTTAATCAGGCCTACACCACCGACCACAGGGGTTGGCAAAATTGGCGTGCCCATTGTTTCATTGTAAAGCGATACGTTGCCCGAAACCACCGGATATTCCAAAACCTTGCACGCCTCTGCCATGCCTTCGATTGCCATAACAATCTGCCCCATGATTTCAGGGCGCTCTGGTGAGCCAAAGTTAAGGTTATCGGTAATTGCAATCGGGGTTGCACCAGTTGCGATAATGTTGCGATAGCTTTCGGCAACAACCTGTTTACCGCCTTCATAAGGGTCGTTTTTGACATAAAGCGGGGTGCAATCACATGTAATTGCCAATGCCTTGTCTGTGCCATGAACGCGAACAAGCGCAGCATCAGAAGCATGCGAAGAATCCGCCAAAGTATCCGCCATAACGTGACGGTCATATTGTTCCCAAATCCAACGTTTTGAACAAATGTCAGGACTTGCAAGGATTTTTAAAAGCGCATCACCCAAATCGCCCAATTCGCCGATTTCACGCGCAGTTACTGGTTTTTCAACTTCGGGCTTAACCCAAGGGCGATCATAGTTTGGTGCATCTGATGACAATGGGCCAACAGGAATGTCGCAAACAACCTCACCATCAAACTCAAGAACCATGCGTCCGGTATCGGTGGTATAGCCAATAACCGCATAATCCAAATCCCATTTTTGCATGATTGCTTCGGCAATATGTTCTTGTCCTGGTTTAATGATAGCAAGCATACGTTCTTGTGATTCGGAAAGCATCATTTCATATGGCGTCATATGGGTTTCGCGAACCGGAACATCATTCATTTTCAAAACAATGCCAAGGCCTTCTTTGCCTGCCATTTCAACAGAACTAGAGGTAAGGCCCGCAGCACCCATATCCTGAATTGCCTCAATACAATCGGTTTGCATCAATTCAAGGGTGGCCTCAATAAGCAATTTTTCCATGAACGGGTCACCAACCTGAACAGTTGGGCGCTTTTCATCCGAATCCACATCAAATTCAGCCGATGCCATAGTTGCACCGTGAATACCATCACGACCAGTTTTTGAACCAAAATAAACGATTGGCGAACCAACTTTGGCACCGCGTGAATAGAAAATCTTGTCTTGCTCGGCTAAACCAACGCACATCGCATTCACAAGGATATTGCCGTTATAAGATGAGTGGAAATTGGTTTCACCGCAAACAGTTGGCACCCCAACACAATTGCCATAACCGCCAATACCCGCAACCACGCCATTTAAAAGGCGTTTTGTGTGCTGGTTTTCCATTTCGCCAAAACGCAAAGCATTGGCAAGCGCCACAGGGCGCGCACCCATTGTAAACACATCGCGCATGATGCCGCCAACACCGGTTGCCGCACCTTGGTATGGTTCAATGAATGATGGGTGGTTATGCGATTCCATTTTGAAAATTGCGGCCTGATTATCACCAATATCAATAACGCCCGCATTCTCACCAGGCCCCTGAATAACCAATGGTCCAGAAACCGGAAATTTCGACAAATGGCGGCGTGATGATTTATAGGAACAATGCTCCGACCACATGACAGAGAAAATGCCAAGTTCCAATAAATTCGGCGCACGACCAAGACGGTCGAGGATGATTTGATATTCATCCGGCTTGATGCCGTGTTCAGCGATAATTTCGGGGGTGATTTCGGTGTTATTTGTCATAATCAGCCCATAGCGGATTTATGAAATAATGTCAGCATATCGCCGTGAAATTTATTAAATAAACGCAGAATTATTTTACTGGTAAAAGAACCAATTCCGTCATCTCTTTTTTTGGGTCAAATTTTACAGGCTCTTTAAGCTTGCCAATTGTAACAAGATCGCGTTTCACACTTGCCTGCCAACATAGCCCATTATCGTTCTTGGTATTTTTAACTTCATATAACACTGAAACTAGGGCTTTTGATGCACCATTTGCCTTTGTCGGAATTTTAAAATCGCCACCCAAAGAAGGAAGCCCTTCCATATTGCTAACCTCTATTTTTGGATCAGCGCAATTGAATAATCTAAATGAAATTAAATCGCCATCAAGAAATTTTTCATTGCTTGAGAATGTTAGCGCGGCTAAGGCGTCACCATATTTATTATAATATGCTTTATCGTGCTGATTTTTCAAACCAAGTGAAGCAGCAACTGCATCATCGGCCACTTCTTCAACCATAGCCATTTCTTTTGCGTTAAGACCCGCAGATTTTGTAAAATCCACTACTTCACCATTACGGTAAACACTGATCATTTTCTCCTGCTCGCTAAGATCCTGCTTAATGCTAATTGAATTAGCTTTAGGATTCGAAGCCTGATTAACTGTTACCTTTGCTTCAGGCGCAGGATTAAGAACCATCATTGTAATAAAAGGAAGAAAAAGAAAATCCACGCCACGCCTCCATACTGGTTATACAACCAATGGATGCCACAGCAATCACCTTACCGCAACACTATTTTAAATAGGCATGCAAGTTTTTACACAAGCACGAATTATAGTTCACGCCAGCCCAAGAACCAATCGGCGAAATTTTGAAGACCTGTCTTGATGTCTGTGGTCGGTTTAAAGCCGTAATCATCGGAAATCGCCGAAATATCGGCACAGGTTTCAAAGACATCGCCTTTTTGCATTGGTAAAAATTCCTTGATTGCCTTTTTACCCAATGCGCTTTCCAAGGTTTCAATGAATGTCATTAATTCGACGGGCTTGTTATTGCCGATATTATAGACCTTGTGCGGCACATTTTCGAAATGCGCACCGCGTGTTGCAATGCGGGTTATGCCATCAACAATATCGTCAATATAGGTAAAATCACGGCGAAGTTTGCCGTTGTTGAAAACCTTTATTGGCTTGCCAGATAATATCGCCTCACTAAAGCCCCAATATGCCATATCGGGGCGCCCCCACGGGCCATAGACGGTAAAAAACCGCAAGCCGATTTGCCGCAAGCCATAAAGACTTGCATATGAATAAGACATTGCCTCACCCGCGATTTTGGTGGCGGCATAAAGCGAAACCGGCTTGTTCACAAATTCAGTTTCTTTGTATGGCGGGGTAGAATTATTGCCATAAACCGATGATGATGATGCATAAATCACCAATGGTGAGCGAGCATGACCACGCGCAAATTCCAAAACCTGCAAATGCCCAGAAAGGTTGGAATCAGCATAAGCAAATGGGTTTTGAATCGAATATCTTACGCCCGCTTGTGCCGCAAGGTGAATGATTATCTCAAATTCGCCAAGTTCGGGCTTGCGGGAATTAATCTCATTCAGATCCATTTCGATAAATTCAAAGCCTTGGAGTGGGCGCAAACTATCGAGACGTGAAACCTTTAAAGCCGGGTCATAATAATCATTTAAATTATCAATACCCGTCACCTCATGCCCCATGCCAAGCAATGAATGGGAAACATAAGAACCAATAAAACCCGCCGCACCGGTCACAAGAATTTTCATCTGGCTTAAATAGAGGATTTTATTGGTTTTGATAAGAGGGCTTAATGGTTTTGATTACGCCGTCTCTATCAGCCCGCGTTCTGCCGCCATTTCGCGCACGATTAGGTAGGAAAAGTTGCAGACTTTTCCGTAAGCCGAAGCGCAGATAAAATAAATGCGCGAGTTATGCGGTTTCTATTAATCCGCGCTCTGCCGCCATTTCGCGCACGATGAGGTAGGAAAAGTTGCAGACTTTTCCGTAAACCGAAGAGCAAATAAAATAAATGCGCGAATTATGCGGTCTCTATTAATCCGCGTTCTGCCGCCATTTCGCGCATTGCATCTTGTAGCTTTTCAAATGCGCGAACCTCAATTTGGCGAATGCGTTCACGTGAAACCTGAAACTCTTCGGCCAAATCTTCCAAAGTTGTTGGATTATCTTTTAGGCGGCGTTCACGAATAATTTTCTGTTCACGCTCATTAAGTTTTGCCATCGCAGTGGTCAAAAGCTCCATGCGTGCGTCATATTCTTCATTGCGTGCCAAGACGGTTTCTTGTGAATCTTCATCTGATGCCAACCAATCTTGCCATTCTGCGCCACCCTCTTCGCCACCAATTTGCACGTTCAAAGATGCATCAGGGCCAGACATACGGCGGTTCATATTCACAACTTCTTCTTCAGAAACACCTAATTTAGTTGAAATATCTTCAAGTTGTTCTGGACGAAGATCACCGTCTTCAACCGCCTGCATTTTATTTTTTAAACGGCGTAGATTAAAGAACAGCTTTTTCTGTGCAGCGGTTGTACCCATTTTTACAAGGGACCAAGTACGCAATACATATTCCTGAATAGAGGCGCGAATCCACCACATTGCATAGGTTGCAAGGCGGAAACCTTTTTCGGGGTCAAACTTCTTGACCGCTTGCATAAGGCCGATATTGCCTTCGGAAATAACCTCTGCCATTGGCAAGCCATAACCACGATAACCCATCGCCATTTTGGCCACCAAACGCAAATGCGATGTCACAAGGCGTTCCGCAGCTTGTGGATCTTCGTGTTCACGCCAACGTCTTGCAAGCATGTATTCCTCATCCTTGGCAAGCATTGGAAACTTGCGGATTTCAGATAAATAACGCTGCAAACCCTGTTCAGGACCTAAGGTAAGAGTCAAAGAGGTTGTATTATTAGCCATTTTATTCCCGCAACTTTAATTCATGAGTATTCAACTTAGGAATTAAATGAGGCAAAAAAAAGGGGTAAAAATAAAGATATGATTATGTTTGTGCAGTGGGCGATTAAACAACGGCTTCTGCACACTTCATGCAAAAGCCGTTAAATTTAAGCAAAGGCACAAAAACTTGTGCGGCGAATACTATAATCCAAGCACATCGTGCATGTCGTATAATCCATGCGGTTTATCGACGACCCAAAGTGCGGCTTCTAGCGCGCCCTTTGCAAAAGTGCTTCTGTCCCATGCCTTGTGCGATAAAACAAGACTTTCAGTTTCTGATTCAAACCGGACATCGTGTTCGCCAACAATGCCACCACCGCGAATTGCCGAAAAACCAATCGAGCCTTTAACACGTGCGCCCGTTATGCCCTCACGTGCAGGGGTGCGAATTTCTGATAATGGTTTGCCACGCCCCTCTGCCGCAGATTCACCTAAAAGAATCGCTGTGCCTGACGGTGCATCAACCTTGCGGCGATGGTGCGCCTCAATAATTTCAATGTCCCAATCTTCACCAAGAACTGCCGCCGCTTTTTTAACAAAGCCAGATAGTAAATTTACGCCTAACGAAAAGTTTCCTGTTTTCACAATGGCAAAATGTTTGGCATAGGCTTTGATTTTTTTGTTTTCTTCTTCGCTGAAACCCGTTGTGCCGATAACAACGGCCTTACATTCTGTGGCTTTTAATGCCTCCAAAGTGGCAAGGGTCGCCGCGGGACGCGTGAAATCAATAAAGACTTTTGCATTTTTTGCGGCAACAGTAATGTCCGAAGAGATTTCACCGCTTACATTCAAGAGGTTTAGAGCATCTGAAATGTGCTTGTTTAATGCGGCACTATTCGGGGCCTCGGTTCCGCCAACCAACATAAAACGACCATCCGCCGCAGCCATTGCAGCAAGATTGCGCCCCATTGCACCCATAATCCCGGCGATTGCGATTGGTTTTGGCATTGTGACCTCCATTATAAGTTAAAATATTTTTCGATTATTTTATAATAAATATCGCGCAAAGCATAAATATCTTTGGTCGCAACATTTTCGTTTATTTTATGTAAGGTTTTACCAACAATACCAAATTCAACAACTGGGCAATAATCCTTGATAAAGCGGGCATCAGATGTGCCGCCAGTGGTCGATAATTCTGGGGTTAATCCGGTAATTTCCATTGCGGCATCCTGAATTATATCGGTAAAATGGCAGGGCTTGGTAAAAAATGGCTCACCAGAAATGGCAATATCGGGTTTTAATTCCGCACCCATACGGGCATTTACATCGTCACAAGACTTTTCAATCCATTGTTTTAATGAATTGCCACTATGATTAGTGTTAAAGCGAATATTAAAACGCGCACTGGCATTCTCTGGGATAACGTTGCTTGCCGGATTGCCAACATCAATCGTTACAATTTCAAGATTGCTAGGTTGAAAACCCTCTGCGCCATCGTCTAATTTATGGCTTTGCAGAAGATGCAAAACCTCAACCAATGGCGGGATTGGGTTTTTGGCCAGTGTTGGATAGGCAACGTGCCCTTGAACGCCATGCGAATTAATGGTGCAATTAATTGACCCACGGCGACCATTTTTAATCATATCGCCCAACACCTCTGGGCAGGTTGGCTCACCAACGATGCAATGATCGATTTTTTCACCATCTTGGGCAATTGCCGGCAATAGTTTGCGCGTGCCATTAATTGCCGCCCCTTCTTCATCACCAGTTATAAGCAGCGATATAGAGCCTTTGGGTGCGCCAATTTCTGTTAAATATTTTTGAACCGCCGCAACCCATGCCGCAATTGCGCTTTTCATATCGCACGCACCGCGACCAAATAAATCACCATCGATTATTTTGGCTTCAAAAGGCGGATTATTCCATTTATTCAAATCACCAGTCGGCACAACATCGGTATGCCCCGCAAAGCATAAATTTGGTGAAGCATCACCAAGGCGGGCATAAAGATTATCGACATCCTCAAAAACATAGCGTTTGGTTTTGAAACCCAAATCCTTTAAAACTTCTTCTAAAAGATTAAGTGCGCCGCCTTCGATTGGTGTTACCGATGGGCAGCTGATTAAATCAATTGTGAAATTAACGGGGTCGATATTATTTGGTGCCATTGTCATTAAGTCTAATTCTTTTGTTATAATCTGCCCGCTATATAATGAAATTGCATAGATTAAAACTATGAGTATAACAAAAAAACCATGACAAATAAAAAAACTGATGTTTTCCTTAATTATTTAAAGATTTTTATTGGCGCTTTATTAATTGCGTCCATTGTCTTTTATGTTTACCATAATCGCAAAAGCGTCGAAACGGTTTATGGTGAAAAACCACTAACCATCAAGGTTTTTCCACAATTAGAAACCCAATTAGGCGATGTCCGCAGAATAAAGATAACACACACAAAAGGTGCGATACAGCTTATACGTCAAGGTAATGAATGGATTATGCCGGAACGGTCAGGCTTCAAAGTTTCAAAGTCTTATTTAGAGAGCTTCACCAATGCGATGTTAAATTTGCGACAAGGTGATTTGGTGACTTCTGACCCCGCAAAATTTGATTCACTTCAGGTCGGAGAACCCGTTGAATTCGGCCGGGGAAATATTGTTGAATTTTTTGATGCCCAAGACCAGCTAATTGCCGGAAGCCATATTGGTCAAGTTGGTGATGCCGCATATGTCCGCGTGCTGGGCGAAAATCAGGTTTATAATGCGTCACCGATTTCAATTGATATGACTGATATTTCACAGTGGCTTGAGTTGGATTTTTTAAATGTTTCACCGGAAAACATTGTTGCAACCTCATTAACCACACCCATGGGGCATAAGTTTGATATAATCCGCAATGCAACGGGTGACTTTAAAGCTAATGAAAGAACCAGTGAAAAGTCGGGAATCAATATCACACGCGCGGCAATATTAATTAGCAAAATCAAATTCAAAGACGTTGCGCCAGCCACAAGGATTTCTTCACCGCCAAAAGCCAGTGAAATTGTCACTCTTAAGAATGGTGAAAAAATTGAAATCAGGCTTATCGAACAATACCACCTTTACTGGGTTAAAATAAAAGCACTTTCGAATAGCGAATTTGCAAATGAAATCAATAAAAATGCCGATGGATGGGCTTTTGAAATTGATAAATCAATTGCTGATGATTTTGTGGTGAAATAATACTAATATAC
>APMI01014303.1_pt1 | contig 17855 bp, 13 predicted proteins | sample 667938 | NCBI WGS metagenome assembly APMI01 (sample SAMN01084076, study PRJNA167559) | wastewater metagenome | biome: Wastewater | place: Denmark: Ejby Moelle, Odense | collected 2011-11-28 | reverse complement strand
TAGAGCGCCACCTTGCCAAGGTGGATGTCGTGAGTTCGAATCTCATCACCCGCTCCATTATTCATAGGCATTTCTGCCGGATAGCATTTCTCAGTAAAATTTGCAGTTCACACCCAGTTCACAGACAAAATATAATATTTCATTTATTTTAGAGATTTTTTAAATCGAATAGATGCGATATTTCATGGCAAAATAAGTTGATAATTATTTTCTCTATGTTTCTAAATTGTAATACAAAATATCTACACAGTTAATAATCAAGCGCTTTTCAATGGTAGAAAATATTATTTTTTAAAAATATCCCAATATTAGATGTTTTCATCATGTGATTTGATAGAACTATCGATATCACTAATTACTCCTGCCTCTACCTTAATCACTCTATCCGCACCTTCAATTGCTACCACACGGTGCGCAACGGCTATTCTTGTTATGTTCATATTTCGCAAGTTTTCGCTAAGCCTACGCTCTGTATCTGGGTCTAAATGTGCCGTACCCTCATCAAGGAATAGGATTCTTGGATTACGGTATAATGCGCGGGCAATTAAAACTCGTTGCCCCTGACCGCCAGATAAAGTTGTTCCCATATCGCCCACGAGGGTTTCAAGTCCCATAGGCATTTTCATTATTTCATCATAAACACATGCTTGTTTTAGTGCTTCTTCAACCCGTGCAATATCAACATCATTATCGAAGAAGGAAACATTATCAATTATTGTACCCTGAAACAGTCGGTCATCTTGTAAAACTGCTGCAATCTGATGGCGGAAATTACGGAGCCCAAAACCATTTAGCCCGAGGTTTTCGATAATAACTTCACCCTCGGTAGGTTGTAAAAGCCCAAGAAGGTTTTTTAACAAAGTGGTTTTACCACCGCCCGAAGGGCCGATAATAGCAATAAATTCTCCTTGCTTAATTTCAAGATTGATGTCTTTAAGAACATATGGTTCATGTGTCGCATAGCGAAATGAAAGATTTTTCGCACCAATATTGCCATTAATAATTCGTGCTTCGTTAATTGGTTCATCATTACCTGGTTCTAAATCTTGATGAATAACATCGGCAAGGCGCTCAAGGTGAAGTTCAAGAGTTTTCCATTGGAAATAAACCCCAATTATACCTTTTATTGCTCCTGTAAATTGCCCGGCGTATGATTGGAATGCCATCAGCATGCCCAATGTAAGCGTTCCGGTAATAACCGCTTTTGCACCTAAAAACCAAATTGCAACACCTTGCAGCCCCGTCACAATTCCCATTCCTGCACCACCCCACAAGCCAAATTTTGCCATGGTTACACTATTATTGGTGGCGGCAATCTGGTCATTTTGCCATTGGGTCACGCGCTCTTGCTCTTTGCCGAATAATTTAAATGTACGTGCACCACGAAGTGTTTCCATAAAGGTTGTGCTTGCTTGCGCACCTAATGAAATCCCTTCATCTGTTTTACGTCGCACATAGGGAAAAGTAATTGCCCTCACTACAAACGGAATAATTAATGAACCAATTACGCAGAGTGATAACAGTGGCGAATATAAAAACATCATCACCAAACCAGCCACACACATAATGACATTAAGTGCCAATCCAATTGGAACGCCGGTTATAAACCCTTGTACAGGTCCTAATGACCCAAAGCGGCTCATTATATCGCCCAAATGCCGTTTTTCAAACCATGATACAGGAAGACGAAGTGCGTGACGCAATAAATTTGTTTGCATCTGAAATGATAATTGCGTGCCAAGATAAAGCCCAACAAAGCTTTGTATCAAACCAATTCCCGTTTGAATAAACATCAATAAAATCATGCCGATTGCAATAGTCGAAAGTAAATCCAAATCCCCTTTAACAATCGCATCATCCATAATTAATTGGTTTAACATTGGTGAAACAATCGCAAATAATTGCACCACGAGAGCCAGCCCGCCCAATTGCCATAAAAAAGTGGACATCCCGCTCATTGATGTCCACATATCCGATAATTTCACCCTCTCGACTTGTTCTTTTTTCTCAAATGCAGGTGTTGGGGTTAGTTCAAGCGCGACACCAGTAAAGCTTTTGTCAATTTCAATAAAGCTAAGCTTTCTTTTTCCACGTGCGGGGTCATTTATTTCAATATAATCACGACCCGCCTTAACTAAAACCACAAAATGTTGCAGATTCCAATGCAATATACATGGTGTTTTAAGGCGTTGTAATTCTTCAATTTCAAGCCGCAATGGGCGTGCGGATAAGCCCAAACTATCAGACATATCCATTAATGTCTTAAGGCTTGTTCCCTTCATGGAAACATTAAACAAGCGTCGCAATTCAGAAAGCGTGCGCCTTTGCCCAAAATGGCTTGCCACCATACACAAGCACGCAAGCCCACATTCGGCGGCTTCGGATTGCAGAACCATAGGAACTTTATTGGATTGAAACAATCGTTCCCACAGTTCTTTACCACTTTCAATCATACTTAGAATCCGCCTAATTTTAACGCAATTACTGATTGCTGAATATCGATAGCTGTTTTTTTTTGCAGAACAACCTTAAAATACAATTGACATGAACCTTAGGTAATGTTCAAGTGTAAAATGTAGCAATTATAAATGATTTGCATATCAATTATTGGATACTAGGTTTTGAATGCTTTAATTTGGCTACATTTAATACAACCAAACCTTGAATGGGGGTAAATATGCGTACTTTAACTATGGAAGAAATTGAATGTGTAAGTGGTGGCCGTGAGGACGAAGTAGTTGTTGTTTGGGGGCGTTTATTCGGGAGCTCTGGCGGATCGTCAGGGGGCAGCAGCGGGACCACAGGAAGCGAAGGGGGTGCAGGAGGGTCTAATTATGCTCAAAAACAATTTGGTATAGATCTCAATGTTAATATTGATGTCAACAAGCTTCTTGACCAATTGGCGGCTGTATATCAGTATGCAGTTTCAAAAACTAATAATTCATTCGCGATTTCCATATATAATTCACTCTATGATAGCACAAAGAGCACTGTAGCAAATGGTAATGTCACTACCACAATTGGCAAATCTTCTGACGGGCATTGGTATTTTTTAGATGATGTCGGTAGAGATAGTGATTGGGACGCAATTAGAAGATGGGATCCCAAAACTGGTTATCAGGAAGTTTGGGCTAATGGTGGGTGGCATCCGTATGGAAATTATTAAAATATATTAAAAATCTTTACAGTCCAAACTTATGGAATTTGGTCTGTTAAACTCAAATCTAATTAAATTTTATTGCAATATTTTTTGGTGTAGCAAATGAAGTCTGTAATCCAAATTTATAGTATCTTTGCTACACTTAGTTTGTTCAGTGCTGTAGCTTTTGCACAAGATATTAATCATAGTAAAGACTTATCTCTAAAAGAGTCAGGACTCGGTAGTTCTGGAAAAAGTTTATGTTTTGCATCGCAGGTTAGGGTTTCTAATAAAGGTGAAGCTTTTTACCTTTTAAATAGAAATAGCTATATAAAATATGGCGAATTCGATTCCTTAAGCGGGGCATCTGTTGATTATTATAATTGGAAAAACAACATTAATACCCAAAACAAACTCTATGGCGTATCGGTTAGAGGAGAAAAAACTAAATATGGTAAACTTAGCTTAGATTCTCGCAACTTGTCATTTGATAATAATGGTAACCTATTTGCCAAGTCTTATTTTGAAGGCGGTAGTTTTTTAAAATACAATAAAGAAGGTCAACCAGATTTTATAAAATTATATAATACATATGGATTTGGTTCGAACTTTTCCTATTTCAATCTAATTAATTTCAATAATATCGAAAATGATTTATCAAGTATAAAAAACGATATAGATAATGAAAAAAATAGCATTTTTTTTAAAACAAAAACGTTTGATGGGCTTAATTCTATAACTTTATTAGATGATGAAATTTATAAAATTGGCTCCAAAAACGGAAGAAATCTTGTTTTAAAATTGCCAAATGGGCGCATAATAAACATTGATGAAGATATTGATGCAATTTCATTTAGTAATCTTCATATTACAAAAGACGTTAATGATAAACTCCTATTGGCAAGCAATGGGTTGATTAAATATGTCTATTCTGTAGGTAATATTAACAAAAATTCGGAAAATAAATTTTACGCACAATATATTACCTATCCAAATGGCAAAGATGTTGATTTGGCATATGATAAAAAAAGTTTATGGAAAATTACAGAAACAAATAGCATTTATTTTAATGAGCTAGAAAGAGAAATTACCAAATGGGTAGAAAAAGGTTGGATAATTAAAAGCGTTTCTGGAGACAAAGAATCAGGACATTTTGCATTATTATTTGAAAACAATATTGTAGATAATAATAATTCGCTTGTAATTTTTGACATAAAAGAAAATAAAAAGAAATATTTTGTTTGCGACGTCGATGAAACAAAAAAAATGAATGAAGAAGAAGAAGCAAAGATAGCTTTTATGTCGGCTCTAGGAAAAAAAACTGATATAGATTTAGACCCACACTTAAACATAAATACGCATCATGAAATTCCCGTAACAGGCTATTCAGTTAAGTTTAAAGCTATAGGTACAGACGGTAAACAAGTAATTTTACGAATAAGCACGAAATTGAACAAAAATAAAATAGGAACATTGATTTCTTTCAGGGGCGGGCCAATGGTCAATTTATTTACCTTTGGTCGCTCAGATTATAACAAAAAATTACTTGACGAAGGGTGGGAAATTATTGAACCAGAATATAGTGGTGCAGTTGAAGTTTCACCAACTATTTCATCACGCCTAAGGAAAGATTTAAAAAATGCATTGAGTCATGATGTATTTCTGATTAAAAATTATCTAAAAGCTGCTAAGGTAGATGATAAACCACTTATAATATTGGGTGGTAGCTGGGGATCATTTGAAGCAATTGAACTTGCTTCAAAAATTAAAACTAAAAAACAAAGATTAATTTTGTTAGCACCTGCAAGTGAATTTAATGACCCGTCTAAATCGATTACAAATAAAAATTTAGATTATTTTGACGATACTAATGTTTGGATTAGGCAAGTAAAAAGTGCTTATGGGATGCCATTTGACGAAGCTGGCAATGATGCAAATGTGGTTTTTAAAAACATAATATTAAAAACTTGCAATATGAAAAACGCTAAATTGTTATTCGGCAAAGAGGATAATGTTGTTAACAAGCAACCTTGGCTTGATTTGTGCAAGTCTCCATTACCGATTATTGAAATACCTAATCAACTGCATTCTATGTCAGGCGAATATAACAATCAAATAATTAATACAGCTCATGAATTATTAGAATAAGGAAATGATAAGTTCAATTTTCCGCCCCTCCGTTATCGAATCCCGCCGCCGCAAGCTATACGGTGATGTATCCATGTGGCAGCCTGTAAGCACCATTGCCTATTCCATTCTTGCAATTATCACAATAGCAGTCTCCATAACTTTCCTTGCCCTTGGCAAATATTCACGCAAAGAAACCGTTGCGGGTTGGGTAATGCCAGAGGCGGGTTTATCGCAAATATATGCCACACATGGCGGCACATTAGCACAAGCATTGGTTAAACAAGGTGATTATGTTGAGGCGGGGCAGCCAATTGCAAGACTTGTTATAGACCTTGCCGGGGATAACGGCGCAATTGTTCCCTTGCAACGCGCACAAACACAAGCACGCATCTCAGAATTAGGGATACAAGAAGCCGCCACGCGCCAGAAATATGTTCAAGAGGCGCAACGCCTTTCGGGGCAATTAAACGCCACGCAATTAAAATATTTGGCCGAAGATGCGCGACTTGTAACTCAATTGCGCAATGTAAATTCAAAATACCTTGAAGATGACCGACGTCTTGCCGAAAGCATAACGGCAACCAATATCGAAATTGCACGCCTTCAAACCAATTACGAAACCACCAAAGGCAATCTTGAGATTGAAGAACGCACTTTGGACAGAATGCAACAAGCGCAAGGCGCCGGTGCAATTGCACCCGTTGAAATTGACCGGCAAAAACAACAGGTTTTATCATCCCAAAACCAAGTCAATGAAATGGCACGCCAAATTGACCTTAGAAAATCCCAAATTAATGATATTTCCCGCCAGCGCGCATCATTGCACGCCGATAATAACACTCAATTAGGCGACATCCAAAAACAACGCGCCACTTTGGGTGCAAGTCAAACTGGTGAAATGCGCAATTTGGCCGACCAGCGCGCACAAATAACCCCTGCAATCGAAAGCGAAACCAGCCAGATACGCTCCGCCAAATCACAATTGGAATCGAGCCTTGCAGACTTATCGGTACAGGATGGCTATATCATACGTGCCCCAATTTCAGGACGAATTACAAGCCTTAATTATAGGGTTGGTGAAGCGGTTAATAATGCCACCCCTCTCGCCTCTATATCACCACCAAAAGGTGGATTGGTTGCTGAACTGCTTTTGCCAACCCGCGCGGCAGGTTTTGTAAAAAAAGGCGAAAAGGTGCGCATAATGGTTGATGCATTCCCATATCAAAAATTTGGGGTTTTACATGGCGAGATTATTGAAATTACTCGCTCTGCATTCCGTCCGGGCGAAATTATATCGCCAGTTGAGTTTAAAGAGCCTGTTTACCGTATTCGTGCCCGCCTTAATGCCGAGCAAATAAAAACCTATAATACGTCAGAAGAACTTCAATCAGGTATGACGCTCAAGGCAGACATAATAACCGACACACGAAGCTTCCTAGAATGGATTCTTGACCCACTCATGGCTGCAAGAGCAAAGTGGGAAAGTTGAAATTTTTTTTATAAACAATAATTACTGCACGGTTTTAGCTTTTGGTAAATAACGATACAAAGTTGCGAATGAGATTCCCATTTTCTGAGCAACTTCTTTTGCGGTTATTTCTGGGTTTGTTAGCATTGCTTTTGCCATTTCGACTTCTTTGTCAGAAAGCTTTGGAGGGCGCCCACCAGTTTTGCCCCTCGCTTTTGCGGAAGCTAACCCAGCCTTGGTTCTTTCACGAATTATATTTCTTTCAAATTCCGCCAATGAAGCAAAAATATGAAATATTAAGCGCCCGCCCGAAGTAGAGGTATCAATAGCTTCTGTTAGCGATTGAAAACCAATCTCTCGCTTTTCAAGGTCTTCAACTGTTTCGATAAGTTGTTTTAAAGACCGCGCTAGCCGGTCTAGCTTCCAGACAACGATTGTATCACCTTTTCTTGCAAATTCTAAAGTGGCTTTTAATTCTGCTCGCTCGCGTTGTGCACCAGATGCTTTTTCTTCAAAAATCTTCTCACAACCAATTTTTTTCAAAGCATCAATTTGTAAGTTTGTATTTTGGTCATTAGTTGAAACCCGTGCGTATCCTATTTTCATCAAAATCCTTTCGATATCTTAAAACTCAACAAACATATACAATAATGAGATATATATTTCAATATATAGTTATGAGATACTTTAGATAATAAAAAATTGCCCCAATGCGGTGGAGCAACTTTTATCTTAAAAACGTGGGTTTATTATATGTCCCGTTCTATAAAGATGTTTTTGCGATGATAATCAAGATAAGCTGATTGAGCTTCATTGAAAGGTAATTTAATTTCATCAGCTTGAACTATATTTACTAAACGTTCTAATACAGTTCTATCTATAACATTTGAAATCAGTGGCGTGCCGTCGTCCTCAAATGATATCATACCTCTATCAAACAATAAATCAGCATTAGGTGTTAACATTAAACCGTTATTACCGTCTAATCTCTCATTCCCATCAAGACATAGACGCCAAGGTTTAATGTGGCTAGCAATCAATAAACGAGGGTCACCAATGCCTGTTAATCTACATTTATTTTCTATCTTTAATACTTTTGCCCTGTAAGTACCTTGCCCAATTCGAGATAGTTTTAATTGTTCCTTTTCCGTATCTGTAATATTTATATTATTTTTTATTAAGTTGACAATGTTATTTTCAATTGTCCTTGTAAAATTCTTAGATTTACCAATTATATTTTGAAACAATAGGTTGGGAAGGGTGATTTTATTAATCTCACACAAAGTGGAAAACAATTTATGGCTTATTTCAGTCAAATAAGCTTTTTGTGCCCCCCTTCCAGATTTTTCCAATGGGGCATATTTTTCTGGCATTAACGTCAAAATTAAATCAAGATTTTCCCTAATGTTTATTGGATTTATTGCTGTCCATTTAACGGGAAGCAACCAACCATCTATATTCCAATTGTTATCAATTGGTTTAAACTCTTCCGGTTTAAATGCTGTAACCGCATAATCCTCGACGCAACCAATATGGCTTATTTGCTGTCGCACATATGAAAAAACAATATCTCCAGGTGAAGCCCGCCTCATGTTATCATAGAATTGGCTGCGCCTTCCGTCTTTTTCTCTTTTTGGAGACCATAGATAGCTGCCGTTAATTTCTTGATTATGTGTCTGCCCTTGATTTACCCACCAATATTTCATTATTTGCCCGAATAGTCCAAACCAACCCTTTGCATATTAGCAGCAAGTCTTGCCATTAAATTTATGGCATATTCATATCTTAATTGTGAAATAATGGCAGCTTCATTTTTCTCAAAAAAAAGATTGCCGTCTTCATTTACTGCTAATCTTGAATAGGTAAATTTATGATCTTCTAAGTAACCATTCTCATGCGCGTATAATGGATACCAATTAGGTGCGGAATCTTCTTCTTTGGGGCGATTAAAACAAAACTCGCCGAAATCTGTAAAAATAAACCTATTTGATTGAACTTTTATAAAATTTCTATCATTTTCTTCTATCTTATGAAGTTTAACGGCAGCAAATGGCTTATGTTGTTTGAGATCACCTTTGTGAAATCCTTTATTTCGTTCTGGTATCATGTCACAAGGTGGGGTTAGACATATCCAATAATCATCTCCAGTTTTAAAAATATGTCCTAACTCTAGATGCAATAATGAAGGGCTTTTGTTTGAAACAAAAATATTGTGTTCTAAATCAGATATGTTTCCATGAGTTTTATCGTTTAGATTTATATCGTATAAATTGTCAACCAATCTGTTAATTTCAAGTTTTTTTTCAATTACGATTCTAGATTTATTTGTTTTGGAAGTAGCATTGCACAAATCTGCAATGTGCTTCTTTTCTTTATCTTCCGTCCAATCTTTTAAACACATTTCATTTAAGAAAAACAGAATTTTCGCTTGTATGGTTTCTTCAAGCATTTCAAAATATTTTTTCAAGATTGAAATTGATACATGGCTTCTTTCAAATCCATTTTTCAGTAGCAATTCTGAATACCACTTTGCATGAGCATGGAGTTTTTTATGTGAATCAATTTCTGCCCGTATACCAATATCGTCAATTTGGTTGCGTATTTCAGAAAAAAGCATTTGTGAAGGTGTTGGCTTCCAGTGAGTTAGTGAGTTTAATAAGCATTCTTCTATATCTATTCCGGTGCCTTTTTTAATAAATGAAATAAAACCCTCGGGGCACGCTATCCAATAATTAGGGCTTTTACTATTCCAAATAAGTTCTGAGGCAGATTTATTGCAGGCTGAAAACTTGTCATTATACTTATTTTGAAACTCATTAATAGCATATTTTAAACAGCATACCCATCTGTCTTCAATAATATCCAATTCTCGAAACATTGTTTTTATGGCTTCAAACTCTTTTTTATCGAGACATTCTTTTGTAATTTGATTTTTATCTTGCCTTATAGATTTATAGTTACCAAAGTTAATGGCATTAGAAATTTTATCAAATCCCCCAGCTTTTCCATCAAGATTTTCTTGAGTTTCAGTAATAATAGCAATGTCGTCTTCACTTAGCTCAATTGGAATTTTTCCTAGTAATGGCAACAACACTGAGTCGAAAACGATTTCATCAATATTGTGACTTGTATGAACAACTACCAAGTTAAATTGATTGTTATTTAAGACTTTGGAAATCGCCTTAATGGCTTTTTTACCATCATCACCACTTATTTCATAATCCAATACTAAAAGGTCACATTGGTGCAAATGCCCAATGATTCCATCGTCTTGATCCATGAAATCTAAATTGTCTGAAATATCTATAATGCGCCTTTTGTTATATCGTACTCGTAACTTTTCGATAATACTATTTATTACAGACCTATTTTCAAACCATTTGAATGTTTCAGAACACTTTTCTACATCACCTTCATATGCCAATATCTTTTGCATTGAAGGATATTCGTCATCAACAACTAGCACTGATCTAATTGGGGTCAAATATACATTTTTAACAATCTCTCTATAATCTTCAGGACTCATTAAACTCCGCCCCCTTGAATTCAATTGCAAAGTTTGCGCCTTCAAGCAATTTATCTGCATTTTCTGTTACATAAAAAATTTTATGATATCCAGCGGCTAGATTTGCACGGCTTAAATAAAGACCTACGCCACGTCCACCGCGTTGCTTTCGAGTGAAAAACATAGTGAATAGGTTTTTTATATCATCATCTTCAACACCTGGCCCATTATCTGCAACAATAATTTTTCTGTCTTTTACGCCCAATAATAATTTGCGATTTTCTACACCACCAGTTGAAAGCCAATACCAACTGTTGTTTATCAAGTTTATAAACACTGGGAAAAGTCGAGACGGTTCATCAAAAACCCTGAAGTTTAAAAATTCTTCAGATGCACTAAAATTAATTCTAGCCTTTTGTAATTTTCCACTAAAAAACTGGTCTACATATTCAAAAATGTCTTTACCAGAAACCCATTTTGAGGTTTTTTGCCCTGATAGCTTCAATGGTGATAAAAATCGTAATTGGTCGGTTAAGCCTTCCACCGCAAACCTGATGTCGTTTGCTAATTTAGAAGTTTTAATATCATCAGGTAATGCCGCAACGGCATTATTTAAAATTTTATCGTAATCTTCCAAATCATGGCCGACTATTTCAACCGTTATACCAAGTTGCGCCAATGAATTTAGTCTGTCTATTTCACTATGAAGTTCGTCATTTTCGTCCAATCCGAAAGTGGCCAAAACTTCTAGATCAATGTTTTCCTGCATATTTTCAAGCGCGCGAATATATGGCTCAAAAAGGGAAGAGTTTTCGATATAGATATTATCAAAAATAATTTGTAGTTTTTTTGAAGCTTCATTAAAACTAATTATTTCTTGCTCACCCTGAGTAAGAATGGGTGCAGCTTCAGCGTGAAATAACTTATTGCGCACATCAATTAAATCACGAATACGCTGATTTTCATTTGTTTGAAGATCTGTAATTGTCTTTCTAAAATCAGTAGTTTTACGAAAAATTCGCGATGCTAGCCTATCACGTTCTTTTTCTAAAAGCTCTTTAATTGACTTTGGTTTAATGGTTTGTTGAGCAATATCTATTTTTTCTTGTAATGATGATATATCCGTACTTGCTTGTTTAAAAGCTGAAATATAATTTTCATAGTCTCTTTCACTTGGGCCGAGATTTGGTTTTTCACCTGGAATTCTTAAATCAGAAATCTCACCTTTATATTTTTCATAAATGGTTTGGGCTTTAATTAAATCACTCTCGTTTTCAATTTTAAGAACTAATACTTCTTCTGATAACGCTTTGGCGCATGTATATAGTTTGGGCGCATTATCCTTAAGTCGTTTTCGGAATTGTTGTCGGTTCTTCTTTCTTAGTTTTGCTCGTTCTTCTTCAGCCTTTTTCTTTTTGTTTCCTTCTTTTATAATTGGAAGGAGATTAGCACGATTATCAGAGCCGTCACCAAAGTAGCGTCTCGCAGATTGCTTTAAGATATTTATGACAATCGCTTTAAATCTTTTTGAAGCCGTATTATCTATGAGGCCTTCCCTTCCCGCTTTATCCTTAAGATTTGGGTTTAAGGATCTACGAAGCTTTATTGCCCCAAACATATTCCTTAAATTCCAGAACTCACGTCCGGCATGAGATGAACGCCTGCTTTCAATTTCGAAATAATCACTATCCGAACGACCAAATGGAAGAACCCTTAAGTCATCCCGAAAAATCATTAGACCATTATATGTATCTGCGTAATTGGAAACGCGATCAAATGAGTCTTTGTCTAAAGTAGTGTTGTTACGATCTCTTTCCCATGTGCCCACATAAAAATCAAATATGCCTACTTCATCGGTGTTGATTCTGGTAGATCCAATATTTTTGGGCGCTTCAATAGTTACATTTTCATCCAGCCATTGTCCAAAGGCCTTAATGCGCCCATGAAAATTTCCAAATTTATCCACCCTACCGTCTATTTGATGCTCTAATAGCTCAAGAGAATATCTTGTAAATCCATCGTTCGGCTGAATTGAATATCGTTTTTGCCCTTCGATCCATGCGGAAAGTTCATAATTAAAATCAACATTTCCATTCGGGAAATATGGGTCAATAAAATTTGTAAGGGATTGCCTTATTCTTTCTTTTGCATATTCAGCTAACTCGTCAGACTTTCCTTCTTTGGTGAATGACAATAGCTCATGATTTATTTGTGACATAAGCATGGCAGTGCCATGATCTTCTTCACCCGTCCAAACTTTCCACTCACACAAATGTCGTTCGGTAAAAGTGTTAAGTTGCAGCGCGTTACTAATTTCCTCAGATGGAACTTGAGAGCCATAATTGCCTTCATTGTTTTCAGACAATTTGTAATTATCGTATAGCTTCCATGAATCGTTTAAGCGTTTAGTTCTTGAGTCTTTTACTTCCAAGCCAAGATTACTTAGAAGCCTATCAAACAATTCCGGCAGTTGCGCAAATAATTGTTCCTTATATTCAAATTCAACAACAGGAATTTCAATATCTGAAAGATTAAGGTAGGTATTTTCAAACAATCGCCAATCAATCAGTGAGGCAACAAATTTTTGGTCTCTTCTTTTTGATACCAAAAGCATTAAGGGGCCAATATTTGCACATGATAGCCGGCCAATACCTTTTTGCCCTTGTTTCGGGCGCGGTTTTAAGCCATCTCGGTCTTCAATAGGTGTCGCATCTTCGTGTACTTTAGATTCTGTCCCAACAACTAACCATTTATTGATGAATTCTTCACGGTTCATGCCGTGACCATCATCGATCATAACTGCAACAGGAATTTCACCATCAAAAATTTGCAAAGCAACATTTCTTGCATATGCATCGAAAGCATTTTTCCATAATTCGGAAATAGCAGTAGGGCAGTCAGCTATTTGCTCACGCCCCAAGTGATCAATAGTTCTTGCCCTAGTTTGAAATGGTATTGCTTCTAACATGCCAGCTCATCTGTTTCATTTAAAGTTGTAGCTAAAGATTTTTCTTTTGCAACGAATAAAAGCGGTTTAAGGCAATTTATTAAAATTTCTCCAAGCCTTACGGGAACGGCATTGCCAATTTGCTGACCCGATGCGATAAGCCCGCCACTGAAAATGAAATCGTCTGGAAAAGTTTGTATTCTTGCCGCTTGCCGTGCTGTTATGCCATGATTTTCAACAGGATGAACAAACCTACCTTTTGATGGGTTAATACAAGCTGTTGTCATTGTTGGGGCGACGGTAAATGGGTTAATTCTACCATAAACATCTTTATGCCCATCATGCTGTTCATGGCACTTTAAAATTCGGCCAGAATCACGTCGACTGCCACCATTCCTTGGCGTATTATTAAATGCACTAACTAGCTCATCACTATGCTTCATGTGTATATTATTGGGGTCGTTTATAATATTTTCTTTGAAGACTTCTTTACAGGGCACCCATGGCAACAATGCCGGATTATTTTTAATTTCTTTTTCACTTCCATGAGTTGCTGGAGGAGGCCAAGCAATTTCTGTATTAATGTCTTTTCTAATGCCAAGAATGAAAACTCTTTTTCTTCTTTGAGGAATTCCGTAATCCGCTGCATCAATTAATATAGGTTGCTTGACTTTATAGCCTGAAATGGTTGCTTCTTTATAAAAACGATCTAGATAATCTTTATGTCTAGGCCATAACATACCTGGCACATTTTCTAGTAAAAAAACCGATGGCCTAAAGGATCTTACAAAATTAAAATATGTTAGCAATAGTTCGTTTCTTGGATCATTTACACCAGAATTATTGATCCTATGAGTAGAGAAACCTTGACAAGGGGGACCGCCTAAAATTAGGTCACATGTCTCATGAAGTTTAAAAGCCGAATTGATTACTGATGAAGGGTCAATTGTGCGAATATCTTCATTATATAATTTTATATCATAATATTTTTTGCAAAAATTATCATAGTATGTGTTTGCGGCATTCTTATCAATTTCAATTGCAGCTTTCACCACTAATCCGCTGCGAATGGCAGAAAGGGATAACCCACCAGCTCCTGCAAAAAGATCTACACAATTTATATTTGATGACAATGCGATAGCTTTCTATTATACGAATTAAAAAATCTAATAAAATGGTTAACGTCAAGTTTGCTTTACATTTATAAGAAGATTCTAATTCATGAAAAGAGAGCAGAAATTTCATTAATTATGTGGTTCAAAATGCAATATTTCTGCTAGATTGAAACAATTCATTTAATCAATTTAGATGCACCTTTAACAAGCATCTATTACAAATCTTCATATTTGCTATAGCCAGATCATTAATTTAGCGCTTAAAAATTTTATTTCCTCACTATTAGTTATTGTAAGTATCTAAAGAAGTGAAATCGATAATTTAGCGCGACACTATTCATCGGACTCATCGCTTATAAAAAGAGTAATGCCATAAGGAATTTTTTCAGAAGCACGCTTTGCACTACCGTTTAAATCGACCGCATCATAAATACAATTTTCCAACTCTATTTTTAAAGGGTTTTTGTCATCGGCCCAGATGGCAATAATTTCGTTATCACCCAGATTATGGTCATATTGAAAACCCTCTATTGCTTTGGCTGCCTGTTCTTCATCTGTGTAATCATACATTCTATCGGCAATATCTACTGCAATTGTCAATGTTTAAAGTCCCTAATTTAGGTTTTTTATGTTTATCTAGTTAATATTCTAAACAATTAATTATCAATAGACAACTTATAAAAATTAAACAATTTTGGCACACTGTGAAAGAAAAAAATAACGCAATAATTACAACAATCAGTGCTCCCCCTTCACAAATTCAATAACTTTTGATAATCATGTCGTGCTCGTGTGAAAAAGGCATGGGCGAGGCCTAGTAAACCTCAGAACGTAACCAACTGGTCGCTAGTTTTGTGACCAGGGGACAGTCGCATATGTCCAAGGCGCAAGCCCAAAAGCGGCTGTGCTTGACGGTTACGCAAGTTTACTACCCCTGGTTTTCTAGGGATGCCTCTTAATCTTTTTGAGGCGATTCTTTTTTCAAAAAATTGAGAATTACTTGCCTCTAATATGGGGCATGGCAGAGCAGGTGTGTTCCATATAGAAATATAGATGGAAACGATTATGATTTGCTATTCGTGCGGTGTAAACAATAAAGATACAGTATTTTATTGTAATGTTTGTGGCAAAATTATTAGGTCTGAAACTAGACAGGTTAAATCAATTTATGAAGGCTTCTCAAGCGATACTGAAAGCATTCAGTTAATTGAAGTTTATGATAATGGCAATTTAAAACTTGTTCCAAAACCGCATCTGAACAAAAGATTCATGGCGCGTATGATTGATGTAATTCTAATAGGTACATTTACGTCATTCGTCTTAGGTTTGATAATGAGCACTTTATCACCCGATGTGTCCAACGCCATTAATTCATATCTAGGGACACCTGAAAGAACGATAACACTTGCCACGCTAGTAACGTTTATTTTTGTTGAAGCATGGATGTTGAATAACTGGGGAGCTTCAATTGGAAAATATATGTTTGGGCTTAGGGTTTATAACAAATCTGGCTTCAAATTAACTTATTCTGAGGCGCTTAAAAGAAGTGCTCTTGTCATGGTTCAGGGTATGGCACTGGGAGTTATAACTTTATATTTATCTTCAAAGCGCGCCACAGAAACGAACACTACGTCTTGGGACGAAGAAACAAATTCAATGGTTTTTAAGAGGGTTAAACAATGATTGCTCTTGCCCAGATTTCAGATGATGACATAGTTATTGCATATACAATAATAATTACGCTCGCAATTGTCGTATATTTCATTCCAACTTTCATAGCCTTTATTAGAAGGCATCACTACAAATGGGTAATTTTTGTATTCAATCTAGTTGCTGGTTGGACAGGAATATTATGGCTTGTAGCCTTTGTATGGGCAATATGGCCAAAAGAAAAGACCTTTATCGACCCTTTTGTAAATAATCCAACCGGTATCGGAAGGCGAACTACAGGGCGGACAATTAGAAACGTTAGGGATGACTATTATTATGAAGATGAAGACTATTATGACGAAGTGTACGCACGTCGAAACGATGATAGATATCCTGTGAAAAAGCCAATAAAAACACTACCCCAAAACGTCTGGCCAAATAATTCTTCAAAGATTGCGGAAAATTTTCAAAACGCTAATCTTGAAACCAAAGAAGCTGAAAATAACAACGTTTTGATTAACGTTACACTTATTGGGAAGCTGAAAAGACTAAGGGCAATTGAAGCAATTAGCCAAGAGCAATTTGAAATTGAACGAGAGAAGCTTCTTAGTTTCAGAACTAATGAACAACCGCAAATTCAAGAATAAAAGTTTTAATATTGAAGCATGATATCTATTTTTAAAAACTAATCTTGCTAATCAGCAATGATAAAGCAAAAATAAAATAATATTTGGCAAAGCAGGTTACTATAAATGGGTGCTTTCAACATAAGCAATGAAACGAAAGAACTAGTTGAGCAATCGTTAAAAGAAATTGCTCAACATCGTCTGTCGACTTCATCTTGTGATTATAATCAAATTATAAATGCAATTTCCAAACTATATAGCAAAATTGGTTATGAGTTGCCACGCAATGTATATTTTGCACGGGGGCAACTCGAAGGTGCTTTACTATACGAAACATACAAAACTGGCGATGAAGATAATCTATTAAAAAAGCTATGGGACGACACTGAAAAGCAACTAAAGTGTGAAGCTACCAATTGGGGCGATTGTACCGATACGGTTTATAATAATTTTTGTAATTCTAAGTTCAGCGATACAGAAATCGAAAATGGTTTCTACTTGTTGTCTTTCAATGAAATTGATGTCGAGTTCAGTGATAGTGATTTTGAAAAGTTACGAGAAGAATTCTTTAGAACCCACTGGAAAAATGGTTTAGGTAAAGAATTATGGTATATTACGCCACAACAATTTAAAAAAACTAATGCTTCCCAATTACAAATCAATAATAATGTAAATTCCTGGTCTTATGAATTTATGTATGCAGAATGTGCGCGACGTATTGGTGTTCATTTTCCAGAAGAAGCTTTATCAAATCTTGATTTATTAAATGATGTTATTGAATCTTGCTGTTCGGCATATCTTTATCGTGACTTCGCGATAATTATTGAAAGGCCAATAATGGCCTATACAGACACCACTGGGCGCCTTCATAATAAAAATGGCATGGCAGTGTCATTTAATGATGGAACGGGATTCTACGCCGTATTTGGCGTCAAAGTTCCAGGTTTTATTATTACTAATGCCGAAGAAATTACTGATGATGATATTCAGAGACAAACTAATTCTGAACTTAAACAATTTATGCTCGAACAAACCATGCTTTAAATCAATTTTTTAATTGATAACGTTCGGAATTAAAACATTTCAATAAAATATTTTATTTAATTGCCATTAATAGCAAAGTTTATTTTGTTATTTTAGAATTTATCGTTTTCAGCAACAGAAAATAATATCTTTTTAAAAAACTTTTGAATAGACAATTATACAAACAGAAAAAATAATAATTATTGGCTGTTCTGAACTAATTAATTATTGAAATTTAAAAAAAGTAATAGT
>APMI01004423.1_pt1 | contig 17858 bp, 21 predicted proteins | sample 667938 | NCBI WGS metagenome assembly APMI01 (sample SAMN01084076, study PRJNA167559) | wastewater metagenome | biome: Wastewater | place: Denmark: Ejby Moelle, Odense | collected 2011-11-28 | reverse complement strand
AACACATAATTCTTCTTCCGATATAAGTTAAACCCTGATAACTCAACCTTGACAATATCAATATTTTTCAAATCCCCTATAAACGAACCTCCGACTGCAAATTTACTGATAACATTGGATTTCATGATCGGCATAGTGCCCACAGAGATGTCAATAATGTAGTTGAACATGAGCAGCTACCAGTAACACGTATTCCACCACAATACCAAATAATACGATCTGCTTTTCTTTTTAAATGGTTGGAATAATATTTCTTTAAGTGGCAATGTCACGCATGGGTATCAAGATGGCGCTGATATGTACACCGTGCATTATATGACCTGTGACGGAGAAATGCTTAATATGGGCTGGCGATAATAAATTGATTATCTTTTGTTTACACTTATTGTTGTTCCCAATTAACAAATGGTGCAGAAATTTAAACTTAATGATAAACTATACTCACTGGACTTTAAACCTCATATGAAATACTTCTATGGCATCAAAGGCACACTCTCTAACCAATTTGTGGGAAATTTTTACCAGAGAATGGGCGGTATTGCGTTTAAAGCATAAAATTTTCAGAAGAATTTAACATACGGGTTATCTATGCTTGCATATTAATCCAGAGATGAACTCAAAGACTAAAGAACCAACCAGTCATATACCGCAATATATTTAACAATATTAGTTTGCATAGCTGTTGCACTAGCAGCTTTGAGCTGTTTTATTCGTTTCAAAATCTTAAAAGAAAACAATCAACTAAACGAGTAGATCGGTAGCATGGAACACTCATAAATGAGAAAAGATGACAGACAATCTGATTTCTCAAAGCACAAATATGATATCCATACTGTACACTAAGTAGATGAAAAGTATGAAAGCTCATTGAAGGGTTCACACAACCCTAAGGTAGAAGATGAGCCTGATATTAAACTCTAATAATGATATTCATACTGATACTTAGTTTATTTATGTGGCTTTGTTGTATTTTATCATAATGAGAGTTTTTTGTTCATTGACTAGCACTCAATTTCCATTTCTTCTTCGTGGCGTAGACGTACATGAAGGATAACAGCTTGGGGTATCTCTCCAAGAAGTATTCTACGAACTGCTCTGGAGTCTTGCCTACATGTACCCTAATTTCTTTAGGGATCTCATGGAAGTGACTTAGTTTATTTCGCATCAGTCTGATTAAATCACGAATTGAACGGAAATCATACTTGCGGTAGCTACTCATTTCTTTGGTCTATCATAAAAAAATTTTTACAAAGCTTGGATGGAGGACGTTGTGCCAAGGATCAGGTACAATTTGGAAATTTCGACAGTGAGACTACATTTTAGCTATTTTTTGCTCATCAATGCATGTTTACATATAATTGCTGAAATCACATACGTAGAGCATCTTTTGTTTAGCATCCCATAGGAAAGGGTGCTTCTATGCTGATTTTAAGGCTTCAAGATCGTCAACATTTTGTTCAGTCAACAAGAAATGATCGTAGAAATCTTACGAAAAGGACTTATCATCTGAAGCATCATGCTTCTATTTTTCAAACTTTATAAGGTCGAAATCTTCTCCATTTTTGCCAACCTTATGCACGACCTTAATAATATCGAGACGAAGTCTAGTTGTACCCATCTGTTTAAGCTTTTCATTTTAATCTTCAACTTATTAGTTCTTGACTAAAAAGCTAGGAATAATATTTATTTTGAGTTCCAGTTTTTGATTGATGAGAACACTCTCTTCATTAAAACTAGGTATTTATATTTTCATCTGGAGCAGCTGTCCCATCGTGTCCATTAGCTGTCTGATAGCGTGTTTATATAAATACTCTTTGGACTGGAAATTAAGGTAGATTTCAGATAGGGAAACTGTAACCGGTTCGATTTTGATTGGCTACAGCTTTGTAACATCATCTTCTGCCTTATCTTAAACACTAGATGCAGGCTGGATTTCAGAAGAAGACTGATGCGCCGGAATTTCATTAAGTCGATGAAATTATTGAGCGTTCTCACAAAATATTAACAAAGTGTCCTAATTTCGAGAGTAGTAGTATAATTTTACGATAGACTTATGCGATACGTTAATCAAAATGTTAAGTTTGTGTTGGATGTCGATGATATCATAGCCGGCATTAAGAGGAATCATGAAGACTTCTGCAGTTTGATTAAGGAATCTTCCTTCAAATACAAAATATCCTTTGTTTCGATATATAATTTTGTCCCAATTAACTTCATACATTTTCTTAAGCTATTTGCCGACGTTCTCGTATTCTCCAAGTTTGGCCGTGATGTTCTTCATCTTCTGGTCAGAAACATTTTAAATTTGATAAATCTGTTCCCACAATTTGTTCACCTTAAACCGATAGAACACGAGGCCTCCGCCAACCAATATGCATATGATGAAAATGTAGACAAAAGGCTGCTCTTTGGTTATAATAACGTGAATGCGCTTATCGGTTGAGAAGGGTAGTGTTGGTAAATCTTACGGTCGAAATTATGATGTGTAGTGAAAACTAATTTCAGGCATCTCAATTTGTTCATGACCCAACTAGTTTGTGAATTTTGGTAATTTTTGTTAGATGAATTTTGAGTGACCTTGAGATTATTTCAGCAGTTTGTGGGCCTTTAAGCATATCTCAAGATTGTCTAATTTCTTGTTTTATGTCTGTTCTATTTCGTGAGAAAAAGGAAAATTTTAAAAATCAGTATTTCCAGGATTATTAATAACTTTAGAAATTTCATGTGAATGTGAACTGTGTTGTTAATTAACCATTGAACTCAATGCTAACATTTTCTGTTATCCTCTTTTAATAAGCATTTTCGAAAAATGATGAGTCGATTTTTCTTACGCAAAAATGTTTACAATTGAGCTGGATGCCTGAATTTCAAACACTACATTCTTATGTTAGTCTTGAATTTCAATGGTCTTGGGGTTGATCCTCACGAAAGAGTACTTGGAATGTTCAACATGGCTCTGTGGTACTTTGGGATTTTTCATGAACTCGTCCACGTTTGTTAACGTCACCTTAGATGAAATTACGCTCCACTTGACCTCCATGTTCTGGTTAAGCTGTTTAAGTAATTTCTTAGCTACTATAATGATCGTGTGAGCGCTTCTGTCGAAAACTATGCGCTAGTTAAGAAATTCTTCCAAATGTTGGTATTTTCCGTTCTCAGTATTTAACACGAAGTATTCTAATTTCTCATAGACAAAATATTTTTAGGACGGTCCCGAGTCAAAACACATGTCCAACAGATGCTCAACGTCCTCTCTAGGTACCTAAATGAACTGAAATGTACCAAAATTTATTTGGGATACTTGTTAAACAATGAATGTTACAGATATATGAAATCGCCGTCAATCGTGGGAATAAATATTTTTCTGGTCTTGTTTTCAACATCCATTTAAGGATTCACGCTGAGGCTAAGTAATTTGAAAGGCAGCTAGTTGTACCATTAAACTTCTTTAGTCTATGGATCCAGTTTATAGAAGGTGCCATCGTGTGTGAAAACCTAAAATAATCAGAGAGGTACAATGAATCGATGATAGTCGGAGTGGGGTGCCCCCAGCGAGCATATCAGCAACAAGAATGCAACGAGCAAGTGCATTTACTGACTATATATTTATACTAAATTCACGTAAGTCTGACATAATGTTTATCACCCAAGTCTAAAAACATCGTCCTTGTTCTCTATATCGCTCATTATGGATACCAAAAGTAAAACACCATTGAATAACATCGATGATTGGCAAAAGGAATCCAGAACGACATTTCAAAAATTGTGTCATAATTACGTGTAAATATTAAATTGATATTTATCGCTCTTTCTGACGGCGGTATTAAACTGGTAACTACTAATATTTAAAACATCATTAGAAAGCTGTGGACTCGCAAGTCCCTCACTTGTTCTTGTCGGAGAATATCTTGTGGATAAAGTCCATGTTCTCAAGCACCACACTCTGCTCGCTTAGCTTTGCTCGAAAGAAGTCCCTGTTTTATGACATCTTCATGTTGCTCTGAATATATTAATTGTTACTGTGGAGTCAACTTGAATGCTTACGAAATAGTTCATAGGAATACGTGTTGATTACGGAGCCTGTACGAACTTATTTCTGTTCATCAGTTGAGCTAGCGATTTTAATCTGTTTGATAATCGTCGGCGATGTTATTTTTTACGAGCAAGCTATTTCTTCTTAAGGTCAAGTTATCGACTGTACTTTTCTTTTTTCTCTTTATGGATAAGGTTCAGACTTTCTACGTTAGGATCAAGTCCGTAGGCAATATTTTTGCCCTGCTTCGTAAGTATGCCCATAGCAATAAGTACATTTAGGGCATCGTAAACTCTTCGTTTAATATTATTCTCTTCTTTTTCCTAAGTGAGACATGTTGTACATCATCAAATTCGGACTAATCTTCGATTATTTATTTGATCAAGCGCAAAGCAACTTCTTTATATGTAACTTCACCCAGTTCCTTCACAATTTTGTATGCCTTGCCTGAAAGTTTACGTAGACCTGTTTGTTTAGGTTTTGGTAATTTTTATTCGTTCTTTTTCGAGTATGGGTAGTTTTGCATTGGAGGAGTGGATACTTCATTGTCTTTTTCGATAAGACCAGCCCAGTTATACGCAGATGGAGTCATCATGTACCCCTCGTCCTCCTGTGACTCTGACTGCGATTATTCGAGATAGCGGAAACAGTGGTCTTGATCAGTGTTGCTCTCTTTAGGCACTGTATTATTTTAAGCCATCTCAGGTAAGTGCCAACAAGAGAACCGACTGAAGCGTATTTCATTGCTATTGTGTTTGTAATCCTTGTACTTGTCATAGTATTCTTAACTATTATCACTAGGGTTAGGCGATGCACGATTCTTTGGGTTCTCAGCCACTTTGTTTGTTAATTAGTGCGCACAGTTTCTAACTACATGCGAGTCAGGCTTGGGCGAAATGTTGTGAGAAAAATCGGTGACTTCTCTCACTGTTTTTGGGCTATGCATGTAATTCATAGATTTTAATAAATAGCTAAAAAAATGCGCAAAGTTGTGGCCATCAATTTTCTTATTTCTAATTCCACGGCTGCCCAAAATATATTAAATATCTTTACCTTTTTCACTATATTCTTGTGCAGTTTGAGAGCAGTAAACTATTCGCGCTTGATGTATTTGTTAGAATAAACATTTTAAGAGGAATAGATGATCTAATCAAAATATCATAAAACTGAGTCAGAGCAAATTATTAATGATCCATTAGTTTCAAGCCAGTTAAATCCGCCTACTTACTCACTATCGCTGGGTGAGAGGAGCTCGCGAGGGTTTTCAAACCAGATGATGGCGATTTACCGTGACAGTGATTCCTCATTTATAAATGTATACCTGCCGGCTTACTTGCGTATGAAAATAAAAAGTCTTCAAGGTCTCTGCATATAGGAAATGTAAGGCGTGCTTAACTTGACGCTAATTTTATCGATATATGCCTAAGGTTTTAGCTAAAGCGTCAGAAAATAGATAGTGGATAAACTAATTATCAAATTTAAAAGAAACAGTTATGCTGAAATAAAATAAAAAAAGGATAAGAAAGAGAATGAAGACAAGGAAGGCAATGATAAAAACAAGCAACAACATAAAATTAAATAAAAACAAAAAGATAAGGCTGTTGATAAAGATAAAGTTAAAGAAGATGAGAAGAAAGAAGATGGTATGATTGGTGCTTCCATTCGCAAAATTTTAAATACTAGAATAAATCCGTACGTGTTTTTCACTCCTCTATAAATATTAGATTTCATTCTGACTTTAAAAATAGATCCTATTGTAGTGAGGACACTTTATGAAGGAAAGCAGGTGACTTTCAGGTTCCATATAAATTTTATGAATTATAAATTGGAGTCAGATAACTCAAATATTCCTATTGCAATGAGCTTCAGTCGTCAAATTTAATTTGGGTACTATCGGCTAGCACATCGGCGTATGCACGTTGAATTTACAAACAAAAATTATCCTAAAACTTTGGATGCATTGGGTAAAAATTTCTACTCATCACAAGGTCCCTTTGAAATAATAGCTAAGAGGAGATAAAAATTTTCTAGAAAGTATCAAAACATAGAGGAAGCTAAATAGCAGTAAAAAATGCATAGAAATAGAAAGAAATTAATTTTAATGAAGGAAAAATTATCTAATAAACCCAAAAGTGATAGAAATCTTCTTTTATAAAAGAAGTCAACTCAAATTTTGCTAAGTATAATTGAGTTGCAGAAAATGAGCTTCATCAGCTTTAATTCTGCGCACTTTCACATACCAGTACAGAAGAGACCAACACCAACATTCCTAACCGTATATTTTCCTCTGATTATTCTAAACGTCCTCAATCTGTCAATATTTTTTTCATAGCCAGATTTGCCAGATAGACTCAACAATATCGCTACTTTGCTGATTGCATTTGTGCAAATGATTAGTATAACTCGAACTGAAATTCCTCCCAACCGACACCTGAACATGATCTAGATTTTAGCAGTCCTGTCCTGCACTTCTAGCATGCTGTGTCTTTTAGAGAGTATTTTGCTATTAAAAAAGTAATACGTTAAAGAGTAACAGCTGGAGACTCTTCGTCAAAACCCTATTTTCATCTGCATTATTGTACTAATTTGTATTCCTTTGTTAGCATTCATAATATCAACTCTGTACTACTTGTACTTCAAGAGGAGAAACACATTGTAATTCGATCCAAACTGTCTAGATCGTGTAAATTTTCATCTATTTTGGAACTACAATTCTGAAGCCGATTAACATTTCTATAACTTACATCAGCAGTCTCTCAAGAAGAAGGATGAAAATTAATTCTTCCTCTGTCAGTACCGTTACCAGTAGTTCAGCTAAAAACAAGTGTACTGCTCTATTGCATAGAGTAAATTTCAAAACGGTGACGCCGTCCTTTATAAATAACTTAAAGGGACTCTAGCTTAAAGTAAAATGAAATAACTTACAAAAAAAAGCGCACAACAATTTCATAAGAGTCTGAAATAATGTATTAGAAAAATTGGCGATAATTAAAGCAGTTAAGCAGTTATTAAATAAGTAAGTGAACATAGATAAAACGAGTCTGAATGTGACATCTTTTAGCTCTAAAATATTATATAATGAAATATATACTGATATTAATTTTGCAGTTAAATCATTAATAAATTTTGACCATTACATCTTCTTAATTGGAATATTTATAATTATCTTTAAGTCGAATGTTGGTCATGATTTGAGCGGGTCTGTTTACCTGGATAACTACCTGTTTCACTTCCGCACTTCCTGATTAATACCCAATGAGCCTCAATGATACACTTTAATTGGACAGTGAGCGACCATCTACGTAGTATCTCAATACCTGTACTGTCATAGACTGACCATCGTAGCTTAAGGAGACATCATCGGAGTATGAGCCATATATTATTGTCTTATTGTAATAAGTTCCTGCTTCTACTGCTACGATTAGTAACTCGTCTTGGGTTGCTATTATGGAATTTGCTTTCAAAAATAGAGCTGTCTCATCTAAAGGGAAAGTTGAAAAGGAGCGAGTTCCGCCTTCAAATACTTTGTTATGATTGAAATAGTACACCCATTTGGAGCCACTTGGGAAGATTAGCTCAGCCTGTCCGTTTTATTCGAATATTGGCGAAACCAACATATTGTCACAAAGCAAATATAAATAATTGGAAGGGGTCTTAAGAGTAATCTGAGGAATTTTGTGAGCTAATGGAGTAATCACGGACTTCTTGTGCTGATATTTTTCACTTGCGCAAGTCAAGAAAGTTGGTTTGAGTTGGTAATGCAAATCGACGAACTTACGATATATATCGACAGTCTGCTGGTCGAATACCCAAGGCTGATGCTTACCGTTTCCTCCGTTTTCCATGAAGGGCAATAGTGCTCCAACTTGCACCCATCGTAAGAAGATACTTTTACTAATATTCTGCCCTCGATACCCTCCAATATCAAATCCAAAGTTTAAATATCCACTCCAAGCACTCTTGAGCACATTGAGCATTGCTTTCTTGAGACCATCTGCACTGGAATCCTGATCACCAACCCATCCTGAAAACATTACATAATGGGGAGAATAGTTCCATGAAGCAAAAGTCTTAAGAGTGTCAGTTGGCCTTGCCATAATTAATGCATTTGGGTTCTTAGATTTTGTGTAATTGTAGAAATCACCATAATAATGATGACCATACTCATGCATCACTAGGGCTTTCTTTGCATGAGGAGAATAAGGCCAAGGTTTTAATAAGAAAGAGATTGGATCAGTACCATCACACTTAAATCCATCCACGCCGATATCAAGCACTTTATCCATAAGCTTATGCCACCATTAGACAGCCTTAGGATTGAAGTAATCCAAAAATGCACCATGACCGTGCCACCACTTTGCTAATTTTCCTTTATTGAGTAGGTAATTATTCTTTTTGGCTTCCTCGTAAATATTAGTGTCATTATTGATCATTGATGTTACCCACTAAGATAATTATCACTGTTACCAAAAGTAGTTTTATGTTCTTACTATGAAGCTGCTTCACAATTTACTAAGGATGGGGAAACTTATTCCTATTCCATTCAAAGTTGTTGAATCCAGTGGACCAGTCTGAGTCAATAAGGGCTCCTCCGACTTTAATGCCATCTACGTGAATGATCAGATAGGGTACGCTTTTCATAGTCATCGACGAGCTTGAGAAACTTCTCTTGGTTCTGCTCTTTGCCATTAATCCATACGACATGAGAGTGAGCCCACTCAGCATAGAGCGGTGCTACATAGCCAGTGAGCGCGGCTTGCGTGCAGAGGGTAATAATCAGTGTTATAATCGCTGCTTTCATGTTATTATGTAGATTATACCATAAAATCTAGGACCAAAATGCTGGTCGCGTAAATTTTTGTATTTTTCATGCAATTACATTTTAACTTTCGTTTTCTATAAATATGAATCTTTTTTGTAGGTTAGTTATTTTACAATATAATTAAAGCCGAATTATTCTGATTATATATTATAAAACTGATTTAGCTATGTTCAATAGCTGCATGAGTTGCGGTACCTGCACGCAAGCAGTGGATATCTTCTGCTCCTCCCTCGACGATGCCAGTCTTATTGAGGGTCTGTCAGACGTCATCGTCATTAAGCAAAAGTCAGGAGAGTTTAGGTCCACTAAATTTTACGTATGCATGGGTCCATACTCATCTACATCAAGAGTGAAGGTGTTCGTAAACTCCAAGCTTATCAATGAGGCTAAATTTACGGTTAATAAGTATGGGTACTTGACACCCAACACTTTGTCCTCAAAGTAGCTTGAGCAGCTCGATCTTAAGTATGGCAAGAACATTATTGAGTACAGATTGGAGGAAGTAGTACTTACTGGGGAAATATACTTGTACACTGATCTAGACAAAATTATTGTCAGTGATGTCGACGGCACTCTTACTAAAAATGATCTGGGTGGGCTTTACAATAATTATATGGGTAATAATTATCTCCATGACGGCTACCATTAGCTCGTAAATGGTATAGCGGCCAATGGATACAAAATAGTATGGCTCACGATGCGTTCCTTGCCTATGTATGATTTTTCCAAACGATATATCCGTGAGAATGTGATAGTCTAAGGTCCTTTATTAATGGAGCCTGAAGAGTTCATGTTTGCGGTAAAGAAGGAGCTAATGAAAGAGACTGGCAATATTAAAGCCAATCTCATGAATGACATAATGAGCGCGTTCCCTAAAGGTTGTAATCCGATCATGGGTGGACTCGGAAATAGATAAGGTGATGCCATTGCTTACAGGCACGTGGGTGTACCACTATCCAATATATACATAATCGATACGGACTCATCCGTGCACAAGTTGGACAACAAATAACATTCGTTAACTTACCAATAGCTGGCAAAATAAATAATGGTGTATTTTCCATATCACCAAACAATGAAAATTGGTTATTTTTGAATTATACTTTCTATCTGTGTAATATATTGAAAGTTGTTATATGATATTTATAAGCAAATATTGATTTATTCAATTTTTGATTTTCTTCTATCCATTGACTGACTGACTCCATCCAAATGCCAGTGTTGTTGATCATTTGAATTTGTTGAATAAACTGGTGGGGAAATAAAATAGTAAGATTGTTCGCATTGTTCATAATCTGAGTATTACAGAATTTCGACAGACATAGAAAATGGCTTACTATGACGAGAAGTATCCTGATTCGACATTTTACTCTTCATCTCATGCACCCTACGATATCAGTCGATATGAAACCGGGTGTGGGCTCAGAAAGAGAAGACCTCCCAGCTCTGACCATTATTACAGAAAAGCAAATGACTATTCCTGCTGTGATAATCGTCGGTTAGAGGCCAATATGTGCAGAAATTGCGATTGCTCTCTTAGATATCAGCCAAGGTGTTCATGCGAGTGTCCATACATGCCCTCGCTATATCATAAGCTAATGCTTGCCCCATACACTAAATATATTTCTAAAAATGAAAAAAAAGCACCTTTCAAAAATAAATAGACTCAAACAGAAGCTGAACAGCGCCCAGTCTCAAACATTGTAATAAATCAAAGACCTACTCAATATTTGGCTCCTCAAGTTCAATATCAACAACCGACTCCCGTGACATATAAAATTCAATCACAAACCTTTCAACAACCTCAACCCCAAATCCAAGTTCAAACAGTAGCTCCTCAGCCAATCCATGTTCAACCAATGCACATATCTCAGCCTATGCATGTATCCCAGCCCATACATGTTGCCCAGCCGATGCCTCAAAATATTGTGTACCAGATGATCCCTAATTTGGTATAAAATCCGCAAGTTTTGCAGAAATCTCGGTCAAATATCAGCTTCCAGGTCATACCTATTAATACTCAGCAATAAATCAAGCCTGTAGTTGTGCCTTCTTCTCAATTACAGCCCATGGTATTACAGCCTGCCAACCAGAATATAGTCCGTAAAGTTGATGAAAAAGCTAAAATACGCCCTTCTTTAGTGTTGAAACCGACCAGTAGCGAAGTTTTTACACCTTCACCTCCGTAAAGTCACAATGATGATGACTAGAGTCTGAGCATTAAGGTGACTAATGAGCACAAAAACAGCTCGATTGTGCTTAAGAAGCCATAGAAAGAGCCAGTACAGATGATGCCACCGACATTCCCATTCAATATGACGGCAAGCAACACTGCTTCATTTGGCAATTTCATGCAAGCCAACGCAATGAAGACATCACAAAACCAGGTCTCCTTCTCAACCCAACAGAAAAGTCAGCAAGTATCTTACAGCACATCGCAGTCTCAATCTAAGCAGATATACTCAAAGACAATGGAAATGGAGAGCAAATAGGCAACTATGGAAAATAATATGCTATAAAATAGTACTGTAAAACCAAGTAGCAGAAGAATGTTAGCCAGTAGCGCCCATATCCAGGAGAAATTCGACTACAATTAAGAGGAGAACTGACTAATTTTATATCTTCAAACATAAATAAATAATTTATTTCAATATATAGAATTTGCTGTATTGACGATAGTGCAATAAAGTAATTAAAGCTCGTTAATAAATATATCAGTGCAATGCCAAAGCTACTGCCAGACTAGAACTTAGTCCAACAAATGGGACCCGGCTACTAACAATAACTGCGAGAACATGCTCTATAAGTGCAAAGAAGTAACAATTATACAATGCAGGGTAGTAGGACCAATTGCGAGAGAAGTTATCACGACTGCATTAGAAAAATACGCGCATGCAGGAAGTATAGGATAATTTTGTTAAATGGGTACAAAGGAAACAGCAAGATACCCAACTCAAGTTTTAAAAAGTTTAAAAAAATAGGGAAGATCAGATTGCCAAAATTGTCAAAAGATGTAAGACCAGAGATAAATATGTTACTAAAAAGCAGTAATAGTGTATGAAGGTCAAGAAGAAAAGCCTAAATGTGGCATGGAAACAGGCTGAAAAATTCAATTAGGATTTACAAAATTATTACAAAAGTAAAAACATAATGAACAGAACAACTAAACATAGCTAACGTTTTTACTCTCCTCATCATGATGATACTAATCAAAATTTGACATAAATTGCATAAAGGCATACAGATAAACCCGAAATACGTGCAAATAACTCAGTGTATATAAATTCAAGCAAAGTGTACATGCCAAATAATAATAATTCATTCTACAACCCACACGATCAACATAAAGCAGAAAGATATAGCAACAATGAAAGATTTGCAAGAGTGCAATCAGCTGGCCTTGATGAAAGTTGTGTGAGACGAAACCAGCAAATTATCGAAAGACTTAATTAGATTAATAAAAAGATTTAATAGAAAAAGATTCAGCAGTTGGGAGAGAAAATGTAAAAAATATAACAAACTCGCGTAAATATTTAGTAATTTTAGATTAAAAGACAAAAGAATTTAGAGAAACATACAGGCTAAAATATTGTAAAGTAAAGAAGTATCCCTGAAAAAAGAAGTCCACCTTTAGCCAATAAAGCAAAAACAAAATCTAAAAAATAGGACAGAATGTACAGCGAACAATCTCAAAAAAGAGACCTGAAAACAAAAGATCGGATAATAGATGCAAAATTAAGAAGAGAGGAAATGCTATAGCAACACATTGCAGAGGGATCATAATATTTGTAAAACATAAAAGTAAGACATTTGAAGACAGTGATCGCCAAGAATATAAGTTACAACGCAATGGAGAAAAAGCTGTACATAGAGAGACTGAACAATTGATTACTTGATTTTCATTAACATATTGCGAAAAATATTAAATATTCGGGTTGGAGGTTTAGTGCACCAAAATATATAAATCAACTCAGCCAGATGATCGATAACCGAGATAAAGAAGTTATCAAGAACATCCAGGCCAAAACATAAATTATCAATAAGCTTGAAGACAAAGCTAGTAAAGTACTTGTGCTTCAATTGGGATCCTACAGCATCAAGATGGGCTTTGCTAATGAAAAGGTACCCTTCGTCATTAAGCCCTTTGTTGCCTATCGCAAGAATCCTAATAAAAATAATGATCCTGCTGACCGTGATGCTTAATAAGAACCCAGTGACAAATAAGTTGATTGTGATCTGACTGTCTTCAAGAAAGAGTACAATGAGATCGAAACATACCTGAAATCATAAGGGATAATAAGCGCATAGCATCGACCAATAAAAGGAAAGCCAAGAGGAAAACAAAACATACCATTGAACCCATATCCATAAGCTAGCTCCACAAAAGATATACTATGCTCATAGGAAGCTCTAATAGTCGAAGATTGTCCAGAAGAGTTCATTTTCCGAAAGGTAAAACAAATTTAATTTAGCCAATACGTTATGGTCAGTTTAACATTAAAGATAACTCACAATAAGAAATACAGAATTGCTTAAATGATCTTTAGTACTTGTTTAAGTACATGCTAAAGTAAAAAATGAAGATCCCTGAAAAAGAATGGAAAACTTTCAGCTGTATTATCGTAGTGCCTGATGTTTTCATTCGCTTGCACATTAAGCAAATGATCTCCATGATCTTTGTCAAGATTGGCTTCAATCGAATATATATGCATTTGGAGAGTGTTCTGGCTTGTTTGGGGACAGCTGTTAGTTCTGCTCTCGTTGTTGATATTGGTCATGAGAAGATTAATGTGTGCTGTGTTGATTAAGGAGTTATTTTACCTAAAACTTTAGTACGTAAAAATTTTGGATTAAAGCATATAAGCAAAACAATGATTAAGCTATTTAATAACAAAATCAATGAAGAAGGGTTCGACTTATCAACATCATCATAATCTGATCTAGGCCAAATCGATCAAATAAAATAATTGAGCTGCTCAGTGAGAGAACCCGAGTAGAACAGCAACAAGGTTTACCAGATGAAAACATTCCGCAACAAGAAAATCATCGATATTCCAATAAACTACAACGATGTGATGTGCATATCAGCAAATTCAATTTTCTTCAACATCTGGAATGCTTTTTCCTTTGGAGCCATTTACGCAGACGCATTCAACAGCAACTCTGAGTTATATGATCTCTGTCATGACCCTGAGGATTTGTACGAGGAATTTAGTGGTGGTGGACATGTTTATTAAATTTAGTAGGACAATTTAGCCTTTGCGAAAGAGCTTGCTAACCCATATATTTATCAGCCTCTCGAGGAAATTATTGCAGCTTCTCTATTTTCTATTAAATAAATTGAAGCACGCCGCAAATTCTTGACGAACATCCTAGTCATTGGAGGAGGAGGCTTGCTCCCTCAACTTTCTGAAGAGCTGGTTGTGAGGCTGAACAAAATATTCTAAACAGGATAATCTGAAGAGAAGGTCGAATGCGTGACGGATTACTTTGTGAAGGAAATAAATCTCAGCCACTCTAGCTGGCTCGGAGGGACGGTGCTGCCCAAATTAGACTCACTGCGAGATTTATGGATTGAAAGAAGCAAGTATATGGGCTGCATGAAAGAGTAAAACACTGAAGTCGAAGAGTAAGGAGCCCTTGATAAGAAACTATTCACCCGCAAGGAAGAATCTCAAGAGTGGGGAATCCGGTATTTGAAATAAAAAATTCCATTCCTATGGTGAGTGTGTTATGTATGTGCTAAAATTAAAATATAGATATAGACTATTATTAAATTGAATCGTTAAATGTTCAAAAGAGTCGATAGTAATTCTCGCCTAAACTAGACCAGGACATGATCTAATAAAAACTTAGTGATGGTAGCGTCAAAAGATATGTAAAAGGCAGGCTCTTAGGCAAAGTACTCAATTATTAAATATAGGGAGGATTCGCCAAGTGCTATGAAGTTATCTCTTTACAGACTGAGAAAAAATATGCGGCGAAAATTATCGAGAAGGCAAGTCTAGAGAAATCAAAAGCTAAATAGAAGCTTACATCAGAAATAAAAATTCATAAATCATTGGATCATCCATTTGTCGTTCATTTTGAACATTACTTTTAAGATGCAGAATTTGTGTACATTTTACTTGAAAAATGTCCCAATCAAGTATAAGATTTCTAACTCTAGACTTTAAACGAACTTCTAAAACGTAGAAAAAGACTGACAGACATAGAGACAAAATACTATATCCGACAGCTAGCGGTTGCAATAAAGTACATTCACGAGGAGAGTATAATCCATCGAGATTTAAAACTAGGCAACTTATTTCTGTCTGACAAGCTATAAATTAAAATAGGCGATTTTGGTCTTGCAACAAAGCTGAATCATGTTGGTTAACGAAAGAAAACGAAGTGTGGCACACCTAACTATATTGCACCTTAGATTCTAGATGATAAAAAAACACACTCGTATGAAGTTGATATCTGGAGCATGGGAGTGATTACATATGCTTTGCTTGTAGGTCGACCACCTTTTTAAACTAATGATGTCAAAGATACATACAACAAGATCAAGTAATGCAATTATGGATTTCCGGAGTCTGCAAATATTGCAGAAAATGCTAAAAATTTTGTTGCTAAAATGCTTCAACTTGATCCAAGCAAAAGAGCCACTGCAGAATAACTACTAGAAGACCCATTTCTTTACTAGGCTAGCATTCCGTCATTGTTGCCACTCTCTTCACTAGCTTGTCCGCCCAGTTTCGATTTTCTAAAAAAATACAGAGAGATTGAAAGCGAACAAAGTCGAAATAAAAGCTCAATATAGAATCTTTAGAAATCACAGACTTTAAAATAAGACACAAAAAAATTAAATAGCACTACGAGCATGTAAAAATTTCAACCAAAATTTACGAGCAGAGTGAACAGTATATAAAAAAGCATAAAGCCACCCAATAGAGTATCATCAGCGACAAATTTGTTAATTAACAATACTAAAACTCAAACAAAGTTCAAAAAAACAAAGAACGATTTTGTACAAAGATGCCTGAAAATATGGGTATCGTACTATGAAGAGAATCCAAAGTTCGGTCTCGCTTACTTGCTTAACTCTAGTGCTGCAGGATTCAAGTTTAATGATTACTCTGCGATGATTGGTAATTGTGGCATGACTTAATTCAAATATATTGATTATGACAGTGCAACAAAGAAACTGAATGAAGCACAGTCTAAAACATATAAGCGAGAAGAGGCTGAACAGTCATAGCCCAAAAAGTATAAAATACTTACTCATTTCTACAGAGATCTTGTGAAGACAAAGTCAGAAACAGAGACACAAATGCCGAATGAAACTAAGATAAAAATATAATAAACTAAGCATCGATAAAATGCTGAGACGGCTCTGAAGTTCTATGTAAGCAGATATCACAGGACTAACAAGGGCATTATTTTTTGGTTCAACATAGGCGCGATGCAGATGATATTCCAAGATGGTTCTCAAATTCTAGTGAGCGAGCATAAAGTATTCACGTATATTAACAAGTACTGGCAGTTATACTACTTTGAATAGAAAGACATGGACACTCAACCAGAAGAAGTTAAAAAGCGACTGAGTCATTTGTTTTCAGTAGTGAGAAATAGCTTGCTCAAAAAACAACAAAACTGCTAAAATCAAGCGATTTACAAATCAGAGAAACCAAGTGACAATCAAACAATGAGCAGGTGCAGTTCAAGCAAATTCGGTGCTCTCTCGAACTCGAGTGTGAACGGTGCTAAAAATATGAAAGCGAGTGTATCGAATAAGAGTTTAACAATCACTTAAAAGTCTAGCAAAGTAAGTAAGTGATTGTTTTGATTTAATTAATTAATTACTGCCACATTTTGTATTGTCTTAAATTATAATAAATAGTTATAAGATACTAATGTCAAAAGGGTTTAAATTCGGGCAAGTGGTCGGCATCATAGTGGGCGTTATCGCAGGCAGTATGCTCATTAATGCTATCCTCGCGCCTCGCAAAACTGTAGTATACGTTCAACCAGTAAACATGCAGCCAGTGCAACCGATGCAACCTCTAGATCAAAAAGGGGTATTTGAACAGGCTCTTAGTATCAACCCTCAAGTTAAGTGAAACGTCTGATTAAATTGTATTATTTGTTTATTATTTTATTGAATATGCTCGCTTCTTATATAACAAAGCGAACTGATATAAATATTTTAATAATAAATGATAATACGAAACATAGTAACTTAGGAAGCACAGATCAAAAAATTTCTTAAACTCCTTTGCAGCGATAAGCCACTACCATGTGTTAAGGAAAATATATCGGGGCTACTTGATAATGAGCGAGTCATCGTTGTCCGAGGTTAGAATTTCGAGTATCATAATATGCCTAGAAAATTTGTATCTGGAGATCTCTCCACACTAAATGATGATAGCTTTAAGGCTCGTGTGAGCTTAAATGACATCTATGAATTAGGTTTTTTACCATAAAATTCAAATGAGAAGAAGATCATGATCTTATCAATGCCTATTAATAAGATAAATGCAAAAAACATCAACCTTTATAAAGAAAGTGCTAAAAAGCTACTTTCTTTCGATGCTAAGCAAGAAAATTTTATTGTCAGTTGGAAATTTATATTCAAGTACGATGTTAAGGCAGAAATATTCAAAAGACTTGAGTAATAAGAACGCAAAAAGAAATAAATATAAAGCAACGTCATAAAATATGATGCAGAGTCAGCACTTCAAGACAGCATCTTGAATATTTCTAAATCAAAAATTGAGAATGATCCCTAAGTTGATGCTGTTTAAGATCTACATCACAACATCGCTAAGCTGAAATAGATTAAATAAGAAATAGAGTTTCAGTAAAAAATAGAAAAACAAGAAGAGTAAAGACAGAAAGCTATCAAAATTAGTATGAGTTTGAGGAAAAATTAAATAGGAGATCCTAATGAGCAAGCAGAATAATAATAAATATATGTTATTAAGAATGCTTGGAGATAGTTTTATAGACTTTATG
>APMI01012355.1_pt1 | contig 17862 bp, 16 predicted proteins | sample 667938 | NCBI WGS metagenome assembly APMI01 (sample SAMN01084076, study PRJNA167559) | wastewater metagenome | biome: Wastewater | place: Denmark: Ejby Moelle, Odense | collected 2011-11-28 | reverse complement strand
ACCAGCGAGACGACGCGGGCCGGGTGGGCGAGCGCGGCAAGCCGGCCGCCCTTGATGCGCGAGACCTGCTTGCGCACGGCGTTCATGGCGCTGATCGGCGCGCCGGAAGCGAGCAGCGCCTTGTTGACGGCGATCTCGTCGGCCAGCGTCAGGTCGCCGGCGGGCGCGGGCAGAAGGGCAGAACCGCCGCCGCAGACGAGAGCGACGACGAGGTCGTCTTCGTTAAGGCCCCGCACGGCGGCCATCAGCCGGCCGGAGGCGAGAAGACCGCTATCGTCCGGCACCGGATGGGCCGCTTCAAGAACCTCGATGCGCTCGCAAGGGACGGCATAGCCGTAGCGCGTCACGATGACGCCGGTCAGCGGCGCGTCCCACAGGCGCTCGAAGGCGCGGGCCATCTGCGCGGCGCCCTTGCCGGCGCCGATCACCACCGTGCGGCCCTTCGGCTTTTCCGGCAGGTTGGCGGCCAGCACCTTTTCCGGGTCGGCGGCGGATACCGCGACGGAGAAGAGGCTTTCGAGAAAGGCGCGCGGATCGGCGATAGCAGGCATGGGGTTCCTCCGGTTCATGCGAATGGCTCATATAAACACAGCCCCCCGCCCGCGCGCCAGAACCGCCTCCAGTCGGAAACGGCGCAGCGGGGCGAAGGGCTGTATCTCCTCCTCCAGAAAGGGTGACCGGGCGGGGCTCCCCTCCCCGCCCGGTCAGGCCGTCATGCGACGGCGTGGTTCGCCATGCGCTCCAGCGCCGTGACGAGACCTGAGTGATCGAGGCCTGCATCGCCATGCGCGGCGCACTGGTTGAAGAGTTCCTGCGTCGAGGCGGTGTTGGGCAGCGAAACGCCCAGCGCCTTGGCGCCCTGGAGAGCCAGGTTGAGGTCCTTCTGGTGCAGCGAGATGCGGAAGCCCGGATCGAAAGTACGCTTGACCATGCGCTCGCCATGCACTTCGAGAATGCGCGAGGAGGCAAAGCCGCCCATCAGTGCGGAGCGCACGCGGGCCGGATCGGCGCCGGCCTTGGACGCGAAGACGAGCGCTTCGGCAACGGCTTCGATGGTGAGAGCCACGATGATCTGGTTGGCGACCTTGGTCACCTGGCCGTCACCGCAATCGCCAACGAGCGTGATGTTCTTGCCCATGAGCTGGAAGAGCGGCAGGGCGCGGTCGAAGCTTTCCTGCGAACCGCCGGCCATGATGGAGAGCGAGGCGTTCTTGGCGCCGACTTCACCGCCCGAAACCGGGCCGTCGACATATTCCGCACCGGTCGCACGGACCTTCTTGGCGAATTCCTTGGTGGCGATCGGCGAGATCGAGCTCATGTCGATGACGAGCTTGCCGGCCGAAAGACCGTAGGAGACGCCGTTCTCACCGAAGAGCACGTCTTCGACTTCCGGGGTGTCGGGCAGCATGAGGATAATCGTGTCGACCGTTTCGGCCAGCGCCTTCGGGCTTTCGACGATCTGCAGGCCGTTATCGACCAGATCCTTGTGCGGCGGGATGAAGAACTTCGAGGTGATGACGGTGTGGCCTGCATTCTGCAGGTGGCGTGCCATGGGGGTGCCCATGATGCCGAGGCCGATGAAACCGATATTTGCCATGATCTAAACTCCCAGTCTTGAAATTGTTCGATGGTTCAGCGGCCGATTTCAGTCAGCCAGCCGAGACCTTCCTGCGTCGTGGTGCGCGGCTTGTATTCGCAGCCGATCCAGCCGTCGTAGCCGAGCGCGTCCAGCGTCTTGAACACGAATGGATAGGCGATCTCGCCCGTACCCGGTTCATTGCGGCCCGGATTGTCGGCAAGCTGCACGTGGACGATCTGCGTCTGGTGCTTCTTGAAGGTGCCGATCAGCTCGCCCTCGGTGCGCTGCTGGTGGTAGAGGTCGTACTGGATATAGAGGTTGTCCGAGCCGACTTCCGCGATGATCGAGGCCGCCTGATCCGGGGTGTTCAGGTAGAAGCCCGGAATGTCGAAGTGGTTGATCGGCTCGATCAGCAGCTTGATGCCGTGCTTGCCGAGTTCGGACGCCGCCAGCTTCAGATTGGCGACGAAGGTGGCGCGCAGCACGCTGTCCGGCACGCCTGCAGGCGCGATGCCCGACAGGCAGTTGATCTGCTTGCAGCCGAGCCTCGTTGCATAGTCGATAGCCTTCGCCACGCCTTCGCGGAATTCGTCCACGCGATCCGGCAGGACCGCGATGCCGCGCTCGCCGCCGGCCCAATTGCCGGCCGGCAGGTTGTGCAGGACCTGCGTCAGGCCGTGCTTGTCGAGTTCGGCGCGGATGGCGTCCTTGTCGAAATCGTAGGGGAAGAGATACTCGACCCCTTCGAAGCCGGCCTTGGCGGCCAGGGCGAAGCGCTCCATGAAGGGCGCTTCGTTGAAGAGCATGGTGAGGTTGGCCGCAAATTTCGGCATGGTTCTCTCTCCTTAGTCCAGCAGGGCGGCGAGCGTCGCCGTCGGTGCGTCTTCGCCGCGCTCGGCCAGTTCCTCGAACTCGACGACGGCGTTGATGTCGGCGCCCATGGCGATATTCGTGACGCGCTCGAGGATGAACTCGATGACGACCGGAACCTGATGTTCCTTCATCAGCTTCTGCGCCGTGTTGAAGGCTTCCTGGAACTCGTTGGCGCTACGGACGCGGAGCGCCTTGCAGCCGAGGCCTTCGGCGACCGCGACGTGATCGACACCGTAGCCGGCTTCCGAATCCCCGGTGGCGTTGATGTTGTCGAAGGCGAGCGAGACTTCGAAGTCCATGTTGAAGCCGCGCTGGGCCTGACGGATGAGGCCGAGATACGAGTTGTTCACGACGACATGCAGGTAGGGCAGCTTGTGCTGGGCACCGACGGCCAGTTCCTCGATCATGAACTGGAAGTCGTAGTCACCCGACAGAGCGACGATCGGACGATCCGGATCGGCGGCGCGCACGCCGAGCGCTGCCGGCAGCGTCCAGCCGAGCGGTCCGGCCTGACCGCAGTTGATCCAGTTGCGCGGCTTGTAGACGTGCAGGAACTGCGCGCCGGCAATCTGGCTGAGGCCGATGGTCGAGACGTAGCAGGTGTCGCGGTCGAAGGCCTTGTTCATTTCCTCGTAGACGCGCTGCGGCTTCAGCGGCATCTGGTCGAAATGCGTCTTGCGCAGCATGGTGCGCTTGCGCTCGCGGCATTCATTGGCCCAGTTCGACCAGTCGCGCAGCTTGCCGGCGGCCTTCCATTCCGTCGCGACTTCCAGGAAGACCTGAAGGGCGGCGCCGGCGTCGGAGACGATGCCGAAATCGGGCGTGAAGACGCGGCCGATCTGCGTCGGCTCGATGTCGACGTGGATGAACTTGCGGCCTTCCGTATAGGTCGGGACATTGCCGGTGTGGCGGTTTGCCCAGCGGTTGCCGATGCCGAAGACGAAGTCCGAGGCGAGCAGCGTGGCGTTGCCGTAGCGGTGCGAGGTCTGCAGGCCGCACATGCCGGCCATCAGCGGATGGTCGTCCGGGATCGTGCCCCAGCCCATAAGGGTCGGGATGACCGGGACGCCGATGATTTCGGCGAATTCGACGAGCAGGTCCGAGGCATCCGCATTGATGATGCCGCCGCCGGCGACGAGCAGCGGGCGCTCGGATTCATTGAGCATGGTGAGCGCCTTCTCGGCCTGGGCGCGGGTCGCGGCCGGCTTGTAGGGCGTCAGCGGTTCGTAGGCGTCGATGTCGAACTCAATTTCGGCGAGCTGGACATCGATCGGCAGGTCGATGAGGACCGGGCCGGGACGGCCCGAGCGCATGGTGTGGAACGCCTTCTGGAAGACATAGGGAACGAGGCCCGGCTCCATGACCGTGACGGCCCACTTGGTAACGGGCGCGGCGATCTTCGCGATATCGACGGCTTGGAAGTCTTCCTTGTCGAGGCGGGCGCGGGGCGCCTGGCCGGTGATGCACAGGATCGGGATCGAGTCGGCGGATGCCGAATAGAGGCCGGTGATCATGTCGGTGCCGGCCGGGCCGGACGTGCCGATGCAAAGGCCGATATTGCCGGAGCGGGCACGGGTATAGCCTTCGGCCATGTGGCTTGCGCCTTCGACATGGCGGGCGAGGACGTGGCGGACCGAGCCGCGCGCCTTCAGCGCCGAATAGAAGGGATTGATCGCTGCGCCCGGTACACCGAAGGCACAGTCGATGCCTTCCTTTTCCAGAACCAGCACCGCTGCATCGACAGCACGCATTTTAGCCATGGGGTTTTCCTCCGTCTCTCGCAACGGAAGGTACCGCATTCCGTTTTTCACGCAATGGGAAAATGGAAATTGATCCCATCAGATGGAAATAAACATTTTCAACGAATCTGGAACAATCGCCGCAAGCGGGCTATGGCATGATGCGGCGACGAGGAGACAAGGCCATGGCGGAGCATCAGGAAAAGACGAGGGGACGGCCCGGCCGCAAACCGGCGGAGAATGCGGCGCCCTCTTCCGTGCAGGTGCTGGACAGGAGCCTGAAGCTCCTCGATCTGGTGGCGCGGGCGGACGGCGCGGCCCTGACGGACCTTGCCGATCAGTCCGGCATGGCGCCCTCCACGGTGCATCGCCTGCTGACCTCGCTCGCCCAGCACGGCATGGTGACCCATGACGGGGAGACCGGAGCCTGGACCATCGGCGTGAAGGCCTTCGAGATCGGTACCGCCTATCTCCGCTTCCGCAAGCTCGGCACGATCAGCCGGCCTTTCCTGAAGCAATTGATGGAGGGTTGCGGCGAGACCGCCAATATCGGCATCGAGGACGACGGCGACGTGGTGTTCATCTCGCAGGTGGAAAGCCATGCGCCGATGCGCGCCTTCTTCCGCCCCGGCCGGCGCGGGCCGATCCACGCCTCCGGCATCGGCAAGGCGATCCTCTCGACATGGCCGGATGCGCGCATCGAGGCGCTGCTTGCCGGCCGCGAGCTTCAGCATTTCACCGACAAGACGCGCGACAGCCTGCCCCTGCTGCTCGGCGATATCGCAAAGATCCGCGCCCGCGGCTTTTCCATCGATGACGAGGAACACACGCTCGGCATGCGCTGCGTGGCCGCGCCGATCTTCGACGAATATGGCGAGGCCGTCGCCGGCATTTCCGTTTCCGGGCCGGCGGTGCGCCTGCCCGATGCCAAGGTGGATGCGCTCGGCCCCGTGGTGCGCACCGCGGCGGAAGGCGTGACCAAGGCGATGGGCGGGCGGCTCAACGGAAAATGAAACGCCGCCGCATCCGGAGGGATACGGCGGCGTAATGGTGTTGACCGTCAGGCGTGAGGCGGCGGTTACCCCCGCGCGCCGTGCGCCTTCGGCTTCATCGGCTTGCCGGCGACATAGACTTCGGCCACGCAGCGGTCGTCGCCCATGGTCTGGAGGACGAACAGTTCCTCCAGCAGCGATTTCGCCGTTCGCATGCGGTATTCCATCGCCGGCTTGGCGCTGGAATCGAGCACGACGATATCCGCATCCGCCCCGGCATGGAGCGAGCCGATATGCTTTTCGAGGCCGAGCGCGCGGGCATTGCCGAGCGTCATGCGGTAGAAGGAGTTGAACGGCGTCAGCTTCTGGCCGCGCAGATGCAGCACCTTGTAGGCCTCGTCCATCGTCTCCAGCATGGAGAAGCTGGTGCCCGCGCCCACATCCGTCGCCACCGACCAGCGCGCGCCGGCCTTGTCGAAACGGTCGCGGTCGAAGAGACCGGACCCTAGGAAGAGGTTCGAGGTCGGGCAGAAGACCGCGACGCTGCCGGTCTCGGCGAGAACGCCGACTTCCCGGTCGCTGAGGTGGATGCAGTGGCCGAGCAGCATGCGCTCGTTCAGGAGGCCGTAACGGGCATAGATGTCCGTATAGTCCTTGGCTTCCGGGTAGAGCGAGGTCGCAAAGGCGATCTCGTCGTGGTTTTCCGAAAGATGCGTCTGGACGTAGCAGGTGGGATTTTCCGCGACGAGCGCCTGGCTCATCTCCATCTGTTCCGGCGTCGAGGTGATGGCGAAGCGCGGGCTGATCGCGTAATGCGCGCGGCCGCGGCCGTGCCATTTCTCGATGAGCGCCTTCGTCTCGTCATAGCCCTTCTGCGGCGTGTCGCGCAGCGCGTCGGGCGCATTGCGGTCCATCATCACCTTGCCGCCGACCATGCACATGCCCCGCGCCTCGGCCGCCGTGAAATAGGCGTCGACACTTTCGGGATGCACGGAGCAATAGGCGACGGCGGTGGTGGTGCCGTTCGACAGAAGCTCGTCGTAAAACCGGTCCGCCACGGCCGCCGCATGGACGGCATCGGCGAATTTCTGTTCCTCGACGAAGATATAGGTGTTCAGCCATTCGAGGAGCTGGGCACCGTAGGAGGCGATGGCCTGAGTCTGCGGGAAGTGCAAATGCGTATCGATAAGGCCCGGCAGAACGAGGTTGGGCCGGTGATCGGCCACCTCGACATCCGTGCCGGCGAGCTTGCTGATGGCAGCATAGTCGCCTGTGTCAATCACCTTGCCGTCACGCACGAGGACGGCACCGTCCTCGTGGTAGCGGTAGGCGGCCGTGTCGTCGATGCCCTTGGGCTCGGCGATGAAGGTAAGCACCCGTCCGCGGATCAGGAGATCGCTCACTGGGTCTTCTCCCCGCTGACGGCGCTTTCGTACCAGGCGACGAAGAGCTTGCGCTCCTCGTCCGAAACCTGGGTGACGTTTGCCGGCGGCATGGCGTGCGAGCGGCCGGCCTGCAGGTAGATCTCGCGGGCATGGGCCGCGATCTGCGCGTCGGTTTCCAGCATCACGCCTTTCGGCGGCGTGACGATGCCTTCCCAGCCCGGCTCCCTGGCGTGGCACATGGCGCATCGCCCGGCGATGGTGTCGCGCACCTTCGGGAAGGCTTCCGCCGTCACGAAGGGCTGCTGCGTGGCCGAGACCGTGGCGTCGGCGGTTTCACCCGTCAGCACCTTCGGTACCGTGGAAAGCCACATGATGATGACGAAGAGCAGCGCGGTTGCAAGCCAGGTCCAGGTCGGGTTGCCCGTGCCGGCATGGGTCGTGTTGAAGTAGTGGCGGATCGTGACGCCCATCAGGAAGACCAGCGAGGCGATGATCCAGTTGAACTCCGTGCCGAATGCCAGCGGATAGTGGTTCGACAGCATGAGGAACAGAACCGGCAGCGTCAGGTAGTTGTTGTGCGTGGAGCGCTGCTTGGCGATCTTGCCGTATTTCGGATCGGGCGTGCGGCCGGCGATGAGGTCGGCGACGACGATGCGCTGGTTCGGCATGATGATGAAGAACACGTTCGCCGACATGATCGTTGCCGTGAAGGCGCCGAGATGCAGGAAGGCGGCGCGGCCCGTGAAGAGCTGCGTGTAGCCCCAGGCGACGATGACCAGGATGAAGTACAGCGCCACCATCAGCCGCGTGTTGTCGTTGCCGAAGGGCGACTTGCAGATGAGGTCGTACATGATCCAGCCGAAGGCGAGCGAGCCGAGCGAGATGGCGATGGCCACCGGCTTGGAAACGTTCAGCACGTTCGGATCGATGAGGTAGAGGTCCGCGCCCGCGTAATAGACGAGACAGAGCATGCCGAAGCCCGAGAGCCAGGTGGCGTAGCTTTCCCATTTGAACCAGACGAGGTGCTCGGGCATCTTGGCCGGCGCCACGAGGTATTTCTGGATGTGGTAGAAGCCACCGCCATGAACCTGCCATTCCTCGCCATGGGCGCCCGGCGGCAGGTCGGGATGCTTCTTCAGGCCCAGGTCGAGGGCGACAAAGTAAAAGGATGAGCCGATCCAGGCGATGGCCGTGATCACGTGCAGCCAGCGGACTGCGAACATTACCCAATCCCAGGCTATGGCATATTCGTACATAGGGTCCTCCACCCATTTTCCATAAGCTTGTTTGCCATCAAGTTATTTACCCGGAAATCCCGGGGAATCCCCAAGTCTTTCAAAAAAATCTAAAAGATGGCCGCCCACTTTGCTCCGCACGCCAATGTGGTAGAAAGAATCATGTCCTATCTCGATAATGTACGCGTCTTCGTTCGCGTGGTCGAACTCGGTACCCTTTCGGCGGCGGGCCGCGACCAGCGCGTCACGCCCGCGGTCGCCAGCAATCGCATCAAGGAACTGGAGCGCCATCTCGGCGTGCGCCTGTTCAACCGCACGACGCGCAAGCTTTCCCCCACCGAACACGGCCGAGTCTTCTACGAGGGCGCGGTGAAGATCATCGAGGCGGTGAACGAGGCGGAAGCGGCGATCGCCGACCTTTCGCGCAATCCCAAGGGATCGCTGCGCATCACCGCCCCGCTCGGCATCGGCCGCCGTCTCATCGCCTCGGGCATTCCCGAGTTCCACGACAAGTATCCCGATATCGAGGTGCGCGTGCGCCTGTCGGACCACAATGTCGATATCCTCGCCGAAGGCGTCGACGTCGCCTTCAAGCTCGGCGTGCTCGAGGATTCCAACCTGCGCATGCGCGGCATCCTCAAATGCGAACGCGTGCTCTGCGCCTCCCCCGACTATCTTTCCCGCCGCGGCACGCCGAAAACCGCCGACGCGCTGATCGCCGACAAGCACGACTGTCTCCTGCTGCGCTATCCCGGCTCCAAGGAATATTACTGGACGCTGGTGACGGCCGAAGGCCCGCGCAAGTTCGAGGTCGGCGGCCCCTATGACAGCGACGACGGCGACGTGCTCACCCAATGGGCGCTGGAAGGCCGCGGCATCATCAACAAGCCGCTCTTCGAGGTAAAGGCTCACCTCGCCGAGGGCCGGCTGGTGGAAATCCTGAAGGACAGCCCGCCCGCCACCGTCCAGCTCGCCGCGATCTATCCGCACAAGCGGTTTCAGGATCCGAAAGTCCGCCTGATGATCGACTTCATGGCGGAGCGCTGTCAGCGGCTTATCGGCAAATTGCTGGGCGAGGAGCAGGTCATTGAAATGGAGGCCGAAGCCTAGTATATTTATCGAAAAATATACTAGATTGGAGTGCCCGAATGCCCCTCGCCTCCATGACCAGCGGCGATTTCAACCAGAACCCGAGCAAGGCGAAGAAGGCCGCGAATGACGGCCCCCTCGTCATCACGGAGCACGGCGAGGCCCGCTATGTGCTGGTTCGCTATAGCGATTTCAAAGATCACTGGCGCACGTCCAAGAGCCTGTACGATGCCCTGAACCATGCCGATTCGCCGTTCGACGATGCGTTCGAACCGGAACGCGCCAGCTTCGCGGACCGGGACGTGACGTTCTGATGCCCTTCCTGCTGGATACGAATATCGTCTCCGCTTCCCGCCGCCCCGAGCGCCAAGGCCCGGAATTCCAGACATTCCTGCACGCCTTCGATATCGAGAACGCCTATCTCTCGACTGTAACCCTGATGGAGATCGAATTCGGCATTGCGCGAGAGCGGGGCCGCAACCCGGACTTTGCCGACGATCTTGCCCTCTGGCTCGCCGGCAAAGTGCTGCCGGCCTTCGAGGGCCGCATCCTTTCCTTCGACGCGCAAGCCGCCGCTCTTGCCGGCCGGCTTCCCACCCCGGACCGCCGGCCGAGCGCCGATGCGATGATCGCGGCAACCGCGCTTGCCCATAATCTGGTGCTCGTCACACGCAATCTCGCGGATTTCCAGCCCTTCGGCGTGCCGTGCCTCAATCCGTGGACACCCTTGCCGGCAGGCTGATCAGCCCCGGCCGGATGCCGCCGTCTCATGCTGTGGCTTCCAGACCAGCGCCGCCGTCATGATTTCGGCGGTGGCGAGCGCCGCGATGACGGTCGGGCGCTTGTCCTTGATCGCCGTGCCGCCGATGGGGCAGACGAGGTTTTCGAAAAGGTCCGGATTGCCGATTTCGCGCAGCAGCCAGCTCTTGAAGGTGGCGCGCTTGGTCTTGGAGCCGATCATGCCGACATAGGCGGCGTCGGGGCGTTTCAGCGCCTCGGCGGCGATGAGGAAATCGAGCGCGTGGTCGTGGGTCAGGATGACGAAGCTGCTGCCGGCCGGCGCATCGCGCACCACGGCTTCCGGCATGGCGGTCAGGCAGGTCTCGATGCCCGGCACCGTGGAGGCGATGAGCTCGTCCTCGCGCGTATCGACGAGGACGACCCGCAGCGGCGCGAGTGCGAGCGCCATGGCCAGCGCATCGCCGACATGGCCTGCACCGAAGACATAGACATGGGGTCGCGAGGCCATTTCCTTGTCGCTGCGGGCGATGAGGTCGCTCGCGAGCGCCGGCGTGACCACGGCGAAGGAGAGGCCGACGCGACCACCGCAGCACTGGCCGATCTCCGGGCCGAGCGGTACGTTCATCGGCTCGGCGGCAGCGCCGGAGCGCAGGGCGCGCCGCGCATGGTCGATCGCCATGTATTCGAGCTGCCCCCCGCCGATCGTCGCGAAAATTGCCCGCTCGGAAACCAGCATCCAGGCATCGGTATCGCGCGGCGTGGAACCCGCCGCGCCCGTTACCTGCACGAGGATGGCCGCCCGCTCGCGGCGAAGGAAATCCCTGATATCTTCGCGCGCGGCGGGCATGGTCTCACCCCTTCTTTGCGGCTTTCAGCCGCTCGATGGCCATCAGCACGCATTCGGGCGTCGCCGGGGCGTCGAGGCGCGGGCAGATCTTGTGATCGGCCACGCTGGCGATGGCGTCCGAAAGCGCGTGCAGCACGGCGAGGCCGAGCGGCAGCGGCGGTTCGCCGACCGCCTTGGAGCGGTGGATCGTCGGCTCGTAGGCTTCCGACCAGTCGGTGAGCGCCACGTTGAAGATCTTCGGCCGGTCCGAGGCGAGCGGAATCTTGTAGGTGGAGGGCGCGTGGGTGCGAAGCCGCCCCTTGCCGTCCCACCACAGTTCCTCCGTCGTCAGCCAGCCCATGCCCTGAATGAAGCCGCCCTCGATCTGGCCGATATCGATGATCTTGTTCAGCGAGCGGCCGGTATCGTGCAGGATGTCGGTGCGCTCGACGACATATTCGCCGGTGAGCGTATCGACGGAGACTTCCGAGCAGGCCGCGCCATAGGCGTAGTAGTAGAAGGCGTGGCCGCGGCCCTTGGAACGGTCCCAATGGATCTTCGGCGTCTTGTAGAAGCCGGCCGCCGAGAGCTGGACGCGGGCCATATAGGCCTGACGGACCAGTTCGTTGAAGGCGATCTCGGCATTGCCGATGCGCACGCGGTTGGGCAGGAAGACCACCTGATCACGCGGCACCTGATGGCTTTCCGCCGCGAAATCGATCAGCCGGTCCTTGATCTGGCGCGCGGCGTCCTGCGCGGCCATGCCGTTGAGGTCGGCGCCCGAGGAGGCCGCCGTCGGCGAGGTATTCGGCACCTTGGCTGTCGTCGTCGCGGTGATCTTCACGCGGTCGAGATCGATCTGGAATTCTTCGGCCACCACCTGCGCCACCTTCAGGTGCAGGCCCTGGCCCATTTCCGTGCCGCCGTGGTTCATGTGCACGGAGCCGTCCGTGTAGACATGCACCAGCGCGCCGGCCTGGTTGGATTCGGTCTTGGTGAAGGAGATGCCGAACTTCACCGGCGTCAGCGCAAGGCCGCGCTTGACGACACGGCTCTTCGCGTTGAATTCGGCGATGGCCTTGCGGCGGCCGGCATAATCCGCGCTTTCCTCCAGTTCGGCGACGACACGCTGGATGATGCAGTCCTCGACCTTCTGGTGGTAGGGGGTAAGGTTGCGCTCACCGTCCACGCCCATCTCGTCGTAGAAGTTCAGCTTGCGGATTTCGAGCGGGTCCTTACCGACGGCGAAGGCCACCTCGTCGATGACGCGCTCTGCGCCCACCATGCCCTGCGGGCCGCCGAAGCCGCGGAAGGCGGTGTTCGACACGGTGTTGGTGTAGAGCGGCGCCGACTTGGCGTGCACATGCGGGAAGAAGTAGCTGTTGTCGCAGTGGAAGAGGGCACGGTCGCCCACCGGGCCGGAAAGGTCCGCCGAGAAACCGGCCCGGAGAGCGAACGTGTAATCGACGGCGTGGATGCGGCCTTCCTCGTCGAAGCCGACCTCGTAGTCGATGGCGAAATCGTGCCGCTTGCCGGTGGCGACCATGTCCTCGTCACGGTCGAGCCGGACCTTGACGGCACGGTTCAGCTTCTTGGCCGCGATAGCGGCGATGGCCGCGCACTGGTTCGCCTGGGTTTCCTTGCCGCCGAAGCCGCCGCCCATGCGGCGCACCTCGACCGTCACGGCATGGCTCGGCACGCCGAGCGCATGGGCGATCATATGCTGCGTCTCGCTCGGCCCCTGGGTCGAGCAATAGACCATGACCTCGTCGTCCTCGCCGGGAACGGCGAAGGAAATCTGGCCTTCGAGATAGAAATGGTCCTGACCGCCGAGCCGCATGCGGCCCTTCACGCGGCGCGGCGCGTTCTTCAGCGCGGTCGCCGGATCGCCGCGCTTCAGCGTCAGCGGGGTGACGACCTGGCGGTGGGTCTCGACGTCGAGGTCCCAGATGTCGATGTCGGCCGGCAGTTCCTCGTATTCGATCTTCGCGAGGCGCGCGGCGCGGCGGGCTTCTTCCCGCGTTTCCGCGATCACGCAGAAGATCGGCTGGCCGTGGAACTCGACCTTGCCGGCCGCGAAGACCGGGTCGTCGTTCATGCCCGAGGGCGAGACGTCGTTGACGCCGGGCACGTCCTCGTATGTCAGCACGTCGACGACGCCGGGAGCGGTCCGCACCGCCGAAAGATCGACGGATTTCAGGATGCCGTGCGCGACGGTGGAGAGGCCGAGACCGGCATGCAGCGTGCCCGCCGGCTCGGCGATGTCGTCGATATAGATGGCGGTGCCCGCGACGTGCTTGTGTGCGGAGTCGTGACGGACGCTCGAATGGACGCCGCCGTCGATCTTCTCAGCCTTGAGATCGGGAGTGTGGTGCTTGTTCATGGCTCACGCAGCCTCGTATCTGGACACCTGTGCAGGCGTCTCGCTGGATGTGGTTTCCATGTAGAACCGCAGGAGAAGGTTCTTCGCGACCAGCGCACGGTATTCGGCCGTGGCGCGCATGTCGGTCAGCGGGGCGTAATCTTCCGCGTATTTCTCCATGGCCGCCTCGACGGTCGCCTCGGTCCACGGCTGGCCGACAAGGGCCTTTTCCACGGCGAAGGCGCGCTTCGGCGTCGCCGCCATGCCGCCATAGGCGATGGTGATGGCCGATACCGTACCGTCCGCGGCGAGCGCCAGACGGAAGGCGCCGAGCGTTGCGGTAATGTCCTCGTCGCGGCGCTTGGTGACCTTGTAGACGGCGAACTTTTCCGCTGCCGGCGGCACCGGCACATGCACGGCCTCGACGAATTCGCCCGGCTGGCGGTCCTGCTTGCCATAGGCGATGAAGAAGTCCTGCAGGGAGATCGTGCGCCGTTCCGTGCCCTTGCGCAAGGTCAGCCTGCTGGCAAGCGCGATCAGCGCCGGGGGCGTATCGCCGATGGGCGAGCCGTTGGCGATGTTGCCACCGATCGTGCCCATGTTGCGCACCTGCTGGCCGCCGATGCGATTGATGAGCGGGCCGAGCGCCGGAATGTGCTGCGCGAGCGTGGCGAAGGCCTCGGTATAGGTGACGCCGGCGCCGATGGAGACCACGCCGTCCTTGACGGACAGCGACTTCAGCTCGTCCAGCCCGGCGATGAAGACGACGGGCGAGATATCGCGCATGTGCTTCGTCACCCAGAGGCCGACGTCGGTGGAGCCGGCGACGACCGTGGCGGTGGGCGAGGCTTCCAGCACGGCGGCGAAATCGTCGAGGTCCGCCGGCACGACAAAGCGCTGCTTGCCTTCGCCGATCTCGACGCGGGCGCCGTCGCGCAGCGCCTTGAGGCGCGCGATCATCGTCGTGCGTTCGACGAGCAGCGGATCCTTGTCCGTGCCGCCATATTCGGAGATGGCGCGGGCGGCGCGCAGGATCGGCTCGTAGCCGGTGCAACGACAGAGATTGCCCTGCAGCGCGACTTCGATCTGCTGGTCGGACGGGTTCGGCGTCTGCATCCACAATGCATAGAGCGACATGACGAAGCCCGGCGTGCAGAAGCCGCACTGCGAACCATGGTAGTCCACCATGGCCTGCTGCACAGGGTGCAGCTTGTCGCCCGTGCCGGCGAGATGCTCGACCGACACGACATGACAGCCGTCCAGCGAGCCCATGAAGCGGATGCAGGCGTTGACGCCCTCATAGACGAGCCCGCCTTGCGGGGTGAGGCGGCCGACCAGCACCGTGCAGGCGCCGCAGTCACCCTCGGCGCAGCCTTCCTTGGTGCCCTTGAGCGAGCGGGAAAGGCGCAGCCAGTCGAGAAGCGTCTGGTCCGGCGCGACGTCGCGAAGGGTGACGTCCTGACCGTTGAGGATGAAGCGCAGTTCGGAGCGGATCTTGGCGGCCGCCATGGGCTTAGCTCCCGCGGTAAGTGGAATAGCTGAAGGGCGAAACGAGGAGCGGCACATGGTAATGCGCGCCTTCGTCGGAAAGACCGAAGCGGATGGGGATGATGTCGAGGAACATCGGGCCATCGCCGGTGCGGCCGAGATAGTCGCCGGCGTGGAAGCGCAGCTCGTAGGTGCCGGTCTTCATGTCGTCGCCCGAAAGAAGCGGCGCGTCGCAGCGGCCGTCGTCGTTCGTCGCGACCGTCTTGATGAGATGGAACGCGTCGCCTTCGACGCGGAAGAGGTCGATGCGCAGGCCTTCCGCCGGCTTGCCCAGTGCGGTGTCCAGAACGTGGGTCGTGAGCCGACCCGCTCCGTGCGAATGAGACGTCATATTTTCCTCCCGAACACAATGCGCCTGCAATCACTATCTGCCAGCCTCTTTCCACTGAAAAGCAGAAAGATCGTTCGAGACTTTCAAATTTTCCTGGGGAATGGCGCGGACGATTCTTGGGTTAGACATTCATCATCGAAAAACGTTTGGAGGAGCGTTCCATGCGATACTGCCGTGATATGCACGGATACGGTGAGACCCCGCCGGCCGCACAGTGGCCGGGCGAAGCGCGCGTCGCCGTACAATTCGTCCTGAACTACGAAGAAGGCGGCGAGAACTGCGTGCTGCATGGCGACGCGGCCTCGGAAGCCTTCCTGTCGGAAATCGTCGGCGCCGCCCAATGGCCGGGCCAGCGCCACTGGAACATGGAATCGATCTACGAATACGGCGCGCGCGCCGGCTTCTGGCGCCTGCACCGGCTGCTGACGGAAAAGAACGTGCCCGTCACGGTCTATGGCGTCGCCACCGCCCTGCAGCGCTCGCCCGCCCAGGTGGCGGCGATGATCGAGGCCGGTTGGGAAATCGCCTCGCACGGCCTCAAATGGGTCGAGCACAAGGATATGTCGCCAGACGACGAGCGCGCGGCTATCGCCGAGGCGATCCGCCTGCACACGCTCGTGACCGGCGAGCGGCCGCGTGGCTGGTATACGGGCCGCTGTTCCGTCAACACGGTCGATCTGGTGGCGGAAGCCGGCGGTTTCGACTACATTTCCGACACCTATGCGGACGACCTGCCCTACTGGTACGAGCATGACGGCAAGCAGCAGCTGATCATCCCCTATACGCTCGACGCCAATGACATGCGCTTCGCCACGCCTCAGGGCTTCAACAGCGGCGACCAGTTCTTCACCTATCTGAAGGACTCGTTCGACGCGCTCTATGCCGAAGGCAAGGCCGGCAGCCCGAAGATGATGAGCATCGGCCTGCACTGCCGCCTGCTCGGCCGTCCCGGCCGCGTCATGGCGCTCGCCCGCTTCATCGACTACGTGCAGAGCCACGAGAAGGTCTGGATTCCCCGGCGCGTCGATATTGCCGAGCATTGGGCCAAGACCCATCCGCCGCAGCCGATCGCCGAGCGTCCCTCGAAGATGCCGGAAGAGGCCTTCGTCAAGCGCTTCGGCGACATCTACGAGCACTCGCCGTGGATCGCGCAGCGCGCCTGGGCGGGAGAACTCTCGCCGGCGCACGACACCGCCATCGGCCTTGCCGCCGCGCTCGCCTTCCAGTTCCGCGCGGCCAGCGAGGAAGAGCGCCTCGGCGTGCTCGTCGCCCACCCGGATCTCGCCGGCAAGCTGGCGCAGGCCAAGCGCCTGACGGCAAGCTCCACCAACGAGCAGGCCTCCGCCGGCCTCGACGCGCTGACGGACGAGGAGCGGGCCCGCTTCACCGAACTCAACGACACCTATGTGAAGAAGTTCGGCTTTCCCTTCATCATCGCCGTCCGGGACAACACGAAGGCAAGCATTCTTGCCGCCTTCGAGAAGCGCATCGCCAATGACCGCGACGCCGAATTCGCGACCGCCTGCAAGCAGGTGGAACGCATCGGCTTCCTGCGGCTCAAAGCGCTGCTGCCGGCCTGAGCGAAGAGACGGGCCATGTCGACCAACGCCCTGCCCGCGTTCACGCGCGGAACGATCAACCTTGCCTCGGCGGGCCTCGGGGCAAGGGGCATCTTTGCCACGGACGAGTTCTTCGGGCCGCTGTCGCGCATGCTGGCCGACGCGCCCGCCGTCTACCAGCCCGGCGTCTATGACGAGCACGGCAAGTGGATGGACGGCTGGGAAACACGGCGGCGGCGCGGGCCGGGGCACGACCATGCCGTGATCGCGCTGGCCTCGCCGGGCACGATCCGCGGCTTCGACGTGGACACGGCCTATTTCACCGGCAACTACCCGACGGCCTGCGCCATCGAGGCCTGTCTTGCGCCTGATGGGCCGGACGAAGACACGGAATGGGAAGAACTGCTCGGCCCGAGCCCGCTTGGACCCGGTGCCCAGCACTTCTTCGAATGCGCCTCGGATGGCCTCTACAGCCATGTGCGGCTGCGGATCTATCCCGATGGCGGGGTGGCGCGGCTGCGGGTTTATGGTATCCCGGCGCTCGAACCCGCCGAAGGGCCGATCGATCTCGCCTCCGCGCTTTGCGGCGGACAGGTCGTCGCGCTTTCGAACGGACACTACGGCCACCAGCGCTTGCTTGCGCCCGGCCGTGGCGTCAATATGGGTGACGGTTGGGAAACCAGCCGCCGCCGCGAACCGGGCCACGAATGGATCGTGGTCAAGCTCGCCGCACGCGCGACGGTGGAAAGCATCGTCGTCGATACCGCCCATTTCAAGGGCAACTATCCGGATGCCTGCTCCATGCAGGCCGCCGACCTGACGGGTACGACGGGGGACCTCCCCACCCTTGTCAAAGCCGCGTCGATGTTCTGGCAGGAAATCCTGCCCGAGCAGAAGCTCGCCGCCGACCGTATCCATACGTTCGACGGCAATCTCGTGAAGCAGGCGGGTGCCGTGACGCATGTCCGCCTGAACATTCATCCGGACGGCGGTATCAGCCGCCTGCGAGTTTTTGGCCATGTGGCCGAGGGAGGAAAGACATGAAGACCATCGAGATCAAACCTTTGACCCGCGAGGCCTTCGCGCCCTTCGGCCAGGTCATCGAGCGCGACGGCGCGCATAATTTTCCGATCAATGCCGGGAAATGCACCCGCTTCCACGATCTCGCCAATATCGAGACGACCGGCGAAAAGGCACGGCCGATGATCAGCCTGCTGCGCGGCGAACCCTACCCGCTGCCGCTGGAGCTGAACATGGTCGAGCGCCATCCGCTTGGCAGCCAGGCCTTCATTCCGCTCGGCGACAGCTCCTTCCTCGTCGTCGTCGCCGAGGAGACGGAGAACGGCCCCGCCGAGCCGATCGCCTTCCGCACCGCCCCCGGCCAGGGCGTCAATATCGGCCGCAATGTCTGGCACGGTATCCTGACGCCGCTCGATACGGTGTCCGATTTCGCCGTCGTCGACCGCGGCGGCGAGGGCGTCAATCTCGAGGAACACTTCTACAGCGAAGCCTTCCTGATCCGCTGACCCCACCCATCGGGTTCACGGATCCGCCGGCCCGCCTCCACGGGCCGGCATTTTCGTACCCGCACGACACCGCCGAA
>APMI01008712.1_pt1 | contig 17872 bp, 12 predicted proteins | sample 667938 | NCBI WGS metagenome assembly APMI01 (sample SAMN01084076, study PRJNA167559) | wastewater metagenome | biome: Wastewater | place: Denmark: Ejby Moelle, Odense | collected 2011-11-28 | reverse complement strand
TGTCATTTTGCTACAAGAAGCCTAAACGAAGATGGATCTTGGAAGGATCTCACGAAAATTAAGAATATTTCTTCAGATATTTCTCCTACAGCTGGGCAAATGACCAGATTGCTTGGTCTAGCGCACGCTTCTAAAGTTTTTAAATCTATCAAATTTTCTGGTTCTGATAAATTGAGTAATAACGGAAGCGAGATTGCTTTTGGTACCATAGGTGATGCATCTACAGCAGAAGGGCATTTTTGGGAAACTCTAAATGCAGCTTGTGCTATGCAAGTTCCTATGATTCTTTCTATTTGGGATGATGGTTACGGAATTTCTGTACCTACGCATAACCAAAGAGCTAAAGAAGATATGGCAGAAATGCTCTCTGGTTTCCAACGAAAAGAAGGAAAAAAAGAAGGCTGCGAAATTATAAAAGTTAAGGCATGGGATTATCCTTCGTTATTAGAAGCTTATGCTAGAGCAGAGCACTTTGCTAGAACAGAATCTGTGCCTGTGGTGGTTCATGTAGAAGAAGTAACTCAGCCACAAGGTCACTCTACCTCTGGTTCACACGAAAGATATAAATCTGATGAAAGATTACAATGGGAAACAGAACACGATGGTCTTCTTAAATTTAAAAATTGGATTGCAAATTATTCCATAGAAATTGAAGGGGTTCAGCATACATTGGCATCTTGGGAAGAGCTAGATTTATTAGATAGAGAAGCAAAGAAAACGGTAAAAGACGGTCAAAAAAGAGCTTGGGAAGATTACAGAAATAGTATTGATGATATAAGAACAGCCACTTTACCTTTAATTGAAACGCTTTCTAAAGATATTCCAGAAATTAAAAAAGAGATTGATAAATTTAAATCTGTAATTTCTTTAGGGAAAAAAGATGTTTTCCATTTGATAAGAAAAACCTTGTTGTGGACTAGAAACATTAATTCTGAAGAAAGAAACCAATTGAAATCTATTTATAATACAGTATTTGAAATAGAAACAGACAATTACTCTTCTCATTTACATTCAGAATCCATTTGGAAGGCTACCAATATAAAAGAAGTAAAACCTGTCTATTCTGATCATTCTGAAGTAGTAGATGGTAGAGTAGTCATCAGAAATAATTTTGATAAAATTTTTGAAAAATATCCTGAAGCATTGGTTTTTGGAGAGGATACTGGTAAAATTGGTGACGTAAATCAAGGTTTAGAAGGTCTTCAGGAAAAATATGGTAGTGTAAGAATTTCCGATACTGGTATCAGAGAAGCCACTATTTTAGGACAAGGAATTGGTTTGGCGATGCGTGGTCTTCGTCCTATAGCAGAAATTCAGTATTTAGATTATATTCTCTATTGTTTGCAAGGTCTTAGTGATGATTTAGCTACACTTCAGTACAGAACCAAAGGCGGACAAAAAGCACCAGTAATTGTAAGAACTCGCGGTCATAGATTAGAAGGGATTTGGCATTCTGGTTCTCCTATGGCAGGTATCATAAATTTAGTAAGAGGTGTAAATGTCTTAGTTCCAAGAAATCTGACCAAAGCTGCTGGTTTTTATAATACTTTATTCCAAAGTGACGAACCTGCCATTGTGATAGAATCTCTTAATGGTTATAGATTAAAAGAAAAACAACCAGATAATTTGGGAGAATTCACAGTTCCAGTTGGTAAGGTAGAAGTTACCAAAGAAGGTTCTGATGTTACTCTAATAACTTATGGTTCTACCTGGAGAATTGTTACCGAAGCTGCCGAAGAATTAGAAAAATTAGGGATTTCTGCGGAAGTAATAGACGTACAATCATTAATTCCTTTTGATATTGAACACGATATTCTAGAAAGTATCAAAAAAACAAACAGAATAGTTGCCATAGACGAAGATGTAGAAGGTGGAGCTACTGCTTATATGTTACAACAAGTGCTTGAAAAACAAGGAGGTTTCAAATATCTAGATTCTGCGCCATTAAGTATTCCTGCCAAAAATCACAGACCAGCTTATGCTAGTGATGGAGATTACTTCTCAAAACCATCTGTAGATGATGTGGTAGAAAAAGTGTATTTGCTTTTCCACGAAGTAAATCCTAATAAATTCCCGAAATTCTAATTTAATTTCGATTTTATATAAATTTAAAACCTTGCTAATCATCTATTGGCAAGGTTTTTTTGTATTTTTATTAAAAATTTTAAAATCTTTTCCAACCTTATTTTTTATTTCTGCATCTAATCTATAAAAGCAACGCATGAATCACGAACTTCTCATAAAACTTAAAAACAAAGACCGACTGGCGCAGCGCCAAGTTTATGAGCAGTTTGCTGGGAAATTGTATGCAGTTTGCAAAAGATATTTAAAAAAAGACGAAGAAGCAGAAGAAGCCTTGGCAGATACATTTTTTATCATTTTTACTAAAATAGATCAGTTGCAAAATTTAGAAGTTTTTGAAGGATGGATAAAGAAAATAGCAGTTAATCAATGCCTTCAAACTTTACGAAAAAAAGAAACAATTTTAGTATCAATAGATGAAGAAACCTTTGTAGAAAAGCATTTAGCAGACCAACACTCTGAATCTTCTTTTGAAAAAGATATATTGGCTTTGCTGCATTTTTTGCCAGAAGGTTGCCGAACCATATTTAATTTATTTGCTATAGAAGGTTATCCACATAGAGAAATTGCAAAAATGCTTGCTATTTCTGAAGGGACTTCTAAATCTCAAGTAAATTTTGCTAGAAAAAAACTACAAGAACTATTACAAACTCAAAATGTGTAAACAGAATTTCTCAACATGGAAAATTTTAATGAAAATATAGACCAACTTTTCAGCGATGAAAGTAAAAAAGCAGAAGAAAATACTACTTTTCCTTCTTTCGAAAAGGTATGGGAAAAGGTAGAAAATCGTTTAGATGAAATCGAAAATAAAACAAAAAAACGAATCATTCCTATTTGGTTGCCTTATTCTATTGCCGCATCATTAGTTTTTACATTCGGATTAATTTATTTTTTTAATCAAAAAGAAGAAATTTCAAATTCTTCAAATATTGCTTCAAATGGAAGTGATGAATTGGTTGATAATCAAAATCTTAAAAACAATTTAGATAATACTAAAATTGCAAAGTTAGACCAATCTATTAAGCAAAATATTAAAGAATCTCATTTGAATGAAACTTCAAAAAATGTTAACATCGTAAAGACTAAAATAAGTTTACCACAAGTTTTAGTAGCTGCTAAAATTTCAAATCAAGAAAATGTATCTTCATATATTAATGCTGAAGCTGATAAGAATAAAGAAATTGCAATAAATGATGACAATCAAAAAATGTTAGCAAAAGCAGCACCTTCACCAATAATTGAAAGTAATGCTTCCATAGAATCAGAAGGAATTATTGAGACCAAAAAATATAAGTCTGCAGAAGTTTCTAGAATGTCTCTTAGTAATCAAAAAACGTCTGAACAACTTACTTCTATGGCAGAACAGCCGAGTTTTTCAGATTACGTTGTAAATAATGATGAGGATTTTAAAATCAGTAGAAAAAATACATCAGAACCGCTCTATATAGTTGACGGTTATGTAGCAGATGCTAAATTTCTTAAAAATTATAATAAGAGAAAAATTACCTCTCTCAATATTGTAGAAGGTGATAATGCCAAAAAACTCTACGGAAATCTAGCCAAAAAAGGAGTAGTGGTCATTACAACCAAAGGTCTAAACTCTCAGGAAGAAGAATACCTCAAAAAAAATTCTAGAAATTATAATTTGTCAGGAACTAATAATTAAAATCAAACTTTTATTTAATCTTTTAATACATCAGATATGAAGAATTTTTATATCTTACTATTGTTACATCTTTTTTTGAACGTTTTCTCGCAAAACGAACAAAGATATTACGCTGGACATTTTTACAATAAAAAAGATAAGCCAGAAAATAATCTAAAGGTAACCAACAAAAATTCAGGAAATTATGAATTTTCAGATCAATACGGTTTTGTGATTATTCCAGCAAAAGAAGGTGATACTTTGGTATGGAATAAAAATAACTTCAGAGTAATACAAAACTATGATTTGCAAGAAATTACCAGTATTCTCGCTTCAAGAAAGCAATTGATCTCTATTAAAGAACAAACCAATTCATTATATATAGAAAAAATTAAATCAGATTTCAAGAAAAATACAGACAGTACAGATTATCTGTTTTCTGCAAAAAAAGGAAAAAAGATAAATAATGGAATTTTGAGTGATTTCTTTAGCTATAGAGCTGTTAAAGAGGAAGATAGTGTTTTTATTTTTAAGAAAAAGAAGTCTTCAAACATCAAATTTAATGGTTCATTTCAAAGTTTGGTAGAAATTGGTTCTGCCAATGCTTTACCAAAAACTCAAAATAAATTTGTGCAAGGTAGAAACGCCAATGGTAAATTAATTTGGCGTGGTGCTGAAACAGATGAGATGTTCAGTTTCGGACCCGATATTTCTACCTTAAATTTTGATGGAAATCCTTATGAATACGATGAAAACGGGAAGTTAATTCCATTACAAAATGGACTGAAACCAGCCAAAGTTTATGTAAACAGAATTTTACAAAATTCAATTAAAACTTCTAATCAATTAACTTTAAATACCACAATTACTATTGCTGATTTACAATTATTTAGCACAAAGTTAGATTTGGGTAATACCAAAGAAAATTCACTTTTTAGAGATAATTTCATCAATAATAACCATTTAAATATCAACGTTTTTAGAAATTTTGAAAACATTAAAGTTACTTTAGGTTATAAATTCAACGAAGAAAAAGCAACCAACAGCAATAGAATTGGCTATTTCAACAGATTATTCCAAAATGCTTTGCTTACGCCCATTTCATTTTCTAATGAACAAGGAAATTTATTGGGAAACAAGCAGCGTAGTTATAGCAGTTTTGCAGATAATCCATATTATTTGCTTCAGCAAAATAGAAAGTATAACTATATTGATAATCAAAAAGATATATTTTTGAATTTGGAAAAAATAAGAGGAGATTTTAAATTTTTTCTTTTTCAATCTTTTGAAAATATCAAAAATAAAAATATTGATTTTTATAATCCTTTTACTGTAGGATTTTATAATGGTTTAAATTCTGAAAGGCTTCAAAATTTTGAAAATTACAACCTCAATTTCGGTGCCAATTATACTTTTGGAGATTATGACACTCGTTCATCTATATTCTTTAATAGCTTGATTAACAGTGCTGAAAATGAAATTAATTATCTTCAAATCAATCAAAATTATCAATACAACAGAATTGCACAAGAGTATATTTTGAAATACAATTTCGATTTTAGAAAAAGAAATTTTAAATTTAATATAGATGCGGCTAATTCATTTTATATTTCAAATACTTCAAAATCAGAAAATTATTGGCTTCCAAAATTTAATTTTTCTATTGGTTTTGATGATATTTTTGATAATTACTCCTATCATAATCTAAAATTATTTGCATCATATAATGAATCTGTAAATGAATTGAATATCAATAAATCTTTTGCCAATTTTGCGACCAAACAGATTTTGCCTTCACAAATTTCAAGCTATTTTCCGATAAAAGAAGTAGAAAGTTTTACGAATTTGAATCCAATTCACTTTACCGAACGTAAACTTGGATTCAGCTATAATTTTTTAAGAAATAGAATCAATTTTGAAGCTACATATTTCGATAAAACCATTACTGATGATGTTTTTCCAACTTTTGAAAACGGGAATTTAATCCTGAAAAATTTAGCCAATCATCAAAGTAAAGGCTTTGAATTAAATCTCCAACTCCATAATTTTCCTTTGGGTAATTCTTCAGAATTTAGAGATAATCACAAGATTACCTTCACCAAATATCGTTCGGAAGTTACCCAAGTGAATTCCCAAAATTCCTTTGTGCCAATTGCTGGTTTTAGCACTATTTACAGAAGTTTGGTAAAAGGTGAAGCTTTAGGTTCTATTGTAGGAACTGCTTATCAAAGAGATAGTTACGGCAATATTATCGTTGGGAATGATGGTTTTCCGTTGGTTTCTCCAGAATTGAAAGTGATAGGGAATCCAATTCCAGATTTTGTGTTCAAATTTTCTCACGAATTTAAGTTGTACGATTTTAGTTTAAATATCGATTGGGAATGGAGAAAAGGCGGTGATATTTGGAACGGAACTGCTGCAAACCTCGATTATTACGGGCGTTCTCAAAATTCTGCCGAGCAAAGAAATATCGCCAATTATATTTTTAGTGGCGTTTTACAAAACGGAAATCCCAATACTACTTTGGTCGATTTTTACAACGTAAATCAAAATTTTGAAAACAATCTTTGGTACAGATACGGTTACACTGGCGTTGCCGAAAAATACATTTCAAAAGCAGATCAAATTAGGCTCAATACTATTTTGATTTCCTATAGTATCAAGCGTAATATATTGCCTTTCAGTGAATTGAAAATTTCTGCATCTATGAATAATTTCATTCTTTGGAGCAAATACAAAGGAGTAGATGCCACCCAAAATTTCTACAATTCTACTGATGTACAAGGTTTAGATTTCTATAATTTGCCTTCTGTGAAATCTTATGCGCTTCAAATTGCTGTTAAATTTTAAAACTATTGAAAATGAAAACGTTACATAAAAATAAACTTCAAAATTTTAATTTTTTGTGCAGCTTTTCCGCCCTCCATTCCCGCTTTTTTGCAAATTTGCCCACGCTTTTTCCATTCCAAAATTTGCAAAAAGAGCTCCATTCAGGTCGGGCTGCAACCAGCTTTGTGTTCCAAGATTTCGTTTCAAAATTTTGGAAAATCTGTTTCATTGTAATCCTTTTTACATTCCAATTTTCGTTTGCTCAAAAAGTATACAGAGGTTATTATTCTGAATATGAAACAATTCCTAATTATTTGAAATCCAATGAAGAAGCGGAACTTTTTTATCAATTATTTGCCAAAAAAATAAATTCGGATTACCAGAAAGAGAAAGTTTATGCGCAAACCAACCACGTTTTTTTCAAACCAGGAGAAGAACTTTTTTACAAAATTTTGGTGGTAAATGCAGAAAATAATACCCCAAGTTTCTGGAGTAAAATGGTGAATACAGAAATCATAGATCCTTCTGGAACGGTTGTAAATAAACAAAAATTGCAAGTTTTAAACGGTTATGCCAAAGGAAATTTCTATTTTCCAATAGATGTAAAAGGTGGTATTTACAAACTGCGTGTTTACACCAATTATATGCAAAACGAAGTGGGAAAAAATTATTTTGAAAAAGAGCTCACTGTACAAAAAACATCTTCGCCAAGAATTTTAATGAAATTAGACTTTCCCAAAAAAGGAATAAGCGCTGGTGAAGAAGTTTTGGCAGATTTTTCTCTCAAAAATTTGAATAATGAAGTGATTCCTTTTTACCAATTTTCGTATGAAGTTTTTGTGGAAGGGAAAGAATTTCTAAAAAATGAAGTTTCCACCAATAAAGAAGGTAAAATTCAACTGAAATTTAATTTACCAAAAAATTTAGAAAGCACCGATGTTTTGCTGAATATCAAAGTGAATTATGATGGTTTCAAAGAATCTATTTCTAGGAATATACCTGTAACATTGAATAAAGTAGATTTGTTTTTCTTCCCAGAAAGTGGAAGTTTAGCCAATGATATTTCTACCAAAATTGCTTTCAAAGCTTTGAATGAATTTGGACAACCAGTTGATGTAAAAGGAGAAATTATAGACGAAAATCAACAAAAAATCTCGGAATTTGAAGCCTACAAATTCGGAATGGGAAAATTTGATTTTACACCGAAAAATGGTAAAAAATACTTTGTGAAAATTATTCAACCCAACATTTCAAAAGTATATGAATTGCCTTCTGCAAAAGAAAATTCAGTTATACTAAATGCAGAAAAAATCAATGGAACTGTTATTTTTAAAATTCAATCAAAAGAAATTCAACCATTAAAATTAGTTGGTAATTTCAGAAATAAAGAAATTTTTAGCAAAGAATTTTCTTTGAATCAAAAAGAAGAAATTCAGCTCAATGAAAAAGATTTTCCTTCCGGAATTTGCAGATTTACGGTCTTTAATTCAGAAAATATTCCGCTTTGTGAACGTGTTATTTACCTCAATAAATCTAGAGAAATGCAGGTGAAAATAACACCCAACAAAAATTCTTTTATCCCGAGAGAAAAAGTAGAACTTTCTATTGAAACACTTGATGAAAATGGCAAACCAATTGCTGCAAATTTGGGTTTAAGCGTGATAGATGACAAACTTTGGACTTATGCCGATGATAAGCAAAACACCATTTTTTCTTGGCTTCAAATGGATTCTGAAATTTCAGGAAAAATAGAAGAACCGTCTTTTTATTTCAAAAAAGATGAACCAAAAGCAGACGAAGCTTTAGATTTGGTAATGCTTACCAATGCGTATCGATATTTTGAGCTAATACCAGAAAATAAAGGAAAAATTTTGAAATTTGATTATGAAAAATCAAATTCTGTTTACGGGAAAATTTTAGATAAAAAAGGAGAAGAAACAGATGCCGAAGTTTTTTTAATTGAAAAGGATGATAAACCACAAGTTCTAAAACAACATACTAAAAAAGGGAGATTTTACTTCACCAATTTTCCTTCAGGAAAAGATTATCAATTGGTTGCTAAATCTAAAAATGGGAAACAAAATATCACAATAAAAGTTTTAGCATTTCATCTTGATGGAGAAATTATGGTTTCTGAAAATGAATTGAAATCTACTTCAAAAGATGGAAAAGAATTTGAAAAAATAGAAGAAAATTTTAAGGAAAGAGTTTTAGGAAAAGTTCAAAATAAAACTGAAAATCAAATTCAAATAGAAAGCAAAAGGGTTTATAGCGGAAAATCTGATTCTGTAAAAACAAAAGATATTCAAGAAGTTGTAACTACAGGCTACGGAATTTTGAGAGAGAAAAAATCTTTATCATATTCTGTTACTACAGTTTCTAAAAATGAGATGAATGCCAATATTGTTCAGTCACTTTCTGGTAGAGTTGCTGGTGTAGAAGTTACCCAAAATACCGGAATTCCAGGAAATTCTGCAAATATTAGAATTCGTGGAGCATCTTCTATTAACGGTAATGCACCTCTTTTTGTAATTGATGGAGTAATGGTAGATAAAATAGATGCCAATCTTAATACCAATGATATCAAAAATATTAATATTCTGAAAGATGCTGCTGCAACTTCTATTTATGGGAGTAGAGCTGCAAATGGAGTAGTGATAATTAATACTAATGATGGAATTTCTTATAATTCAAAAGTTGTAAATCTTGCCAAAGATAATTATGCATATTTTGATATTTCTTCTGGTTATTTAAAAAATAATGACACTTACGAAAGGGTTTTTACCTATCCAGTTTATCAAGATACCAAAACGATTTTTAGAGATGATTTCAGAGAAACTATTTATTGGAATCCTGTAATACAAACCGATGAAAAAGGAAAAGCCAAAGTAGAATTTTACAATTCTGATGCTAACACTACCTTCCGAATGATTACAGAAGGTGCTGCATATAACGGATTATTAGGAAGAGCAGAAAAAACCTATGCTGTAAAAAGCAATTTGCAGATTGATGCTAAAATTCCGCAATATATTACGATGGCAGATCAACCAGAAATTCCTTTGGTGATCAAAAATAACACTGATAAAGTAAAGAAAATTAACCTCAATTACTTCTTGCCAAAAAATGTGGAATTATTGAAAAAAGATAGTTTGGTAGTTCTTAATCCTTTGGAAAACAAAAGATTGCTTTTGCCTTTAATTGCCAATAAAAGTACCAATTCTAATATCCAAATTTCTGCAATTACCGAAGATGAAAGAGAGACACAAGTTTTGCCATTGAAAGTAGAACCAAAAGGTTTTAGACATTTTATAGATTTTTCGGTAAATAAAGACACGGTTTATCAATTCAATGTTTTGGACAGAACAATAGAAGACAATACTTATTACAGATTGAGAATTTTTAGAAATACTGCGAATAAAATTTTGAACGATTTAGATAGATTGTTAGAAGAACCTCACGGTTGTTTTGAGCAGACTTCTTCTACTACTTATCCCAATTATTTTGTGTTGAATTATCTAAAATCAAAAGGGAAAGTAGATGAAAATTTAGAACAAAAAGCACTCAAAAATCTGAAACACGGTTACAACAGATTGGTAAATTTTGAAACTTCTGAGAATGGTTTTAGTCTTTTCGGTAGCAAACCAGCCAATGTAAGTCTCACTGCATTTGGTTTGATGGAATTTAATGATTTGAAAAATGTGATTAATGTAGATGAAAAAATGCTAGAAAGAACCAAAAAATTTGTTCTATCAAAAAGAAATCCAAACGGAACTTTCAATCTTTCTAATTATGAATCTTATTATGATAAAAAATCTGAATATTATTGGGCAAAACAAACGTATATTTTGTACGCACTTTCTTCTATTGGCTTAAAAGATGAAATTTCTAAACAATATGAAGTAATTCTTAATCACAATAAAGCAACAGGAGATGCTTATCAAATGGCACTTTTGGCAAATGTAGCCTTTGATATGGGCAAAAAACAAGATTATAAAGTATTGACTGAAAAATTATATTCTAAATTTTCTGAAAATAAATTAAAATCAGAAACCAATTTTATGGAAGGAAGTGGCAAATCTCTCTCGGCGGAAGTATTGGCTTTGTATGCCATTTCTTTATTAAAAAGTGATGAAGAGCAACTGAATTTAACCAAAATAATAGATGTTTTAGAACTTTCTGATGGTTATTATTCTACACAATCTAAAGTTTTGGTTTTGAAAGCTTTGTCAGATTATTATTCGAAATATAATATGAATACTTCTACTACTGAACCTTTGGTAAAACTTAATGGAGAATTTTTAAAAGAAGAACAATTTTTCACTAATGATTTATTGAAAAAAGGAAAAAACCAACTCGAAATTTCTTATCCAAAAGGAAAAGGTTTGCCTTTGAATTTCTATGCCAGTTATTTCTCGCTTCAACCACCAAGAGATGAAAATTCTACAATTTTTATGGAGGTTAATTTGTCTCAAAAAGAAGCAAAAGTAGGTGATTATGTAAGAATGAATATTAAAATTGAAAACAAAGAAAACCGATATTTAGGAATGATAACTGCAAAAATTGGCATTCCTGCTGGTTTAACAATACAACCGAAATTGTTGAAAGATATGATAGAGAAAAAGCAAATTGCATATTATGAAATTTTTGATAATTACTTGGTTTTGTATTGGTATAAATTGGAAGAAAAAGCGAATGTCAATCTAAATTTAGATTTAAAAGCAGAATTTTCAGGAAAATATATTGGCAAAGCCAACAAAGTTTATGAATATTATAAACCCGAAAATTATCAGTGGAAAGATGGAGTAGAGGTAAAAATTAATGATTAAAAAAGTAAGCTGACAGAAATGTCAGTTTATTTTTTTAATTTATTTTCAAAAATTATTGAAAGTTCAGAAATTTTATTTATCTTTGTCAAAGAAAATTATTTATCAATTATGAAACTAGACGAAGCAAAAGAAAAATACATTCAAACTTGGGGTACATTTGCCACCAATTGGGGAATTAATAGAACAATGGCACAAGTTCACGCTTTGCTTTTAGCTTCTGATAAACCACTTTCTACCGATGAAGTGATGGAGGCATTACAAATTTCTAGAGGAAATGCTAATATGAATTTGCGTGATTTAATGAATTGGGGAATTGTTAGAAAAGAACTGGTAAAAGGTGAGAGGAAAGAATATTTTGTGGCAGATAAAGATGTTTGGTATCTTTTTAAACAAATTACTAAAGAACGTAGAAAGCGAGAAATAGAACCAGTAGTCGCATTTTTAGAAGAATTAAAAAATATAGAAGACAAAGATTCTAATGAAGCCAAAGAGTTCATTAAATTAATGGAAGACTTCTCATCAGTTACCCAAAAAATCAACAATATTATGGATTTAGCGATTAAGAGTGACGATCATTGGCTAGTTGGCAAAATTACCAATCTTTTAAAATGAAAAGGAAGAAATTTCCTTTTTTATTTAATTGTATATTTCAAAAATTACTGAAAATACTATAATTATGAAAAATTTAATCATTCATTTGTTTTTAATGCTTTACTTCGGGAGAAGTAAGAGAAGTGCGTTTAATCTTTAAAATTTTTGAATTATGAAAACTCTTAAAAATCATACCCTTATTTACGATAAAGATTGCCCAATGTGCGCAATGTATTCTTCAGCTTTCGTTGGTTCAGGAATGTTAGACAAAAACGGCAGAGAAGCATTTTGCGAAATTTCAATAGAAGATAAAAATATATTAGATTTTCATAGAGCTAAAAATGAGATAGCGCTAATCAATCATCAAGAAAATAAGGTAATTTATGGCTTAGATAGCTTGTTGCTCATCATTGGGAATTCATTTCCTATTCTAGAAAAAATCGCGAAAATACAGCCACTTTATTGGTTTTTTCAAAAATTGTATCAATTTGTTTCGTATAACAGAAAACAAATCATTCCTTCAAAAAAAGATACAGAAAAAGATGCTTGCGTTCCTGATTTTAATCTGAAATACAGACTTCTTTATATTGGTTTTGTTGTTATATTTTCAGCATTTGTTTTGAGTGAATTTTCTCCAAAATTATGGCAAAATCTTACCCCAAATTTCTCTAGAGAACTTTTTGTTTGTTTTGCTCAAATTTTTTGGCAAACGGTATTTCTAAAATCCTATCTCAAAGAAAATTTTTGGAATTACCTCGGAAATATGATGACGGTTTCTCTTATCGGGACTTTACTCCTTATTCCTGCTTTGTTTTTCAATTTCAACGAATTCTATTCTAAAATTTACTTTTTTGTTGTAGTTTCACTGATGTTTTTAGAACATTTCAGAAGATGTGAAATTTTGAAAATAGGATTCCTTCCTACTTTTTCTTGGATGATTTTTAGAATGACTTTAGCTTTTTTTATTTTCGCAATGTATTCAAAATAAATTAATTATGAATTTCCTAACCGCAGAATGGCGAAAACTGGTCATTATCAATTACGAAGTAGATTCTCAAATTTTAGAAAAATATCTTCCAAACGGAGTAGAAATGGATTTTTGGGACGAAAAATGTTTGGTGAGTGTTGTTGGGTTTATGTTTCTTAACACCAAACTTCTAGGTTTTTCTGTGCCATTTCATCGTGATTTTGAAGAAGTAAATCTTCGTTTTTATGTCAAAAAATGGGAAAATCAACAATGGAAAAGAGGTGTGGTTTTCATCAAAGAAATGGTGCCTAAAAAAGCACTTTCATTCATTGCAAATACTTTTTACAAAGAACATTACGAAACATTGCCTATGAAACACCAGATTTCAGAAAAAGCAGAAGAATTGGTTGTTGAATATTCTTGGGGTAAAAATTTTAGTAACAAAATCAAATTAATAGCGAAAAATAATCAACAAAAAATGATTGAAAATTCGGATTTCGAATTCATTACCGAACATTATTTCGGATACACCAAAAACGGAAATAAAACTTTTGAATATGAAGTTACTCATCCTAAATGGAAAAATTATGAAATCCTTAATTCTGAAATTTCAATCAATTTTGAGGAATGTTATGGCAAAGATTTTCAATTTTTGCAACAGCAGAAACCACATTCTATACTATTGGCAGAAGGATCTGAAATAGAGGTGAAAACAAAGAAGATTTTATAAATATGACTGGATTATATTTTGATTTAGAATATATAATATTCTTACTTGTGGTCTCTTCAATTTTTTTGCCAATTCTTTTTTTGATAATACTAAATATTAAATTAAAAAAAATGAAACTTAGTTTGACTATAATATTGATTTATAATATTCTATTCATTTCAGTTTTCTTTTTTTTACAGAAATTGATTAATCAAAGTCATTCAAAGTATTTAATTCAAGTATTAAAATTTGAAAGTCTAATTGCTTTGTTGCTAGTTTTTTATATAATTTTAAAATTAATAAAAAAATTCAAACTATGAAAATCATCATTGCAGGAGGTAGCGGTTTTTTAGGAAAAGAACTCGCAACTTATTTTAGAAATAAAAACCACGAAGTTATCATTCTCACCAGAAATCCAAAATCTCAAAACGAAATTTTTTGGAATGCTAAAACCTTAGGAAGTTGGACGGAAGTTTTAGAAAATTCTGATGTACTCATCAATCTCACGGGTAAATCAGTAGATTGCCGATATACCGAAAAAAACAAGCAAGAAATTTACAATTCCAGAATTTTTTCTACCAGAGTTTTGCAACAAGCAATTGATGTGCTCCAAAATCCACCAAAAGTTTGGTTGAATGCCAGTTCTGCTACCATCTATATTCATTCTGAAACCCATCTAAATAATGAGGAAAACGGAATTGTTGGGGATGATTTTTCAATGAATATTTGCAAAGCTTGGGAACAAGAATTTTTTAAAGTAAAAAATGAAAGCATTAGGAAAATTGCATTGAGAACTTCCATTGTTTTGGGGAATTCTGGTGGTGCTTTTCCAAAAATGAAACTTATTACTCAATTGGGTTTAGGAGGTAAACAAGGTAGAGGAAATCAAATGATGAGTTGGATTCATATTGAAGATTTTTGTAGAGCCATCGAATTTTTATTAGAAAAAGAAGAAATTTCTGGAGCGGTCAACATTACATCTCCGAATCCTATTACAAACAAAGAATTTATGAAATCACTAAAGAAAAAACTTAAAATTCCTTTTGGGATCACAAGTCCAGTTTGGTTGTTAGAGGTAATGTCTATTTTTCTAAAAACAGAAACAGAACTTCTTTTGAAAAGTAGAAATGTTTATCCTAAAAAATTAATAGATAGTGATTTTTGTTTCAAAAGTAGTTTTTTTTGATAAGCTTTTTGATTAAGGTTTATTATCTAAAATTTCTAAAATAAATTAAGATATTTTAATATCCCTAATTTATCTTCTTCTAATTTAAGGATTTCATTTTTTTGTAAATCATTAACAAAATTCTCTATAGAATCATAATTAATATTCATTTTTTCAAATGTAAGTTTTCTGAAAGAATAGCCTTCCATAAATTCTTGATTATCTTCCCATTTTTGATAATCACATTTTCGCATCCAAGTCACAAACTCGTCATGGTTTTTTGCAATTTTATATTTTTTACGATGTAGGAGGATGTATTTTGTCATCGTTTTTAGCAATTATGTTTTAAATAGTTTTAATAAAATAAATATATGTTAAATATTTTACAAATATATTTGTTTTATTTGATAGATGTAATAATTTTTTTTGAATATTTAGTAGGTAATATGAGATGATTATCTTTTCAAATGATTTTATTATAGATTATTACTTTTCTCAAATCTTATATTAATTCTTATTTCAAAATAATTTGAACTTAGTCATTATGTAAAGTATAGTATTTCCGAAAAAATCCGTAAATTTGCATAAAATTTTTTACTGAAATGAATTACGATATTATTGTTATAGGAAGCGGACCTGGTGGTTATGTTACTGCAATTAGAGCTGCTCAATTAGGTTTCAAAACTGCAATTGTAGAAAGAGAAAACCTTGGTGGTATTTGTCTTAACTGGGGATGCATTCCTACTAAAGCTTTGCTTAAATCTGCTCAAGTTTTTAAATATATAAATCATGCAGAAGATTTCGGGTTAAATAAAGTAGAAGCTAGTTTCGAATTTCCTAACGTTGTTGCAAGAAGTAGAGGAGTTGCCAATAAAATGAGCAAAGGAATCGAATTCTTGATGAAAAAAAATAAAATCGACGTAATTTTAGGAAATGCTAAAGTTCAAAAAGGCAAAAAAATCTCTGTAGAAAAAGACGGACAAACTACAGAATATTCTGCTAATCATATCATTATTGCAACTGGTGCTCGTTCTAGAGAATTGCCAAATCTTCCGCAAGATGGCGTAAAAGTAATTGGTTATAGACAAGCGCTTACTTTACCTTCTCAACCAAAATCTATGATTGTAGTTGGTTCTGGTGCAATTGGTGTAGAATTCGCATATTTTTATGCTACAATGGGAACTAAAGTAACTGTGGTAGAATTTATGCCAAATATTGTTCCTGTGGAAGATGAAGAAGTTTCTAAACATTTAGAAAAATCTCTGAAAAAAGCAGGTATTGATATAATGACAAACGCTTCTGTAGAATCTTTAGATACTTCTGGTGAAGGTGTAAAAGCCAATGTAAAAACTGCTAATGGAAACGTAACTTTAGAAGCTGATATCGTACTTTCTGCGGTAGGAATTGCTGCTAATATTGAAAATATTGGCTTAGAAGAAGTTGGTATTCAAACAGATAAAGGTAGAGTTTTGGTAAATGAATGGTACCAAACATCGGTTCCAGGTTATTATGCAATTGGTGATATTATTCCAACTCAAGCTTTAGCGCACGTTGCTTCTGCAGAAGGAATTACTTGTGTAGAAAAAATCAAAGGAATGCATGTAGAAACCATTGATTACGGTAATATCCCTGGTTGTACCTATTGTTTGCCAGAAATTGCTTCTGTAGGTTTAACAGAGAAACAAGCAAAAGAAAAAGGTTACGAAATAAAAGTTGGTAAATTCCCATTCTCAGCTTCTGGAAAAGCAACTGCAAATGGTGATACTGATGGTTTTGTAAAAGTAATTTTCGATGCTAAATATGGAGAATGGTTAGGCTGTCATATGATTGGAGTAGGTGTAACAGAAATGATTGCGGAAGCAGTAGCTGCTAGAAAATTAGAAACTACTGGCCATGAAATTTTGAAAACAATACATCCGCACCCTACTTTGTCTGAAGCAGTAATGGAAGCAGTAGCTGCAGCTTACGGAGAAGTAATTCATATTTAAAATAATATGCAATAAATACTATTAAACCACAGATTTTTCTGTGGTTTTTTTAATTTTACATTTCAAAACTAATAGATTGATGGAAAAAAAGATAGGATTAGTATTATCAGGCGGCGGAACTAAAGGAATTTTAGAAGCAGGAGTTCTGCAATTTTTAGAAGAGAAAAATATTTCTCCAGAAGTTATTGCGGGAACAAGTGCAGGTGCAATTGTAGGTGGTTTGTATGCTTTCGGGAAATCTCCGAATGAAATTTTAGACTTTTTCAAATCGGTATATTTCTTTAATTGGAAACATTTTACGCTTACCAAACCGGGATTTATTAATTCTGATGTTTTTAGATTGTATTTAAAACCAATTATCGGAGAAATTAAAATTAAAGATTTAAAAAAAGAGCTCGTCATTAATGCTACAGATTTAATTCAAGGCGAAACTTTCGTTTTTAGTGGTGATGATTATCTTTTAGACGCTATTATTGCTTCTTGTTCTGTTCCGGGATTGGCAAGTCCGTTCAAAAAAGAAGAATTGCTTTTAAGCGATGGCGGAATTCTCAATAATTTTCCTACTAATTTAATTAAAGAAAAATGCAACAAGATGATTGGTGTTTATGTAGCACCACTTCAAGATGTAAAAAACAATCAATTGACAACAATTAAAGCAGTGGCAACCAGAGCTTATGAATTATTAAGCCATAGCGTAGAAAATTATAAATTCAAAGATTGCGATTGGTTTATTTCGCCAAAAGAACTTTCAAATTATGGAATGTTTGAAAGCAAAAAAACAAGAATGGACGAACTTTTTCAGTTGGGATTTTCTGAAGCAGAGAAAACTTTTCCTAAAGATTTTTAAAATTTATTAAAAATAATTCAGCTGAATTCCAGTTAGTTATGAAGATTTATCAAAAAATTGTAACTAAAATGTTACCTTTTGCGTATAATGATATGTAGCGCAATTACTACTTTACACTGATGACAATGAAAATTCATTTTACAAAATTTTATCTTTTAGAAGTTTCGGAATTTATATTCACGATTTTCAATACTTCTCCGCCAAAATTCTAAATTTTACT
>APMI01037067.1_pt1 | contig 17873 bp, 17 predicted proteins | sample 667938 | NCBI WGS metagenome assembly APMI01 (sample SAMN01084076, study PRJNA167559) | wastewater metagenome | biome: Wastewater | place: Denmark: Ejby Moelle, Odense | collected 2011-11-28 | reverse complement strand
CGGCATCACCGGCGCCGGCGTGGTTCCGGGCAAGGTCTACACCCTGCGCGACTGCTACGCGCTTGAGCGCGATCGCTATGACCGCTCTGAGCGGGAGGCGCGGGCGCTGCTCACGTACTGGGACAACTACGACGCGTTCAGCCAAGGCACGTTCATCGACTTCGTGCACAACAAGGGATCTCAGGCGCTAGCTGACAGCACGATGAGGCGCAAGGCCAACGCTGGCGATCTGGCCGGCGCGTGCCGCGAGAACCCGCGCTGGAACCGCGGCACTGTGCTGGGCGTCTCGACCGTCCTGCCGGGCCTGCAGCTGCGTGGTGACGCGAACGATGAGATCTGCCGCCTGTGGCGCGTCGGGGGTGGGGTATGACGCGCGTGATGCTGGTCGTCATCGTCCTGCTGCTGGCCGCTCTGGGCTACCAGTGGGGCAGGGCAGAGCATGCCGGCCGCCAGGCTGACACCTACAAGACCGAGCGCGACACCGCGCTGGCCCAGGTCGACGCCGAACGCAAGGCCAGGGCCGAAGAATCGGCCGAGCGCCGCATTGAACAGGCGCGCGCCAAGCGCCTGCAGGAGAACCTCGATGCTGAACACCTCGCACGCCTCGACAACGAGGCTGCTGCTCGCCGCGCTGCTGCCGCTGATGCAAGCCTGCGGAGCGAGCTTGCCCGTCTCGGCGCCCGCGCCCGTGCAGCGAGCGCAGATCCCGCCGCTGCCGATGAGCGCGAGGCAGCCCTCGCCGCCGTCCCAGTGCTCACTGAGATGCTCGGCCAGTGCAGCGAACGACGCGCAGAGCTGGCGCGATTCGCTGACGACGCACACCTCGCCGGCCTCACCTGCCAGCGCGCCTACGACTCCATCTCGCTGAAGGACCCACCATGAAGATGGCGAAGTATGAGTGGTACCAGGATGCTGCCGGCGAGTTCCGCTGGCGCCTAAAGGCCGCGAATGGCGAAGTCGTGGCCAGCGGTGAGGGCTACAAGACGAAGAGCGGTGCTCTGCGCGGCATCGACGCCCACCGCCGCGCCGCCGTCACGACTCGCGTGGTGCAGGCCAAGGGCTGAGGCCATGAGCTGGCACGCCCAGCCGACCTCGGCCACGCTGAGGTACTACGCCGACGATGCAAACGCCGAGCAGGCCTACGTCGACCGCGTGGAGCCGACAGCGCTGGCGCAGGCCGAACTGCTGGGCGGCAAGCTGGCCTACCTGCACGCGGCCTCGCGCCCGGGAGGCGGCGAGGTGAGCCGGAGCCAGTGGCGCGGCCTGATCCGGTTGCTGAACGCCCAGCACGGCGTTCTGTACGCTCTGGTCGAGCGCGGAGCCGGCTACTACTGGATCTGCACGCGCACCGGGCGCCAGGTGCAGCTTGACCTGCCCGGGCTGGCCTGATGTGCCCACTGTGCCGAGGCCCTCACCGGCTCAGCCAGTGCCCGAGGTGGATTGCGCGGGCTTGCAAAACCACGCCTGTCGGTGTTGTACAGCTGCCGGCCCGGCTGGCGGCTCAGCCTGCAGGCCGTAGAGCAGCAGGCCCCGTTCATCCAGCTGCCGCACCTCCACGGCCGTGAGGCCCCAGAGCAGCGGCGGCGCGCCTCGGCTGTGACCTGCATGCAGGGATGCATGCAGCGACACCTGGCCGGCCACATTGGCTCTCGCCAGGCGCAGCCAGCCACGGTGCGGGCCGTCCAGTTCTCCCTCGGTGAGCTTGGCGCCATCGCGGCGCAGCTGCCAGACCATCATTTCCATGGCGCCAAGTTTGCGCCTGCGGGTGGCTCTCTGAGTGATACTGAGTGCGGGAATTGACGCCCGCAAACGCACGCCAATGCTAGGTCTGAAAGGCTCTCAAAATTCCCACGACCGCCCGGAAGGCCGCGCCAAATCTAGCTTGTTGACTTGGATTGTGATTCCTGTCGTCGTGGGTTCGAGTCCCATCAGCCACCCCATCCCAGCGTTTCATCAGGTCCCATGCCGGACCGAACTTCCCGCTAAATCAACGACTTAGACAGTCGCTTGAGTCAGGAAGGCTCCTGCCGTCCCACGGCAGCGCAGCGAAGTTGGGGGAACATCTGGGGGAACAAATGGCGTGTTCGCAGCCATTTGATGTTTTGTTCCCCCATGCTCACCGACAAGCAGTGCAAGAACGCGAGTTGCGACGCGGGTAGGCCCCGCGTGCGCCTGGCCGATTCCGGCGGTCTGTACCTGGAGGTCTCGCCCTCTGGGTCCAAGCGCTGGTTCTGGAAGTACCGCTTCGACGGGAAGGAGAAGCGCCTTGCCCTCGGGGGCTATCCAGATCTGGGTCTGAAGGAGGCCAGGGTCGCACGTGATGATGCGCGCAAGCAACATCAGTCGGGCGCAGATCCGGTGCTCACGCGGCAGGTGGAGCGCCTCAGTTCCCGGTTCGACGCCAACGCCAGCTTCGAGGTGACCGCGCGCGAGTTCCACGCGACAAAGAAGGTCGGCTGGAGCGATCACTACGCCAAGCGCTGGATGGAGCGCCTCGAGAAGGACATCTTCCCCTGGCTGGGCAAGCTTCCGCTCTCCCAGATCGGCGCACCGATGCTGCTGCAGACGCTGCGGCGCGTCGAGGCACGTGGCACGCGCGAACTGCCTCACTCTCTGCTGGAAGCCTGCGGGCAAGTGTTTCGATACGGCGTTGCGACCGGACGTTGTGAGCGCAGCCCCGCTTCGGATCTGCGCGGCGCACTGAAGCCGGTGCTGACGAGGCACGTCTCGGCGATCGTCGAGCCGGATCAGGTCGGCGACTTGATGCGCGCGATCGACGGCTACCACGGTCACCCCGTCACCCGGGCGGCACTGCTTCTGTCGGCACTGCTCTTCCAGCGGCCAGGGAACATCCGGCAGATGGAGTGGGCCGAGCTGGATCTCGAGGCAAGGATGTGGGCGATACCCTCCGCCAAGATGAAGCGGACAATGCGGGAGAAGATCAACGGAAGGCCGCATCTGGTTCCGCTCGCCACCCAGGCTGTAGACGCTCTGAAGGACCTGATGCCGCTGACCGGCCGAGGGCGATACGTGTTTCCGTCCCTGATCAGTGCCAAGCGGCCGATGAGCGAAAACACGGTCCGCGTTGCCCTGCGCCGGCTAGGCTTCGACAACGAGACGATGACTCCGCATGGATTCCGGGCGATGGCCCGTACCGTGATGGTGGAGCGGCTCAACGTGGCGCCGGACGTGATCGAGGCCCAGCTGGCACATGGGAAGTCCGGCCCGCTGGGCGCTGCCTACGACAGGGCGGAGTTCATCGAACAGCGGCGCGACATGATGAGCGCCTGGGCCGACTACCTGGACTCCTTGAAGAACTGCCGAACTCCGGGGCAGCGTCCCGCTGTGCCCTGCGAGCCCACGCGGGAGAGCACCACGGAAGCCTGATGTTTGTGTAGGCTTCCTCCGGACCGACCAGAGACGGCTCAGGTGTTGGCCCTCAAAGGTCGTTTCGGACACAGGCTGCAACAGCGTGAAGCTCGAAGACTAGGACCACTGTCTTCCGTGAGCTTGAGTTGACCTCACTTCAAATGCGAATGCTGGCCTTCTTGGTGCTTGTCCTTGCGGGTGCCCTGGCCGGGTGGGCGATATGGCAGGACGAAGCTTTGGCCACGCGGCTTGTCCTCGCGGCGGTCGGCGCCCTCGTGGGGGCTGCAGTGGGGGGTGCGCTGCTCAAGATTGGGCGGGGGCAGGTGTCTCGATCGCTCACAGCCAATCCCATTCCAGGTTCCGGCGTGACTTCCGAGGACCTCGCGGCCAACTACTGGCGCGACAAGGGACACCCACCCTTCATGAAGCCGCCTGAGGGGGACCCGCCATCTCGCGGGCAAGATTGACTACCGCTTGATGATCCCCTTCACTGCGTCTTTGGCATCTTGGAAGGTCTCGGCCGCGTCCCGAGCCACTTGCCTTGCGGTGCCTTTGAATAGCGACTGCCGTGGGGAAATCGTGCCGTCGTCGGCGCGCCCGGGGCTCCGCTCGTCATCGAACTCTTGCCGTCGAGCAGCAGTCCGGCCACGGAGATCGTCCGACGACGTCTGAATCTGCTGGCGAGCGTCGCTTGGTTCGGGCGCAGGTTGTGCCGGTGGAGCGACTGGAAGAGGAGCCTGACGAACTGCGCCCGTCGCTCTTCGATATGTAGCGTCAATGTCCGGCGTGATGCGCGGGTCACCGCTGTTGGTCGTGTACAGATGGCGGACGTCGTCGAAGGATGACGGCATGCCAGTGCCGTCGCTGAAGTTTCGGGTTGGAGCCAGCGCCTGTCGGGCAAGTTCAGCGCTCAGCAGTTGTTGAGCGGACGCGCTGGTACCACCGTACTGTTCAGCGTACCGAGTGAACATCGCCAGGTTGTAGGGATCCTGCGCAATGTCGATTGAAATCGAATCGCCTCTCTCCCTGGCCACGGCAAGCCGCTCAGAGAACGCGGCGCGATCGGCAAGGGAAGCATCTGCGCGGGCGGAGCGCGCGGTTGTGGTGGCGATCCTCGACGACAGTTCGCGTGCTTCGCGAGCATCGGTGGCTACAAGGCTCGCGACGGAACTGTCGCGCGACACACGATCGCCGAACTGCTTGAACTCCGAGGCCTGCTCGGACGTGAGCGCACCAAGCACCTTCCGCTCGTCTGCACTCAGTCCGGACAGGTAGGTCTTGTCTGCACTCGCGTTCAGTTGGGCGCCAACGAACCGCGCATTGAATCCGGCGTGACCTGTAACGCCAAGCGCAATGCGAGCAACCTGAGACTGTGTCAGCCCAGTGGACTCGGAAACACTTCGGGAGATCTGATCCAGCCGATCGATGGTCTGCCCCAACTGCTCGAAGCTGCTGGATGTCGATCCTGTGCTGCTTCGCGATGACTTCAGCTTTGCCAAGCCCTTGCTGAATGCCTCGGACAGCACCGCCGAACGTTCGGTGCTGGCGGCAACGGCTTCGCTTCGGGCTGCGTCGACCTGGCGGCTGGCGTCCTGGACGTCCTGCTCGCTCACGCGCATCGATACGACCCGGGACGCGTAGCCCTGGTTGCGCAGCAGGCTCACGGCGGTCCGGCCGGTCAGCATGTTCGACGAGAAGGTGTTGCCGCTGATGTCGTTCTGCCAGTTGCTCATGAATGCGGACGTCCTGTTCGGCGCGAGCCGGATCTGGTCCATCGAGACATTGCCCATGCTCAGATTGCCCGCGGCGGCACCTGCCGTGGCGCCGGCCACCATCGACTGCAGGCCTGAGAGACCGCCCACCAGCGCGGTGCCAAAGGTCTCCATCCGCTTGAGCGCGGCCCAGGCGATGAACGGGATGCTGATGGCGAGGTAGCCGACAACGGCCTCGCCGGAGATCGCCCGGGAGTAGATCGTCGATGCCGTCTGCAGCGACAGAGCCTTGGCGCCGCTGCCAAGGTCGGCTGCTGCCGCGAGGTCGTAGGCGGCATAGATGGATGCCATGTAGTTGAGCACGGCGTACAGCGGTGGCCAAAGCTGGATCCAGATCAGCACCGCGGCGTAGCCCTTGAAGGCCAGCATGGTCTCGCGCCCGCTGGTCAGCAGCATCAGCAGGACGAGAAGGGGGAACAGCGCGTAGGTGATGGCCTCGATCACGTTGCGGAACACCGGCAGCGCCTGCTCGGCGACCTTGCCTGCGTTCAGCCAGGCCGCGTTCTGCTGCGCCACGGACTGCGCCCGCCCGACGGCCAGCACCATGGCCGCCGGGTCGTTCACCTTCTGACCGATGATGTTGCTGGTGTCGTTGATCGCATTCAGCACTGCGTTCTGGCGGATCAGGTCGGCCGCCGTCGCGGCCGCGGTCGCGATGCTGTTCTTCAGGTAGGCCTGCTGGATTTGCCCGGCAATGGCGGCATTGGCGGCCGCAGCCGGCAGCGTCGGATTCAGCTGGAAGGCGAGCTTGCCCTGGATGCGGGTCAGCTGCGCCGGGAGCCGGCCGTTGAGGTTCGTGTAGGCGTTCGGGCAGGTGTCGACGGTGATCGAGCCGCCGGCGCTGGTCAGGGTCGTGAAGCGGGCCGGGTTGGGCGATGCCATCAGCGCCCACACGTCGTCCGAGCTGGAGAATGTGCCCGGATCGACCGTGCCGTCGATCAGGTCGTACATCGTGCAGTTGTGGATGAAGTTGACCAGATCCGTGCGGAAGTTCGGATCCTGGAAGGTGACGCCGCCTGTCTCCCGGATGAGGCGGTTGCCGAACATCAGGCCGTTCTTCTCGTAGCTCAGTTCGCTCGGAAGGGCGCCGACACCCGGGATGACCTGGAAGGCCGTCTCGAACAGGCCCGTGAGCGTGTGCCCGACCGTACTGGTGACACTGCCGAGAAAGGCCACGCCGAAGGGGACGTTGGCCACCACCTTGACGGCGGATCCGCCGGTCTTGTCGACGACGCCCACGGTCACCCGCGGCACGATGAGGACGGAGAACACCAGCAGCACCGTGGCCAGCCACTTCCAGCCCTGCAGCTTCTCGGGCGCGAAGGCGTAGGCCACCAGCGCCGCGATGAACCCGCAGAAGGCCACGGCGGCGACCGCCGCCATGTAGTCGCCAGAGCCGTGGATGGTTGCCGCAGCGTTGAAGATGCCGAACAGGCTGTCGGCGTTCTGGTAGGCGTAGATCTCCCACATGCGTCGCTCCAGGGGGAGCGTGGATCCTGAAGCGATGTGACGATGGCGTCGGCCAGGAACGACCTCAAAAGCACGGGGATATCGGCACTAAGGTGAACGACGGACTCCCGCCGGGGCTGGCCCACCCCAACCGGCTGCACCCGGTGGAGGGCCATCTTCTTGCACCCACAAGCCCGACCGAAGGGCGATGGCGAGTGCAGGGCGATGCTGGGACGGTAGAGGTCCCCATCGAGTCCTCTGCATGCCGTGCACGCCGCCCGCCAGCCCGGTTCCTTACCCGGCTTGGCCAGCCGGCTCCACTACGAACGCCACCGACCGGAGCAGACCACGCTGTACCGCCTGGTCCAGCAGCATGCGGCCAGCTTCATCGCCCACACCGAGGCCAGCACGGACGCCGAGTTGCCGCGGTTCATCAAGGACGAGTTCGACGCCTTCCTCGAGTGCGGCATCCTGGCGCATGGATTCCTGCGGCTACGCTGCGGCGAGTGCGGCCACGACAAGCTGCTGGCCTTCAGCTGCAAGCGCCGGGGATTCTGCCCCTCTTGCGGCGCCCGGCGCATGTCGCAGACCGCTGCGCACCTGGTCGACCACGTCATCCCGCACGTGCCGGTGCGGCAATGGGTGCTGTCGCTGCCGATCCCGCTGCGCGTGCTGCTGGCCGCGCAGCCCGAGCTGGTCACGCCGGTGCTGCAGGTGGTGCAGCGTGTGATTACGCGCCACCTGCTGGATGCTGTCGGGCTCGAGGCCGACGAAGGCCACGGCGGGGCGGTCACGCTGATACAACGCTTCGGCTCCGCGGCCAACCTCAACATACATCTTCACGGCCTGCTGCTGGATGGGGTGTACCGGTGTGGTGCGGATGGCGTGCCGGAGTTCGTCGAAGTGGGTTTTCCCACCGACGACGACGTGCATGCGCTGTTACAGACCATCATCGCCCGGCTCATGAAGATGCTCACGCGCCGGGGTGTGCTGGTCGAGGACATGGGGCAGACCTACCTGGCCGAGCCGGATGCCGACGGCGAGGACGCGCGCACGCTGCGCCCGCTGCAGGCCGCGGCCATCACTTACCGCATCGCCTTGGGCCCGCGCGCCGGGCAGAAGGTGCTGACCCTGCGAGGCGCGATGCCGCGCGAGGCCACCGCGCGCCAGCCGCTGTGCGCGGACATCGACGGATTCAGCCTGCACGCCGCGGTCCGGGTCGAAGCACACGACCGCAAGCGGCTGGAGCAGCTGTGCCGCTACATCACCCGGCCGGCGCTTTCTGACCAACGCGTGCAGCTCAACGATGCAGGGCAGGTGGAGTTGAAGCTCAAGACACCGTGGCGCGACGGAACCACGCACCTGGTGATGAGCCCGCTGGAGTTCATGCAGCGGCTTGCGGCGCTGGTTCCGCGGCCGCGGCTGCATCTCATCCGGTTCCATGGCGTGCTGGCGCCCAACGCCAAGCTGCGGCCTCTGGTGGTGCCGCAAGGCCCACCGGCGCAAGCACAGGCGGCCACCGAGGCTGCAGCCGCCGCCGAGCGCGAAGTCGAGACTGTCCAGGCCGGGCTGCACCGCATCGGCTGGGCGCGGTTGCTCAAGCGGGTCTTCGACATCGACATGCAGCACTGCCCGAACTGCCGCGCGGGGGAGCTCAAGATCATCGCGGCCATCCTCGAGCGACCGGTGATCGAGAAGATCCTGACCCACCTGGGACTGGATCCGCAGCCGCCGCCCAGGGGCCGAGCGCGCGAGGCGTGGCAAGACTGAAGCCGCCTGAGCCGCGTCGACCGTCCCGGACACCGCACACATCACCACGGGCTGCGCAGCCTGGCGCCAGCCGCCGGTGGCGCTGCGCCCGCATGCGGACTGGATGGCGGAGAACTCAGGGTCAACCCCGAAATCAAGGCCCAACGAGCGCGAGGCGAACCGTCGGGGCGGGCCGAATCCGGACAAGGCAACGGCCCAGGCGCCAGTTCCAAACCATCCAGGCAGGCATCGGCCGCCCACCCAGGGCTGATTCGGGCTTTCCGGGCTTTCCACAGACCGTTTGAAATTCCTATGCGCGAAGCGGCACTGATCGATGCCGCACGGCTCACGCCGGGCATCATCTTCGACTACACGGAGACGATCCTCGATGAGGATCGGATCGAAGCCTACAAACTGATGGCGCTCAGGGCGACGATCGAGGGATGACCGTCATCGCCTGAGACGGGGCCTTGCGCTGCGGCACCAGCAGCGCTTCTGGGTCCAGCTCGCGCAATTCGCGGTTCGCGAACGGTGGCATGCCCAGGACCTCCGCCTGCAGCTTGGCCCAGCTCAGCAACTCGACGAAGGCCTGCAGCCTCTCCGAGTTGCCAGCCGCCGACGCCTCGCGCGCCTCTTCGAGCGCGCGCTCCATGACCTCCTCGAGCACGACCTGCGCTGCGGCGATGCGGTCTTCAGCCATTCTCACGCTCCTTCAGGATCCCGCCCAGGACTTCGATCTCCTGCCGGAATCCGGCAATCTCCTTGGGCCATTTCGTCTCGGTCAAGTATCGCACCTGCTCACCCTGGGCGCCAGGCTATGCGCTCGCATAGGCGGCGTCGCGCTCGGCGCTGTCATACAGGCCAATGTTGAGCCAGCCCACCGGTGCGTTCCGGTCCGGGTCCGGCAGAAGGTTGTCGTAGACATCCTCGTCGTCGCCCTGGCTCGGGAACCGGGCGTCCAGCGCATGCGCAAAGGCCAATAGCCTCGGATCGTGGGTGGCGGGTGGCGCGGCCGCCTGGGCCTGCTCCAGCTGCGATTGGGCCATGTCGCGGTCGGTGGGCCAGGGCTGCAGGGTGCCTTGCGGCCACACGGTCAGGACGTAACTCATGCAGGGGCTTTCCGGAAAGGTTGTTCGGCAGAAGATGATCTTGCCGCAGGCCAAGACAACGGCGCCGGCCCTTCGGGGCGCAGACTCGTGGCAAGCGACCGCGAACGCCAGCGTCGAGCTTTCCTGCTGCACTTTGAAGCCCAGCCCTTTGGCGTTCCGCGAGACGTGAGCGCCGCATTCGGCTTGTTGCGCCGACATGCCTGCGCGTGGGCACGAAGGAAGTACCGACCATGGATGAAAGCTGGTGATCGGCTGGCGGTCGCTTCCTGGACGACATCGCCGAGAGAAGATGCCAGAAAGCTACCTGTCGTCAACGCCCGCTCCTGGCCGTTATGCAAGTCTTGCCATAACGGCCATTATGAGAAGACCTCGGTTATGACAAGTTCTGGCCTGTCGTAGGCCGGAAGGCCGCGCCAGCTCTCGCGATCCGAGGTGCGACGGGCCCACCGCACTGGACATAAGTTCGCTGTCCGTGCAGCACTGACGGCTCCACCACCGGAGACCGTCATGCCCAAGATCCCTGCGCTCAACCCCTTGCTTCAAGCCTGGTTGCTTGAAGGCCCGCTGTCTGCCCAAGTCCCGGCTTACGTCGAGCGACTGCGACGCGGCCGTTACGCGGCCCACACCTCCAACCGTTGTCTCAACGGCGTGGCGCACTTCGCGCACTGGATGTCGATGTGCCATCTGCCGGCGCGCATGCTCGATGAGGGCTGCATCGACCAGTTCATGCGCTATCACCTGCCGCGCTGCGACTGCCTGGGTGGTGCGCTGCGTACGCCGACGGAGCTGCATGCCGCGCTGACACCGGTGCTGGAGATCCTGCGGACCCAAGGCGTCATTGCCTGCGCGCCAGCGCCGACGGGCCCCATCGCTGAAGAGCTGAGCCGTTACGACGCGCACATGAGCAGCGCTCGGGGTCTGGCTGCCGGCACCCGGCGCAGCCGCCTGCGCATCGTCGAGCGGCTGCTGCTGTCGAAGTTTGCCGGGCGGCCCGTCGCGGTGAATTCGCTGCTGCCAGAGGACGTGCGCCAGTTCATCGTCGATCAGTTGCAGGCGCTGGGCACTACCAGCAACGCCATCACGATCGCATCCACGCTGCGTGATTACCTGCGCTATCGCGCGACCTGCGGCGACGCGGTGCAGCCGCTGCTGGCCGTCATCGCGTCGCCTGCGCACTGGAGCATGGCGTCGCTGCCCCGAGCGCTGAAGCCCGAGGAGGTCGAGCGACTGTTGAACTCCTTTACCGATGCGCTGCCTTCGCCCAAACGCGGCTATGCCGTCGTCCGCCTGGCGCTCGATCTGGGCCTGCGCGGCATCGAGATCAGCCGGCTGCAACTGGCCGACATCGACTGGCGTCTCGGAACGGTGACGCTCAAGCGCACGAAGTCCCGTCGCCAGGATCTGCTGCCTTTGCCTGTGACGACCGGTCGCGCCCTGGAAGCCTACCTGCGGCACGAGCGACCCAAGACCAGCGACCCGGCCGTGTTCGTGCGCCGCTTGGCGCCGCATGACGAACCCATTGGCGTGGACGCCATCCGACGCATCGTCCGCGATGCCTTCCGGCGCGTAGGCATCCAGCATGGTCGCGGCCATGCACTGCGCCACACCGTCGCCTGTCGGATCGTCAACCAGGGCGGCTCGATCAAGGAGGTGGCCGACGTGCTACGGCACCGGTCGTTGAACACCTCGATGATCTACGCCAAGGTTGACCATGGAGCGCTGTCTGGCGTCGCGCTGCCGTGGCCCGGGAGCGCGGCATGAGCGCCCGTGCGAGCCTGCAGGCCAGGGTCGATCAGTACCTGGCCGAGCGACGTCTGCTGGGCTTCAAGCTCGACAACATGGCTCGCCGACTGGCGAGCTTCGCGCGCCATGTGGCCAACGCCGGTAATGTCGGACCGCTCACCGTCGAGCTGATGGCGGACTGGGCGCGCCAGGCCAAGGCCGGCCACGGCGACCGCGCCACCTTGGCGCGTCGGCTGAAGATGCTGCGGCCGTTCACGGCCTGGTTGCGCCAGTTCGACCCTGCCACCGAGGTGCCCGACGAAGCCGTCTTCGGTCGAGTGCCAGGGCGGATGACGCCGCACGTCTACCGTGAACCCGAGATCGTCGAGTTGCTGGCTGCGGCCAGGCAACTCGGGCCACAGGGTGGACTGCGCCCGGCGGTGATGGAGACGCTGTTCGGGCTGGTCGCCTGCACGGGGCTGCGCATCTCCGAGGCGCTGGGTCTGCTCGATGCCGATGTCGACCTGCGTGTCGGCGTGCTGACGATCCGGCAGAGCAAGTTCGGCAAGACACGGTTGGTGCCGCTGCATCCAAGCGCCGTCCAGGCATTGGAGCGCTACCGAGATCAACGCGCCCGCCATGTGCGCACAACGCCTGAGCTGCCGTTCTTCGTCGCCAGCCGCGGGCAGTTACTGGGGCAGCCCGTCGGAGATCGCCAGGTCCACCGCGTCTTCGGCGATCTTCGTCGCCAACTCGGCTGGGTCGACCGGGGCAGCCATGGCACGCCGCGCATCCACGACTTGCGCCACAGCTTCGCCGTGCGCCGGCTGGTGTTGTGGCACGAGCGGGGCGAGGACATCAACCAGCGCATGCTGGCGCTGTCGACTTACCTCGGCCACGTCAAGGTCTCCAGCACCTACTGGTATCTGAGCGGCGTGCCGGAACTGATGGGCCTGCTCGGTCAGGCGTTCGAGCGCTATGCCAGCCCTTGGGAGGACGGCGATGAGTAAGCCGACCACTCCGCGTTCGCCGCCGAGCTTCGCCGCGCTGGTGCAGTCCTTCTTCACCGAGCACCTCACGCAGCAGCGCGCGATGAGCCCGCGCACGGTGGCGACCTACCGCGATGGCTTCGTGCTGTTCCTGGACTTCGCAACCGCGAACCTGCACAAGCAGCCCACGGCGATGAAGCTGCAGGACATCACGCCGGCGCTGATCCTGGCCTTCCTCGACCACTTGGAACTGAGCCGCGGCAACGCTGTGCGCACCCGCAATGCAAGGCTGGCGGCGCTGCGCGCGTTCTTGAAGTTCGCCGGGCACCGCGACGTCAACGCGCTGCATGTCGTCGAACAGGCCCTGGGCGTGCCAATGAAGCGCTTCGAGCGGCCGATGCTCGGCTTCCTGTCGCGTGAAGAGATGCTGGCGATCATCGGCCAACCCGGGTCAAGCTGGACCAGCCAGCGTGACCACCTGCTGCTGCACATGCTCTACAACACCGGTGCCAGGGTGTCGGAGATCATCGGCGTTCGGCTGGCAGATGTCGTGCTGGACGGTGCGGCCTGCGTGCACCTGCATGGCAAGGGCCGTAAGCAGCGCACGATGCCGCTGTGGCGCTCGACGGTGAAGGCACTTCGGTCCTGGCTGAGGTTCAACCCAGCCCTGCTGCCAGCCTCGCCGCTGCTGCCCAACCGGGACGGGCACACGATGACGAGGACCAACGTCGCGCAGCGCCTGGCGCTGGCAGTGACGGCGGCGACTCCGGCGATACCGAGCTTGCGTGATCGGCACATCTCCCCGCACACCATCCGCCACACGACAGCCATGCATCTGCTGCAGTCCGGCGAGCCGATCGACGGCATTGCCCTGTGGCTCGGCCATGAGAGCCCGACGACGACACATCAGTACACAGAGGCCAATCTGGCGATGAAGGAGAAGGCCCTGGCTCGGATGCAGGACCCCGACACCGCGAGCCGGCGCTTCCGCGCCACGGACTCGCTCCTCGAGTTCCTGAAGGGCCTGTGATTATGTGAAGTGCGCGAGTGCCTGGGGACACCTGCCCACGAGGTGATCCCCGTGCTCGTCTTCCACGGTCTTGTCATAACCGAGGACTTCTCATAATGGCCGCCTGCCGCCGACCGCGGTCTGGCTCGAAAGCAGTCTGTCAACGCGCCGTTTCATTGTTGCCATGATCATCTCTTAATCGCGCACAGGCGGCCACAGGCGGGCAGTATGAACCAGCGTCAGTATCCACACCGTTTCGCCGTCGATCTGATACACCAGGCGATAGCTTTCGTGCGGGATCAACTCGCGGGTCCCGGGAATCTTTCCCGGCTTGCCCAGCATGGGGTGCTGGATCAAGCGGGCGGCCGCGTCGCTGAAAATCTCATCCATCCGGGCCGCCGCGCGCGGATTGTCGGCTGCGATGTAGTCCCACACATCGGCACGGTCTTGCTGCGCTTCGGGCGTCCAAACAACCCTCACGCCTGGCTCGCCACACTGGCACGCCGTGCGGCGAATTCGGCCTCAACTTCATCGTTCGACCGCCCCAATCCAGCGCGCATCGAAGCCCGGCCGGCTTCGACCTTGCGGCGCAGGAACTCGTCGTACTCGCGCGACTCGCGCTGGCGCTGAACGAACTCGCGCATCAGCTCGCGCAGCACTTGCGACGCCGGGCGATGGGCCGCCTCGGCTTCGGCCATAAACTCGGCGCGCAACTCAGGCTCCAGCTTCATCGTGAAAACGGCTTGTTTTGACATGATCGGGGCCTCCTGCCACTTGATACTAACAAAGTATATACGCCGTCATTACTAAGCGCTATTCACAGAACGCTGCAAGGCGGGCGTGCGCTAGGCCAAGGCCTGTCGGAAAACATTTGTTTTTCGACAGGCCTTCAACGGTCCTCTGCACCAACCTCCGAGTGGCCGCAAAATTGTGCGGAAAACTCTGTCGCCAGACGCTACCATACGGAAACCTCGTCTTAATGGTTTTCCGCTTATGTTGGTAGGTTACATGCGCGTGTCGTCGGACTCCGACCGCCAGAGCACGAACTTGCAGCGCGATGCGCTGCTCGCCGTCGGCGTCGATGCGCGGCATCTGTTCGAGGATCATGCTTCCGGCGCGAAGGACGACCGCGCGGGCCTGGCGCGGGCGCTCGAATTCGTTCGCCCTGGCGACGTGTTGGTCGTGTGGAAGCTCGACCGGCTCGGCCGTTCGTTGTCGCACTTGCTCGCCATCGTGACCTCGCTCAAGGAAAAGCAGGTGGCGTTCCGCTCGCTGACGGAGAACCTGGATACCACGACGCCCTCGGGCGAGTTTCTGTTCCAGGTGTTCGGCGCGCTCGCGCAGTACGAACGCGCCTTGATCCAGGAACGTGTCGTCGCCGGTCTGGCTGCCGCCCGCAAACGCGGCCGGATCGGCGGCCGGCCGCAGGCGATCACCGGCGAGAAGCTGGAGGCCATCGTCGCTGCGCTCGATGGCGGCATGTCCAAGGCGGCGGTGTGCCGCAACTTCGGCGTCAAGCGAACCACGCTGATCGAGACCCTGGCACGGGTTGGTTGGACGGGCTCTCGTGGAGCGTCATCGCGATGACGACCAAGAGCGAACGATTGACCGTCCTGTCGGACGCCGAGCAGGAAGCCCTGTACGGCCTGCCGGACTTCGACGACGCCCAGCGGCTGGAATACTTGGCGTTGACTGAAACCGAACTGGCGCTCGCCAGCAGCCGGCCTGGTCTCCATGCCCAGGTCTATTGCATCTTGCAGATCGGTTACTTCAAGGCCAAGCATGCCTTCTTCCGCTTCGACTGGAGTGAGGTCGAGCACGATTGCGCCTTCGTGCTGAGCCGCTACTTCCACGGCGAGTCCTTCGAGCACAAGCCAATCTCCAAGCACGAGCACTACACCCAGCGCGAGTGGATTGCCGATCTGTTCGGCTACCGGCCGTGGGCGGCCGAGTTCCTGGCGCAGCTCGCGCAGCAGGCCGCGCAGACCGTGCGGCGCGACGTGATGCCGGGGTTCATCGCCGCCGAGCTGATCGTCTGGCTAAACGAGCACAAGATCATCCGGCCCGGCTATACCACCCTGCAAGAGCTGGTGAGCGAAGCCCTGTCCGCCGAGCGTCGGCGGCTGGCTGGCCTGCTGTCGGAAGTGTTGGACGAATCGGCCAAGGCCGCGCTGGGTCGGCTTCTAGTGCGTGACGACACCCTGTCGCAATTGGCGGCGCTCAAGCAGGACGCCAAGGACTTTGGCTGGCGTCAGATGGCCCGCGAACGCGAAAAGCGCGCCACGCTGGAGCCGCTGCACCGGATCGCCAAGGCGCTGCTGCCCAAGCTCGGCGTCTCGCAGCAGAATCTGCTGTACTACGCCAGCCTGGCGAACTTCTACACCGTCCACGATCTACGCAACCTGAAGGCCGATCAGACCTACCTCTACCTGCTTTGCTATGCCTGGGTGCGCTACCGGCAGCTTTCCGACAACCTGGTCGATGCGATGGCCTACCACATGAAGCAGTTGGAGGACGAAAGCAGTGCGGGCGCAAAGCAATCCTTTGTCGCCGAGCAGGTGCGCCGTCAGCAAGACACACCGCAGGTCGGCCGCCTGCTGTCGCTTTACATCGACGACAGCGTGCCCGATCCCACGCCGTTCGGCGATGTGCGCCAGCGCGCCTACAAAATCATGCCCCGCGATACGCTGCAAACCACCGCGCAGCGCATGAGCGTGAAGCCGGTGAGCAAGCTGGCTTTGCACTGGCAGGCGGTGGACGGCCTGGCTGAGCGCATCCGCCGCCATCTTCGGCCGCTGTATGTCGCGCTCGACCTCGCTGGCACTGATCCGGGCAGCCCGTGGCTCGTGGCGCTGGCCTGGGCCAAGGACGTGTTCGCCAAACAGCAGCGCCTATCGCAACGGCCGCTCGCCGAATGTCCAGCGGCCACGCTGCCGAAACGCTTGCGACCGTACCTGCTGACCTTCGATGCCGATGGCAAGCCGACGGGCCTGCATGCCGACCGCTACGAGTTCTGGCTGTACCGCCAGGTCAGGAAGCGCTTCCAGTCGGGTGAACTCTACCTCGACGACAGCTTGCAGCACCGGCATTTTTCCGACGAGCTGGTTTCGCTGGATGAGAAGGCCGCCGTGCTGGCGCAGATCGACATCCCGTTCCTGCGGCAGCCACTCGATGCCCAGCTCGATGCGCTCGCGACCGAGCTGCGCGCTCAGTGGCTGGCCTTCAACCGCGAGCTGAAGCAGGGCAAGCTGACGCACCTAGAATACGACAAGGACACGCAGAAGCTGACATGGCGCAAGCCCAAGGGCGAGAACCAGAAGGCGCGCGAGAAGGCGTTCTACGAGCAACTGCCGTTCTGCGACGTGGCCGACGTGTTCCGCTTCGTCAACGGCCAGTGCCAGTTCCTGTCGGCGCTGACGCCTTTGCAGCCGCGCTATGCGAAGAAGGTCGCCGACGCCGACAGCCTGATGGCGGTCATCATCGCGCAGGCGATGAACCACGGCAACCAGGTCATGGCACGCACCAGCGACATCCCGTACCACGTGCTGGAGAGCGCCTACCAACAGTACCTGCGCCACGCAACGCTGCACGCGGCCAACGACTGCATCAGCAACGCCATCGCCGCGCTGCCGATCTTCCCGTACTACTCGTTCGACCTCGATGCACTGTACGGTGCCGTCGATGGTCAGAAATTCGGCGTCGAGCGGCCGACCGTGAAAGCGCGCCACTCGCGCAAATACTTTGGGCGCGGCAAGGGCGTGGTCGCCTACACGCTGCTGTGCAACCACGTGCCGCTCAACGGCTACCTGATCGGCGCGCACGATTACGAGGCCCATCACGTGTTCGACATCTGGTATCGCAACACGTCGGACATCGTGCCGACCGCGATCACCGGCGACATGCACAGCGTCAACAAGGCCAACTTCGCTATCCTGCACTGGTTCGGCCTGCGTTTCGAGCCGCGCTTCACCGACCTTGGCGATCAGTTGAAGGAACTCTACAGTGCCGACGATCCGGCGCTGTACGATCAGTGCCTGATCCGGCCGGCCGGGAGAATCGACCGCGATCTCATAGTCAGCGAGAAGCCGAACCTCGACCAGATTGTCGCCACGCTCGGACTGAAGGAGATGACGCAGGGCACGCTGATCCGCAAGCTATGCACCTACACCGCGCCGAACCCCACGCGGCGCGCGGTGTTCGAGTTCGACAAGCTCATCCGCAGCATCTACACGCTGCGCTACCTGCGCGATCCGCAACTGGAGCGCAACGTTCACCGCTCACAGAACCGCATCGAGTCCTATCACCAGCTACGCTCAACCATCGCCCAGGTCGGCGGCAAGAAGGAATTGACCGGGCGCACCGACATCGAAATTGAGATCAGCAACCAGTGCGCCAGGCTGATCGCCAACGCGGTCATCTTCTACAACTCGGCCATCCTCTCGCGGCTGCTGATGAAGTACGAGGCGAGCGGCAACGCCAAGGCGCACGCTCTCCTGACCCAGATATCGCCGGCGGCCTGGCGGCACATCCTGCTGAACGGGCATTACACCTTCCAGAGCGACGGCAAGATGATCGACCTGGATGCGCTCGTGGCGGGGCTGGAGCTGGGATGACGGAAATTTCGGCGGTTCTGGCTTAGAACCCCTTTATGGATGATCCACGGATCGCGGCGACCGTGTCGCGCTCCGATTTCAACCTGGCGAAC
>APMI01014755.1_pt1 | contig 17873 bp, 20 predicted proteins | sample 667938 | NCBI WGS metagenome assembly APMI01 (sample SAMN01084076, study PRJNA167559) | wastewater metagenome | biome: Wastewater | place: Denmark: Ejby Moelle, Odense | collected 2011-11-28 | reverse complement strand
CTCGGCTGCCCGCGCCTCGAGCGCATCGGCCAGCGCCACGACCAGCGCGGCGCGCGCTTCAACGGGCGTCGCGGCCCAGGCCGGGAAAGCGCGCCTGGCAGCCGCGACCGCTTCCTCAAGCTGGGCTGCATCGGCCTTCGGGCATTGCGCGAAAGTCTCGCCGGTCGCGGGGTTGACGACGTCGAAGGTCGTTACCCCGTCCCTGGATTGGCCGTCGATCAGCAGTTTGAATTCGTGCTTCATATTCGCTCTCCAGTTGGTGCCGCAACGGAACCAAAGCGTGGGCAGGTCGATGCCCATTCAGGCTTAGTGGTCCCGACGGGGTTAGGGCCGTGCCGGTTCCCTCGCTCCGGCCTTCTCGGATTCGATCCTTGATAGCGCGTCAGACACGCTGTTGGGATCAAATTTCAGCATGGCGGACGATTTTAGCGCCGGGTCCCAATGCTCGGCGATTTTCCCGCGGGCAATCCGGAAGAGATCGAACCAGCTCGTCACGTACCCTTCGTCCTTGTCATCGCGCATCGGGCGCTGGGTGACAACCAGAACAAAATCCCGCTCGGCGATCATCGTGATCAGCGGCAGAGTGATCGTCGGCTTCACGGGGCGCTCGGGCCGTGACCCCCGGATGAAACGCGCCAGCGCATCACGCCCCGATGCGACGTTCGGGTTATGCTGCAGGTATTCCACGGTGAAATAGCGGTCGACCAGATCCGCGCGCCCGCCAAGCAGGACTTCGCGATACATGTCGTAAACAAGCTTCTTGTTGGACGCGAGCACAGGATCGGGGCTGGCCAGCAACGCGGCTTGCGCATCCTCTGCCTGGATGGACTGCGCCTGGCTTGACGGCACTGCGGCACAGGCAAGCAGCGCCAGGATCGGGTAGAACTTCATGGGCAGCACCTCATGCGCGACGCAGCGCGGCGAGGCCAAAGCCCCGCCGCCACTTTTCAGTAATGCCCCCTCAGTACCGCGCGGTGAGCTGAACTGCGACCGTGCGAGGACGTTCAGCCAGGGCCGAAACCGATCCGTTGGCACCGCTGACCGTCTGCCGGAAGCCGGCCGTGGCCTTGTTGGTCAGGTTCTGGCCGATAACCGCCAGGCCCCAGCGATCGTCCTTCGGACCGACGCTGACGCGAAGGTCGACTTTCGCATAACCCTTCTGCCGGATCAGATCGTCGGCCGTCGACGACTGGAAGTACCACGAGCTGAAGTAGAGCAGCGGCGATACCCGCACGTTCATGTCGCCCGCCGGGATCGTCGCGTCGAGGCGGAAATTGCCGGTCCATTCCGGGGCAAAGCCGCGCCGCTTGCCCGAAAGGTCCTGCCGCCGGCCAATACAGCCCGAAGAGGCACCCAGCAGCGTCTGGATCGACGAACACGGCGCACCGTTATAGTTGCGGTAGATCGCATCCAGATAGGCAAGATCGGTGCTGGCGGTCAGCCAGCTCGTCATGCGCCAGCTGGCCGAAAGCTCGACACCCTGCGAGCGGGCGGACGCGGCATTGGCGACGCTGACGCGCACGGTGCCGCTGGGCAACGTTTCCGAAACCGATTCCTGCAAGCCGGAATAATCGCCCCGGAACGCGCTTAGCGAGAAGGTAACGCGGCGATCGAACAGATTGCCCTTGATACCGACTTCGTAGGCGTTGACCGTTTCCGGGCCGAAATCGCCACCGGCCGAACCGCCGCTATAGCCACCGGCCTTGAAGCCCTTGGTATAGCTTGCATAAGCGGTGACATCCGGCGTCGCTTCGAACTGCAAGCTCACCGACGGCATGAGCTTGTCATCCTTGCGGTGCGGGTTGGCGAAGTTCTGGTTGTTCGAACCCAGGATCGTGTTCAGCGTATCGCTGACCTGCTGGCTCGCCGGCACGAAGTTTTCCGGGGTCGGATAATTCGGGTCCGCCGTTCCGTTGCGCAGGAAGCGGAAGCCGTCCTTCTCCACCACGGAATAGCGCAGGCCGAGGTTCAGCTTGACCCGATCGATCGGCCGGATCGTGGCGGCGCCGAAAACCGACTTGGTGGTCGCGTCTTCATGCACGGTCAGGCGCCCGGCAACCGGGGTCTGCGCGGTGTATGGCGGAGCCGAAGCACCAAACGGCGCAAAGAAGAAGCCGGTCACGCCATTGTTGCGCATCTTGCTGCTCGAATAGTAGCCGCCCAGCTGCCACTCGAAGAAGCCACCCGTCGGCGATGCAAGGCGGATTTCCTGCGACCACTGGCGGAACGTTTCGCGCTGGAACACCGGCAGCAGGCTGCCGCCACCGATGCCGGGCACGGGCGACGGAATAAGCTGCTGCAGATATTCGGTATTGTGGTTGAAGAAACCCGTGATCGACGTGAGCGTATAGTCACCCATGCTCAACGCGTTGGTCCAGCCCACTTCATTGAACGCGTAGTCGAGTTTGCCGGGACGGCTGGAGTTCCGCCAGTTGAGCTTGTCGTCGACGGCCGTTCCGTTCGCCGCAATGTAGTTCGCGCAGCTTCCACCCACCGGGAACGGCGCGGGCGGCGGGCAGCTTTCCAGCTCGAACGGCAGGAAATCGTCCGAAGTCGTCTTGCCGGTGTCGTAGCGCAAGTCCGACCGGAAGTTGGACGAAGGCGTGAAGGCCAGCGAAATGCGGCCGACACGGTTGCGTTCGTGCGGAGCGTCTTTGCGCGTGAAGGCATTCTTCACATAACCGTCCATGCCGGACAGGCGGCCGGCAGCACGCACGCTGAACATGTCGCCCACCGGCACCGTCACACCGGCTTCGACGTTGTATTCGCCATAGCTGCCATACAGCGCCGATCCGTTGGCGGCCAGTTCCCTCCCCGGCTTGCGGGTCGTGATGTTGAGCGCGCCGGCGATCGCGTTGTTGCCGAAGAAGGTCGTCTGCGGCCCCTTGAGCACTTCCACCCGCTCGACATCGAACAGCGCGGCACGGATGGCGCGGGGACGCGAGCGGTAAACGCCGTCGACGAAGGTCGCCACCGATTGTTCGAACCCGGTATTGTTGGACGAGCCGATACCGCGAATGTTGAGCTGGTCGAACGGCCCGGGCGTGATCCGGACGTTGGCCAGACGATCGGCGACCGCGGACAGGTTGGTCAGGTTATCCCGCGCCAGCTGCTCGCCACCCACCACAGACACGGAAATCGGCACGTCCCGCAGGCGCTCCGTGCGCCGCTGGGCGGTGACGACGATGTCGCCGGACGTTGCTTCTGCTTCGTCAGCCTGCGGCGAAGAAGCTTCGTCCGCTGCGGCAAATGCCTGACTTGAAACAGAAATAGCAGCGGCGATGACCATGGCACTGGCGCACGCCCGCAAAAGTTCAGTTTTCATGTTACCTCCCCATATATCACATGATGATTGTTCGCCGGATGGCTGGCGGCGGTGCGGCCGCAAGCCCCGGTCAATCCGAAACGCGCTGGCCGTCAGGCGCCCCCGGCGCCTGCGAAATCACGCGACACGCGGCCATCGGCCGCCCTGCATTTTGCGCGAAACGAACGGCACCGTTCAGAAAAGCGCCCGATAGGAACCTGTGTCGCTCTCATCACACCCTCTCCTTGCCCTCCACTTTGAAAGTGGTTTGAAGCCAGTTCGAGATTGATATAACGATCGTTACGATTGGTCAATCGAGCACGTGCCAGATTTCTGATCGCATCCTTGGCACTTGTGAATCACGCCAAGTGCCGGAACCCTAGGGAGAGAACACGCCATGCCGCCGAGAACCGCCGGAATTACTGAATCCCAAAGCCCGGAATACGCCGCCCGCACCGCGCGGAATCGCGCGCTCCTTCTGGATTTCGTACGGCTTTACTACGATGAAATGAAGGTGCGCGAAGCCTTCGAACGTTACGTTCATCCTGACTATATGCAGCACAACCCCGCCGTCACCGACGGGCGGGAAGCCGCGATCGCGCACCTGGAAGGACTGCTCGCACGGCCGACGGTCAGCATGGACGTCCGCCGCATCCTGGTGGATGGCGATTATGGATTCGTCCATTTGATTGGCCGCCAGGGGCCGGAAGATCCCGGGCATGCGCTGATGAACATCTTCCGATTCGCGGACGGGCTCATCGTAGAGCACTGGGATGTGGCGCAGCCCGTTCCCGCCACCACGGCCAGCGGCCGCGGCATGGGTTAAGCGGCGAACGCCCTACCGGGACTCACGCGCTGGAGTGCCCACCCGGCCACACCACCCCCTTCCCTCAATGGCGATGCGGCAAGCCATCGCCATTGGCCGGGTTCACTCCTCGGGCTGATGGTCCAGCCGGGTATTCTCCAGAAACAGGGACCGGCCCTGCTCATCCTTCGCTTCCAGCGTGGCGATCAGCGTGCGCAGAATATGATCCAGCGTCGCCCGTTCGTGGGGCTTCAACCGGGAAAGCAGGAACTCCGCGACAAGGTTTGTCGCCGGGCGCATCGCACGGAACAGCCGCTCGCCCTCCGCCGTCAGCGTCAGCCGCTTTCGCCGCCGATTCGCCGGATCGGTCACCGTCACGACGCGACCGTTCTTTTCGAGCGTGGCGACAGCCCGCGAAATGCTCATGGGATTGACGCCGGTCAGTTCGACAAGCTCGTGGCTCGCGGCGGATCGATAGAAGCCGATCTGCATCAGCACCCGGAATTCGTTCAGGCTGATCCGATGCTCGTGAGCAAGGAAAGTCGAAAACGGAGCCATGAGACGGTTCGCGAGCTTGAGAATGTTGTGAAGCATTTCCGCTTCCGGGCTCAAGTCGGATTGTAACGCCTGTGGCGGTTCAGACGGATCGGATGGATTTGACATAGCGGCTCACTGTGGCGCTGCGCCCGTCTTCGTCAAGACCCATGATCGAAGGGAAACCGGCATCGGCACAACGCCAGGAATACTGCAGGCAGCGCGCGCAAAGCCATCTGTCGCGCGCATTCCAGACTGTGGTCGGCGAATGCAATCGGCCGGCGCCCGCCATATCCACACTTGCAAGAATATCTAACGATCGTTACGATTACCGTCGAACGATTAAAGGAAGAGAGGAGCGCCCCACCTATGGTTTTCCCGTCACCGTGCCCGGGTAAATCCCTGTTCGCAAATACAAAACCGGCGCTCCACCCAGGCAACGCCGCCACCGGCCTTGCCGTTCCGGCCGGAGGAAAGGTTCATGACTGACGCCTTCTCCCCGCCCTTCTCCACGCTGGAAAACCCCCGGCTGGAATTCGTGATGGAAGTGCGCCTTTCCTTTCCGCGCGTGCAGATGATCAACAACACGCCCTGGGGTGGCAACCGGGGGGCCGTTTACGTGGAAAGCGGAACGTTCGAGGGACCGCGGCTTCGCGGCAAGGCCGTGCCGGGTTCGGGAGGCGACTATGCCTATTTCCGGCCGGACGATGTCGCCGTGTTCGATGCGCGGTACATGCTCGAAGAAGAGGACGGAACGCTCATTCTCCTCAACAACAAGGGCTTTTTGTGGGGCCGCAAGCCCGACACGATGGAACGCATCCGCGACTGGGCCTTCCGTGGCGGCCAACCCGTGGAACACGAGGAATATTACCTGCGCGGGCAGCCGAGTTTCGAGACTCCGGTCGGCAAGCACGACTGGCTGACCAAGCACGTGTTCGTGGGCGTGGGCGAACGCCTCGTCTCGGGCAACGTCCTGCGTTACTACGCGCTGACGTGAGGCTGGCATGACCGACCAACGCACGCTGGAAGAGCGCAACGCCGAAATCGTGATCGCGATGTGGAAGGGCGTGATCTATGAAGGCCAGGACGAGGCCGTCTTCAAATATATCCACCCGGACTACATCCAGCACAATGTGAACATGCCGTCCGGCCGCGAGCACATTCTGCACCTGGTCAAGATCATCCGGAATCTGCCCGAAGGGTTCACGCCGCCCGCACGCAAGGAACTGCTGCGGACGGTGGCGCAGGGCGACTATGTGGTCGCCATCTGGGAGCAGGAGCAGCCAGACCCCACGCGCCCCGGCGAAACCTATCTGGGCCACGCCTTCGACATGTTCCGTCTGGAGGACGGTCTGATCGTCGAACATTGGGACGATACCCGCAAATGGCCGCGCCCCTGGAACGAGGAGCAGCCATCTTGAGCGGCAGGACGGAACTGATCGCGGCGGGAGAGCCGGTTGCGGGGCAGACCACGCCGGTCATCGCGGCGGACCACGAAGCGATGCTGCGCAGCACCGATCCCGATATCGAGCGCAACAAGCGGCTGTGCTATGACATGTACCGCATCGTGCTGCAGGCTGGCCGCGCGGACCGCGTCAGCGATTTTATCGGGCCGGACTATATCCAGCATAATCCCAACGTCGTCAGCGGCCGCGACGCGCTCGCAGCCTTCATCCGTTCGTCCCGGCCGGAGCGCGAGATCGAGCCGGCGATCCGTCTGCCCCTGATCGCGATCGTGGCCGAACGCGACATGGTCCAGTTCACATTCGTCCGTCCGGAACGGGATGCCGACGACGCTCCTTACCACACCAGCTGGTTCGATCTTTTCCGCATCGAGGACGGCAAGATTGTGGAGCACTGGGATCCAGCATTGAAAAGCGCCGAGATGCTCAAGCTCGATCCCAATCAGCGCCGGCTCGCGACGTAGCGACAAAGCTAGCGATGCTGCGCAAATCCTGGCGCAGCATTATCCCGAGACAAAGCATAAAGAGACAACCGCCAGAACCTTTCCCTCTTCTTCCCGACCACGCCGCCATGAAGGATGGGCGCCCGGCCCATGCGTCGGAAAGCGGAGCAAAGACCGGATCAAACCATGCCACTTTCGTCCTACAGCATTCCGCCGGAACGACTGGCCGCCGCGCGCCGCAGCTTCGCCGCCATCGTCGGCGCGCAAAACCTGTTCTTCGATGCCGAAGACCAGGATTCCTATTCCGACGCGTTCGCGGTCGATGACAGCCGGCACCGCCCCGCAGGCGCGATCGCCCCGGACACTGTGGAGCAGATCCAAGCGATCGTCCGCGTCGCGGCCGAGCACAGGATTCCGCTCTGGCCGATCAGCCGGGGCAAGAACCTCGGCTACGGCGGCTCCGCACCGGTGCTGGAAGGTTCGGTCATCCTCGATCTGTCCCGCATGAAGAAGATCGAATACGACGAGGAAAACGGCACCGTGCTGCTGGAGCCGGGTGTCGGCTTCTACGATCTGTATGATTTCCTGAAGGCGCGCGGGCTCAAGCACTGGCTTTCGACGCCCGGAAACAGCTGGGGCTCGGTCATCGGCAACGCGCTGGATCGCGGGGTCGGCTACACGCCCTATGGCGAACACACGACCAAGCTGTGCGGGATGGAAGTGGTGCTTGCCGACGGCACGCTGGTGCGCACCGGCATGGGCGCGCTCACCGGCTCGCCCACCTGGCAGCTCTATCGCTTCGGTTTCGGTCCGGCGTGGGACCAGATGTTCGTCCAGTCCAACCTGGGCATCGTCACCAAGGCCGGCCTGTGGCTCATGCCGGAACCCGAATCGCTCATGGGCATGGACCTCGAGTTCGACCGGCCGGAAGATCTGGGGCCGCTGATCGATGCCATCGCGCCGCTCCGGCGGGAGGGCGTGCTGCAGCAATCGCCCACGATCGGCAACTGGTTGAGGGCCGCCGCCATCCTGACCACGCGCGCGGAATGGACGGACCAGAAAGGCGCACTCTCCGACACGGTGATCGCCGCGATCCGCAAGAAATTCCAGATGGGCTGGTGGGGCGTCAGCCTGCGCCTCTACGGACGCGAGACGATCAACCGCGAAGCCTATTCCATCCTCGAAAGCGAGATGAACAAGCTCAAGCCGCTCAGCATGAAGCGCACGAGCTGGAAACGTGGCGATCCGCTGGAAATGACCGGCTGGACCGGTACGCCGCTCACCTTCCCGATGCAGAACGCGAACTGGCACGGTGGCCTGGGCGGGCATATCGGCTTCTCGCCGGTGCTACCGCAATCGGGCAGCGCGGCGATGGAGCAATTCCGCAGGACCTACCAGCGCTACCAGGAATTCGGCATGGATTATCAGGCAAGCTTTGCGTTCGGCGAACGCCACCTGATCAACGTCAACGCCATCCTGCTGGACAAGGACGATCCGGACATGATGCGCCGCGTCGATCCTTTCATCCGCACGCTGGTGGCGGATGCGAAGGCGCATGGTTACGGGGAATACCGCACGCACCTTGACTATATGGACCTTGTCGCATCGACCTATGATTTCAACGGTGGCGCCCTTGGCAAGCTGAACGCCAAGGTCAAGGCCGCTCTGGACCCCTTCGGCATCATCGCGCCGGGCAAGAGCGGGATAGGAACTGCCGCAGGCCAATCGGGGGATCGCTGATGAACGGCCTCGCCACTGTTACGCGCGGCGGCTTCCTCGCCCTTCTCGCCGTGCTGTCCGCCGCGCCTGCGCAGCCGGCAGAGCAAAAGGATCCGGTTGCGGCCGCGGCTCCCGCAGCGCGCCCGGGCCCGCCCTCACCGCCACCGCCGCTGACGCTTTCCGCCCGGCCAAACGCGAAAGGCGGTGAGCGGCTCTATGTGCAATACTGCGGGATGTGCCATGGCAAGGGCGGGATGGGCACCGGCCTGCTTGCGCGCCGCACCGATCGCCCGCTGCTTGAAGAGCGGAACGACCTGACGGTCGACTACGTGATCCAGGCGGCGCGGACGGGCATCGGCAACATGCCCCCCATCCCCAGAGGCGAAGTCAGCGACGCGGATATCAAGCAGATCGCGGCTTACCTCACCACTCCGAAGGCGCGGGGTGGGCGATGATCGACCTTAGCCGACGCACGTTCATGGCCGCCGCGGCCGCAGTCCCGCTTCTGGGCGCCTGCCGCGTCCATGCGGCGACCGCCGCCAGGATCGCGCTTTACGACCCGACGCTTGCCGCAGGCAGCCAGTTTGCCATCCGCGCGCGCGAACTGGGCTTGGTGGCGATCCCGCTGGAGCAGGACCGGGTCAGGCTGCTCCGGAGGATTTTGGCCGGCAGGCCGGTCTCGCTATGGGGCGTCTCGCGTCATGCGGATCAGTTGCTCGCGAACGGGATCATGCGCGAACACGGCTATCGTGCGCAGTTGGCCCTGCGCCATCAGGGCTATCAGCCGATCACGCCCGGATGCGGTCAGGCGAGCCGGATGGCGGCGGCAATGAGCCGCGTCGCTTCGGATCAATGGCCGACCGCTTTTGCGGAGATGGCGGCGGGACGCTCTTCCTTGTGCGAGGCAAGCCAGCGCGAGGAAATGGACCGCGCGACGATCTGTTGGTCGTTCACGCTTGCTGGGGGCGCTTGACCCTCACGTGAGGGCGGCTGCGAGAACCGAAATCTTGGCTGCCAGTTTCGTGTCCCGCTCAGACAACCCATTCGCATCGTGCGTTGTGAGCAATATCGAAACGCGTCCATAAACATTGGACCATTCTGGATGGTGGTCTGCCTTTTCAGCTTCGAGCGCGACGGCCGTCATGAACGCAAAGGCAGTCACGAAATCCGGGAAGTCGAATGTCTGGACCAGCGCATCACGCCCCGGCTCATGGGCCCAGCCACGGAGCGCGGCCAAGGCTTCCACGCGCTCCTGATCCGCAAGCCGCTTGATCATGCTATCCCGACTTTCTGATTGATGGCACCGAAAATGTGACGTCCGGCTTCGTCTTCCATCCCGCTGCGGATGGTGTCGCACAGCTTCGGCTCATTGCAACGATAGCCGCAGGATGGATGCGCTTGAGTGCGGGGGTTGACGTTGTCACGCCAGCTCCGCCACGTTCAAGGCCCCGCGCCGCAACTGATCGCGTTCGATGCTTTCAAACAGGGCCGTGAAATTGCCCTCGCCGAAGCCTTTGCCCATCTTGCGCTGGATGAACTCGAAGCCGTCAAGGCCGATGAGGTTCTCGAACAGGCTCACGTCTTCTTCCTCTCAAATTGCGTTAGTGGGCAACGCGATTGGTCACCGGAATCAGAGCACCGTGAATTGCGCGGGCAGCAGGCGACACCAGGAACGAAACAACCTCGGCTATGGCATCGGGATGCGTCCAGCTCGATCGGTCGGCATCGGGCATCGCGGCGCGGTTGGCCGGCGTGTCGATGATGGACGGCAGCAAAGTGTTGATGCGAATGCCACTCCCGGCCAGTTCGGCAGAAAGGCTCTGTGTCAGCCGCGCCACCGCGGATTTCGAAGCAGCATAGGGTGCCATACCAGCCCCGCTCGGCTCCGCCGCAGCGGCGCCGAGCGTGACCATGGCCCCTCCGGCTTTCAGGTGTGGGAGTGTTGCATTAACGACATTAAGGGTCGTCTCGAGGTTCGCGCGGTACAATTTCCGCCACAAGGCCGCGTCGCTTGCCACGACCGGCTGCCATTCGAACGCCCCTGCAAGATGGACGACGCCATCAAGGCTGCCGAGTGCTTCTACCGCTTTGCCTATCGAGCGTTCCGCAGCGGTCGCGTCCGCCAGGTCCTCACAGATGATCGTGAGCGGTTCATCGGCACTTGTCCCTCTGACAATTCGCGCAACCTCGTGCCCCTGCCGCTCCAGCAGCGCAATCACCGCCAATCCCAGGGAGCCGTTAGCGCCGGTTACAACGAGCTTCATGCGGGAATTTCCTGTGATCTTCGCGAATTGTGGTTGCTGGAATCCCGGCCAGCGATCAGATGGGGAAGCACCCCTTCCACGAAATGATCGAGGTTGGCCTGGTTGAGCCCGGCGATGTTGATCCGGCCGTCATCCGGCATGTAGATGCCGTGCGTGCGCCTCACGGCGGCGACCGCATCGGGGGCGATGGGAAGTCGAGAAAACAGGCCGCGCTGCTGGGCCACAAGAGCCAGAACGGGGTGGGCCGCCGCCAGCTTCTCCCGCACCGTCTGAAGCCGCTGGCGCATCCCGGTAAGTTCGTCTTGCCAGGCTGCCCGCAGATCCGGATCGTCGAGGATCGTTCCGACCACCGCTGCCCCATGGTCAGGCGGCATTGACCACAGCCTTCGGGCAATGGTCAGCGCGTTGGCTTTCGCGAGGTTCAGCATCGCCGCACTCCCGGCCTGTACAAACAACGCGCCAACCCGATCGCGATACATCGCGAAGTTTTTGTCGCAGCTGTAGGCCAGGAGGACATCGGGCACGGTGTCCAGGATCAGCCTGGTGCCCCAAGCGTCCTCCTCCATCCCGTCACCCAGCCCTTGATAGGCCAGGTCAATGAAGGGGACCATACCGCGCTCATTGCACAGCGCTGAAAGAGCCCGCCATTGCTCGCGCGAAAACTGCGTTCCGGTTGGATTGTGGCAACAACCGTGAAGCAACAGCACGTCATCCTGCCGCGCGTCCGACAGCGCGGAAATCATCGCGTCGAAAGCGATGCCCCCGGTGGTGGCGTCGAAGTAAGGATGAGTTCGCACCTCCAGACCGGCGCCGCTGAAGATCGGTTCATGGTTGGGCCAGGTTGGCTCGCCGAGCCAGATGCGCGCGCCGGGGCGCGCGCAAGCCATCAGTTCGGCCCCGACGCGCAATGCACCCGTCCCGCCGGGGGTCTGGAGGCCGAAGCGACGTTCGCCAGACCACTCCTCGCCGGACACCAATTGCCACACGAGCCGGGCGAAGCGCTCGTCGCCTTCGGCCCCGAGGTAAGACTTGCTGGCCTGCCCGGCGACAAGGGCCGCCTCCGCGGCCTTGACCGCGCGCATCACGGGCGTGCCGCCAGCCTCGCCCCGGTAGACGCCCACACCCACATCGACCTTGTCGGGCCGTGGATCGGCGCGGCATTGCGCGATCAGGGCCAGCAGCCCGTCCGGCTGTTGCGGCTCAAGGCCCGCAAATGCCTGATTCCGAAGCGTCATACGCCGGCCCTGGTGCGTGCGTAGTCCTGCGTGCCCGCGTGGAAAACCCGGTCGGCCGGAAGCAGGGTCCCGACCGCGATTGGCTCATGCCCGCGCAAGCGCTCGTAGATCGGCCCCAGATCGGCGTCGCGCGTTTGCTGCAGCAGGTCTTCGAAGCTCTCGATGACGAAGTAGTTCTGCTGGTAATCATCGATCCGGTACTGCGAGCGCATGACCCGTTCGAGATCGAAGGCGATGCGGTGGGGAGACGGATCGTCGAGAACAAACACGCTTTCGCCGTAAGACGAGACGATGCCCGCGCCGTAGAGCTTGAGATCGCTGCCGTCGCGGATCAGCCCGAATTCGACCGTGTACCAGTAAAGCCGCGCCAGGGCCTCTATCATGCCCAGCCGGGCGGCCCGCAGCCCACCTTCGCCGTAGGCCTGCATGTAATCGGCGAACACGGGATGGACGAGCAGCGGGACGTGACCGAACACGTCGTGAAAGATGTCCGGTTCCTGCAGGTAGTCGAACTGGTCAGGCTTGCGGATGAAGCGTCCGGCAACGAAGCGACGGTTGGCCAGATGCTCGAAGAACACCTCGTCCGGCACCAGGCCCGGCACCGCCACCACCTGCCATCCGGTCGCGCGGGTAAGGCGCTCGTTCAACTCGTCGAAGTCCGGAATTCCCGGCTTCGTCATCCTGAGCACATCGAGCCCCTCCATGAACGCCGGTACCACGCGCGGCCGGAGCATTTCGGACTGACGCTCGAAAAGCCGATCCCACATCGCGTGCTCGGCCGGAGTGTAAGTCTCCCAGCCCTGCGGGATGGTCCAATCCGGAGCCGCGCCGGGCGGCAGTTCACTTGCATTTGCCATGATGAGAATGTAGCGTACGCGCATGAAAAAACGTTTCAAATATTGCGAGTACGTCAGCAATATTGATGTAATTATATCATATTTGCAGGAATACAGATGACGCTCCATCACAACCCTTCCGTGGGAGGCTCGGGCCACGATGATGGTGGTTCCGCACCACCGCGATTCGCCGCCCGCGCGGGCCGTCTGTCATGAGCGCGGCGCTCCACGGCAGCGGGCGCTCGCCCGCTTCATACCGGGCACGAATCGTGCCTAATTTCAAAGGCTTGGATTTCGTTCAGCGGGCATGGCACCTGCGTCAGGGCGAGCAGTCCGGCCCACGGCACCGCACGATCGCCTCGCGTGGTCTTGTGCCGCAGAACTCCAATGCCCGATGCCTCGGCAGGGACCTGGACGCCTTGGATCGGGCCTTGCCCGAGCACCGGCCCGATGCCGATGGGGATGTGGCTTGACCAGCAGCCGGCCGCTCGATCCGATCGACCGCAAGTTGCTTCACGAGCTTCAGCGCGACGCGTCGATCAGCCACGCCGAGCTTGCGGAGCGGGTTGGTGCCTCTACGGCGTCCTGCTGGCGAAGGATGCGTGCGCTGGAAGCAGACGGTATCCTCGGCCGTCATGTCCGCCTGGTGGATGCCGCGCGCATAGGCCGCGGGGTCAACGTCATCTGCCACATCAAGATCAAGAACCACTCGGCCGAGACTACCGAGGCTTTCGAAAGCTTCATCGCATCGCGCGACGAGATCATCGAGTGCTATTCGATGTCGGGCGATTGGGACTACATGCTTCGCATCCTCGTCGCCGATGTCGAGGACTATAACCGGTTCCTCATGCGCACGGTGCTGAGACATGCCTCGGTCGCCACGGGATCGTCGCACTTCGCCCTTGCCCAGGTGAAGTACACCACGGCCGTCCCCCTGTAGGAAGCGGCCGTGGTGCGATTTGCCGGGCGGTGGTCGGGCTCGTCAGGCGTCCGGCCAGGACCGCCCGCCGGCCACCCACGGGCGGGTATTGCAGGCGGTGCTAGAACTTGGCGGACAGGCCCAGTCCATAGGTGCGGGGTGCGCCCAGCGTGGCAAGCGTCAGGCTGGGCAGCAGGGGCTGGGTGAAGGCCCCCGTATAGACCAGGCGGTTCGTGATGTTGCGTCCGAACGCATAGACCTTGAACGTATCGTTGGGGGCCCAGGTCAGATTGGCGTCGAGCGTGGCGAAGCCCCTGGCCCGGGAGGCATCGGTGAAATCGATGGTGAGGTAGCGCGACGACGAGAACTGGGTTGCTACGGTCGCATCGATCCGGCCTGCGCCGGCAAGCTGGAAGGTGTGAGTGTAGCTGGCAGTGCCCGAGAATTTGGGCGCCCGCGGCAAGGGACGGCCGCTGCAGTCGATGATCGGGAACGGCGTTGCCGGCGTCACGCCGCAGGCGGTGGTCAGGCCGGCGACCGCACCGCCCGCCGGGTACACGAACGAGTCGAACTTGGTGTGGAGGTATTCGCCGCCGGTCTGCAGGCTGTCGTTGCTGGTGGGCCTCAGGGCCAGTTGCGCGTCAAGCCCATACACGGTCGCCCGGCCCGCATTGGTCAGCGCATTGGCGGCACCACCCACCCGGTTGAGCGTGGTGATGAACTCCTGCGCGTCCTTGTACTTCCAGTAGAAGCCTTCGAGATTCAGCTGGATGCGCCCGCCCGCGAAGCGGTTGCGCGAGCCTACCTCAAGCGCGCCGACCTGCTCGGGGTTGTAGAACGACGCGGTATTCACGGTGCCGGGCAGCGAGAAGGGATTGAACCCGCCGGACTTGTGACCTGTCGCGTAGGTCACGTAGACCATGTTCTGCGGCCCTAGGTCGTATTCGATGCCGACCTTGTAGGAGGCACGGCGGAAATTGCCCCGGAAGCCGCCATATAGAGGTGCCGCAGGGGAAGGCAGATTTGTCGCAGTCCCCGGTATTCCCATGCGCCGCGATGGCTGTGAACGAATAACTGGTTATGACGCCGTAGCGGGGGCCTCTGAACGTCCGCAATGGCGGCGATTTATGTCACAACGCACCGGTAGCAGCCGACCGCACGACCTGGCGCAATGGCTACCGCGACCGCAGCCTCGATACCCGGCTCAGCACGCTTAACCTCAATATCCCCAAGCTGCGGATGGGCGCGTACTTTCCCGGCTTTCTGGAACCGCAGAAAACCGTCGAGAAGGCGCTGGTCGCGGGCGTTCGGCCCGCTGCGTGAAGACGTGCCGGTGGTGGTGATGGACACCGGCTTTGGCGGCATGCCCGACGTGGGCTGGCTGATGCAGGGTTTGCCCGGTGCACGCATTGTGGCGCGAAGCAACAGCCGCGAGATGCAGGCGCGGTTGTGTGCCCTCGGGACAGGGCTCGCGGTCCTGCCCAAGCCGCTGGGTGCCGTGACGCCGGGGTTGGTGGAGGTCAACATTGGTAGTGAGCCGCCAAGCCGAGAGACCTGGCTGGGCTACCACCGTGACATGAAGCGCTTGCCGAGGCTGCGCGCCCTGGTCGACCTGATTGTGGAAAGCGCGGCGATGCGATGATGTCGCGAACGTACACATTTGGCGTACGAGTTGCCGTTGCGGTCGGCGCGCAGCAAAGGCAACCATGTCCCAGCCCTGGTCTTTCAGCAGTACAGCGGCCAGATCAATGTATGGCCGGTTCCGATGCCCTGACCAAGGGGCCCAAACGTCCGGTGTAGAGGCGGTTCTATTACAGCGCGCCATGCAATCTTTCGAGATAGCCGCACAGCATGTCCGCCATGGCTTCGGCATAGGCATTGATCTCGGCCGGTTCGCGCGGCGTTTCCGAAAAGCTGGCGCCGACGTCGCTGAGTGTGCGTTTGATCAGATCACCGGATAGATGCCGCTGCTCCTCGCTGGCGTGAGGAAGGGCCTCCGCCAGGAAATCCCGGAACAGGCGCTCGCTCCCCGCCTTGGCCTCGATCGCTTCGGGCGCATCCCGGTAGAGCGGGGCCGCATCGGCGAGCGCGCGGCGAACCGCCGCCTCTTCGCACTCCGAAAGGATGAAGGCGTGGACCAGCCTGCGCAGCCGGACGAGCGGTGGCTGTGCCTCGTCTTTCATGATGCTGGTCAACAGCGTCACGGTGCGCCGCCATTCGTCGGCCTGAAGACGGAAAAGGATCGCCGCCTTGTTGGGGAAGTACTGGTAGAGCGAACCGACGCTGACACCCGCCCGCTCTGCCACCCGCGCCGTGGTGAATCGCCGCTCGCCCTCGGTCGTCAAAACCTGAACAGCCGCATCGAGCACCGCCGCAACGAGGTCGTTCGACCGGCCCTGCTTGGGGTGCTTTCGCGAAGAAACTCCGACGTTTCGCGCCATGCCCGCTTCCTTTCCCGCCAATGCGAATAGGCCAACCTGACGAAATAGTCGTATTTATCCCGACAGGCAAACGCCGAGGAGAACCTTGATGAACACGCTCACCACTGCCCCCGTCGGCCCGCTGCTCGCCCGCCTCTTTGCAGAGGCCGAAGCGGCCCACCCCATGAACGATCCGGCCTTCGCGTCCATCTCGGACGAGGAGCGTGCGCACATGATGCGCGACAAGGCCGGCTATCACGATTTCTATGCGGCGCTGAAAAACTATGCGCTGCCGGTTTCGCGAGATACCGGCCGGCTGCTCTACATGCTGGCGCGCGCCGTTGGGGCGCGGTCGATCGTAGAGTTCGGCTTGTCGTTCGGACTCTCGACCCTGCACCTTGCGGCGGCGCTAAGGGACAACGGCGGCGGCCGGCTGATCACTACCGAGTTCGAACCTTCCAAGATCGCGCGGGCACGCGCGAATCTGGCGGCCGGAACGCTTTCCGACCTTGTCGAGATTCGCGAGGGCGATGCGCTGGAGACGCTGGCATCCGATCTTCCCGAGGCGATCGATCTGTTGCTGCTCGATGGCGCCAAGGCGCTGTACCGGGATGTCCTGGCCACCGTGGAAAGCCGCTTGCGGCGCGGTGCCGTGATCATCGCCGACAACGCCGATCACTGCCCCGAGTATCTCGAATACGTCCGCGATCCCGCCAACGGCTATCTCACCCTGCCGTTCACGGAGGACGTCGAACTCACGATACGTCTGAATTGAGAAGGGGGAAGGAATCATGTCTTTTCGCAGGTGCGGCGTGGCGGAACCCGAAGTCAGCTGTGGCACCATAGCGGACCTTGGCACTTCGTGCCAAAAGCCGCCCCATGATAGTGATCCGATCTTCCAAGCCTGATGACGGTGAGCGCGTTGTCGAAATCTGGCGGGACGCGGTCGATGCGACGCATGACTTCCTTGCACCGAACGATCGAATGGCCATCGACGAGATGGTATGCGGGTTTTTACCGGCAGCTCCATTGTGGCTAGCTGTCGATGCCAACGATCGGCCTATTGCATTCATGTTGATAGACGAAGGGCATATGGAAGCCCTTTTCGTCGATCCCGAGGTTCGAGGACAGGGCGTTGGCGCAGCCTTGGTGCGCCATGGGCTGTCGCTTCAATCAACTATGACGACCGACGTCAACGAACAGAACGGTCAGGCTGTCGGCTTTTACGAGCGGATGGGTTTCAGGCGAACCGGACGCTCACCGCTCGATGGGCAAGGTCGGCCTTACCCGCTGATCCATTTGCGTCATGGCGGCTAACGTAACCTCCGCTCTCTACCAGGCATCCACGTAGGCGGTACGCCGAGACATCGCGTCACGAGCAGCCGGATCCGACGATAGCTTTAGTCCAGCGGACTGAGTTCTTGCCCAATCGCGCGCCGCGGCAATGGTGAAGGCAGGAAATGTCCCGAGCGTAAGCTGAGCTATGGTGGTGGAGCGGGCGATACGCCGACGAAAGACCCAGTTCTTTTTGCCGGACGCCAGCGCGTTAATGATTGCGGGGCTGAGAGTTTGAGCTTTCCCCACGATACCCTCGTCACAGGCGAGGCGCATAAAACCATGGCACAAATCATGTCACAAGGGCTGTCCAAAACCGGCCGGATTTGTCCAAATCTGACTGAACCGAAAAGCCACCCAAATGCCAGAGCGCTCCGTTCCAACACCTAGAAATCGGCGGAAAATCGCCAAAAATATAAGCTTTGAGGTGATTTTCGCGCTGGTAGCGGAGGAGGGACTCGAACCCCCGACACGCGGATTATGATTCCGCTGCTCTAACCGGCTGAGCTACTCCGCCCCATCGCGCGATCGCAGGGGATCGCTCGGCAGGCCGCGCTCTTAAGCGGGGAGCCGCGCGGGGTCAACAGGGGAAACAC
>APMI01022124.1_pt1 | contig 17883 bp, 14 predicted proteins | sample 667938 | NCBI WGS metagenome assembly APMI01 (sample SAMN01084076, study PRJNA167559) | wastewater metagenome | biome: Wastewater | place: Denmark: Ejby Moelle, Odense | collected 2011-11-28 | reverse complement strand
ACTCGTCGCCGCCATCACCGCCCTCATCACCGCAGGTCAACCCACCAGATGAAAAAGACTCCAGGTGTCGTGGTGGATGCTGGTGATCGCGGCGGTCACGGTCTTGGTCATCCTTGCGGCGACCGAGAACCATGCGTGCTGATCGCGGTCCGGACGAACGCCCACCGTGGTAGGTCGAGTCGACCCGGCGGAGGACCTGGCCCTTGACCCCGACCGCCCGGGCGGGGCTGATGGCCTGGGCCAGCATCCTGGCGGCGCCTTTGGCCGTGGCCGTGTTTCCCTGCCCCGGCCGCGCTCGGGTGGTCACTGGCGCGGTCAGTCGGGTGGCCACGGTGACCAGCTGGATGTTCAGTCCCAGCACCCCGCTGTAGCCGTAAGCTGGAGCCTGTTTGGCGTCGTGGCGTCCGAATATTTCGGTGTTATACGGGGCTGGGTTTCGGCTTCGAAGGTGATGTTGCGCGGTGGCGCAACAGCGCTGGGGAGATCGGTCGCGTCGGCCGCGGTGGAGTCGTGGGGTGCAGTTCGCAGGGTGGATCAAGCAGGGATCCCCGCAGGTCTTGCAGGAGGCGTAGGCGGCAGGTCAGCGTCAGGCCTCGCCAGCTGGCGGCGGCGTGGTCCAGGATGGCCCAGGCCAGGCTGATGCAGGCGGTTCCCCCCGGGAAGCGGCCGATGGCCTTGGTCCGGCGGCGGACCTGTCCGAAGGTGTGTTCGATGAGGTTGGAATGCCGGATCCGCTGGTAATGCTCGGCGGGGAAGCAGGTAGGCCGTCAAGCCGGCGGCGTCGCTGTGCAGGATCTTCATTGCGGCCGGGTAGGTGGGGCGTACTTGTCGGCGAACGCGCCGATCCGCGCGTCAACGGCCTGAACCAGCCGCGGCCCCGGCGTCATCTCGAGGGCGGTGTCTCGGACAGGGCCCAGAAGCCGTGCCGACGGCAGCTGAAGACTGACCCCCTGGCGGCATGAAAGAGGACCCCCTGCTCGATCCTGAGGGGTGTTGACTGTGGAGGATTGGGCGGCGATTCGCCGGTTGCGCCGAGTTGAGCAGATGCCGATGAACGTGATCGCAGGGACGGGGGGGATGTTCGCGGCACACGGTTCCTCTCTTTCGATAACTTTGGACGGCCTCGAAGCTGAAAGGAGGATGTCATGCCTGGGGGGACCGGGTCGTCCACATCGGTGGCGTCCGGCAGAACCTACTCCCGTCTCATTTGCACCGGCCTGCCCCTAGACGATGAAGGGTCAGTTCGCAGTCGAGGGTGTCATTCTCGCCACATCGGGCCGCCACCCAACTGCTGCCTGCGTCCGTTAGCCGAGACGCAACTCGGCGCCCTGCAGCGCGAGCAGGTCTGCCTCGACCATGATCCTGGCCAGCTCGGGGGCGTGAACCTTGGCCACCCAGCCCAACTTCTCCTTGGCCTTCGAGGCGTCCCCGATGAGCGCGTCGACCTCGGTCGGGCGAAGGTACCGTTCGTCGAAGCGCACGTGGTCCTGCCAGTCCAATCCGGCGTGGCTGAAGGCAGCCTCGACGAAGTCGCGCACGGTATAGGCCTGCCCGGTGGCCAGCACGAAATCATCGGGGTCGTCGGCTTGCAGCATGCGCCACATGCCCTCGACGTACTCAGGTGCGTAGCCCCAGTCGCGGACTGCGTCGAGATTACCCAGGTATACGTGGTCGGTCTTTCCCGCCTTGATCGCGGCCACGGCCCGCGTGATCTTTCGCGTGACAAAGGTCTCGCCTCGACGAGGGCTCTCGTGATTGAACAGGATGCCGTTGGTGGCAAACATCCCGTAGCCCTCGCGGTAGTTGCGGGTCATCCAGTACGAGTAGACCTTGGCGGCGCCATACGGCGAGCGCGGATAAAACGGTGTGTCCTCTGACTGCGGCGGCGGAGTCGCGCCGAACATCTCCGACGTGCTCGCCTGGTAGTAGCGACACTGCAGGCCGATCATGCGTATCGCCTCGAGGAGCCGCGTGGTGCCAACCCCCGACACATCACCTGTGTGCTCTGGCTCGTCGAAACTGACTCGAACATGGCTCTGAGCAGCGAGGTGGTAAACCTCGTCGGGGTGGATCTGCTCCATGAGGGTCACGAGGCGAGCACCGTCGGACAGATCGCCGTAATGCAGGAACAGCCGTGCGTCGGGGTCATGCGGGTCGGTGTAGAGGTGGTCAATGCGGTGGGTGTTAAAGGTGCTCGCCCGACGGATCAAGCCGTGGACCTCGTACCCCTTTCCCAGGAGCAGCTCCGCGAGATACGACCCATCTTGTCCCGTGACCCCGGTGATCAGAGCCGTCTTGCCCATCAAGCACTCCTGGAGTTCCGTCAGAAATATCGACCGGTACGATGACGTCCGGACCCCCCTGATCCATCCTAGAGGCCTTCGGAGAGTGCTCATGCCCGGGACCCCGGTCGACCGTTCAGCTACCGTCTTCGTCGCAGGCCATGGAGGCCTGGTCGGCTCGGCGATCTGGCGGCACCTCCAATCCGAGGGGTTCACCGATCTGGTTGGCGTGCGCTCAGCCGAGCTGGACCTGCGCGACCCCGACGCCACCGATGCGTGGTTCGCCCGGACCCGACCGGCGATCGTGATCGACGCGGCGGCCAGGGTGGGTGGAATTCTCGCCAACAGCACGTATCCGGCAGAGTTTCTGTCCGACAACCTGCGCATCCAGTTGAACCTGATGGATTGCGCCGCCAGGCACGGCGTCGAGCGGTTTCTTTTTCTCGGCTCCAGTTGTATCTACCCCAAGTTGGCGCCACAGCCGATCACCGAAGACAGCCTGCTCACTGGGCCGCTCGAGGAAACCAACATCGCCTACGCCCTCGCCAAGATCGCCGGCATCGTGGCGATCCAGTCGCACCGCACCCAGTACGGCAGGTCCTGGATCTCTGCCATGCCCACGAACCTGTACGGCCCGCACGACAACTTCGATCCGCAGAGCAGCCACGTTCTCCCGGCGCTGATCCGGCGCTTCGACGATGCGGCGGCCACCGGAGCGGAGCACGTCGTGCTATGGGGCACGGGAACACCCCGACGCGAGTTCCTGCACGTCGACGACGTGGCGGCCGCTTGCCTCCTCCTGCTCGAGCGGTACGACGACCCGACGCCGATCAACGTCGGCGTCGGGGAGGACCTGACGATCCGTGAGCTCGCCGAAATCGTGGCCGACGTCGTGGGCTATCGCGGCGAGATCGTGCAGGACACCACCAAGCCCGACGGGACCCCCCGCAAGCTTCTCGACGTGAGCCGGCTGCGCGCGCTCGGCTGGGAGCCAAGGATCAGTCTGCGCGAGGGCATCGAGTCCACCGTCGCCTGGTACCGCGACCACGTTGCCAGCCCCGTCTGAGCGGGCTCTGCGCTGACCACCCGGCGATTTCGAGGAGGAGCAAGCCGCATGCCGTCGTTCGAGAAGTCGCTCGCGGCCGGACGCCGCCTCGAGGAGCTGGTTCCCGGCGGTGCGCACACCTACGCGAAGGGCCCGGACCAGTATCCGGCTGACTGCGCTCCGGTCATCGTTCGGGGGCGGGGGGCGCACGTGTGGGACTTAGACGGGAACGAGTACGTCGAGTATGGCTCTGGGCTGCGCTCCGTCATCCTGGGGCACGCCCACCCGCGGATCATTGAGGCGGTCCGGCGACACCTGGAGGACGGCGAGAACTTCGTGCGGCCCAGCCTTCTGGAGTTGGAGGCCGCAGAAGACTTCCTCGCTGCGGTGCCCACGATGGACATGGTCAAGTTCGCCAAGAACGGCTCCGACGTGACGACGGCCGCCGTCAGACTGGCGCGTGCCTACACTGGCCGTGACCTCGTAGCGGTGTGTCGTGACCAGCCGTTCTTCTCCACGGACGACTGGTTCATCGGCACCACGCCCATGGCCGCGGGCATCCCCTCCACGATCCGGGACCTGACGCTGACTTTCCCGTACGGCGACCTGCACGCGACCGAGGCCCTACTTGACCGATACGACGGCCGAGTCGCGGCGCTCGTCCTGGAGGTCCAGACGGCGTCGTGCCAGCCTCAGCCCGACTATCTGCAGGCACTGATCGACCTGGCCCACAGCCGCGGCACGTTGGTGATCGCCGACGAGATGATTACCGGATTCCGGTATGCCCTCGGCGGGGCGCATAGCCTGCATGGGATTACCCCGGACCTGTGCACCTTCGGCAAGGCAATCGGCAACGGCTTCGCGGTAGCTGCCCTGGCGGGCCGTCGAGACATCATGGAGCTCGGCGGCTTGCGCACCGATGCCGACCGCGTATTTCTCCTGTCGACGACCCACGGCGCCGAGGGCGTCGGCCTGGCGGCCCATCGCGCCACCATCGCTGTGCATCGGCGCGAGGACACGGCGGCACGCCTCGCGGACCTGGGGGGCCGTCTCAAGGAGGCGGTCGACGCTGCGGTCGCTCAGGCGGGGTTGTCGGCGTACGTGCAGGTCAAGGGCGACCTTTGCAACCTCGTCTACGTGACCCTGGACTCCGAACGGCAGCCCTCACAGCCATTCCGAACGTTGTTCATGCGGGGTCTCATGAGAGGCGGGGTCATCGGCCCGTCGTTCGTGGTCAGCGCCGCCCTCACCCAACAGGACATCGATCGTACGGCCGACGCGGTCGCGGCCCTGCTTCCGACATATGCGGCGGCTCTTGAAGCCCCCGACCCGACCCCTTTCGTGGGGGGCCGCGCCGTCAAACCGGTGTTTCGCACCAAGGCGTGAACCGGCCCCGGGGCTGATAACTGCTCCGCAGGGGAGGCGCCTCTCGCGGGCGAGGATGGCCGGGCTCAACCTACTCTTGTCAGCGTTGGCAGGGGCACGGTGAACGTGGCTTTATCCAAGCCCGCGCTCCTGAGCTGGGCCACCACCTCGGCCGCGATATCCCAGGTCAAAACGAGTACTTCGTCAGGCGCCTCCGCCACCAGGCGCTCCGGGGACACGATAGGGATGGCGACCCCAGGGATCCGCCGGCCCTGCTTGGCGGGGGAAAGGTCGGCAGCCATCGCCAGAAGGTCAGGGGTCACCTGGGCCACACCCAGCAAGGTGCACGCCTTGGATCCGGCGCCGTAAGCCAGCACCCGCCGGCCTTGCTCACGCGCCGCTCGCAGATGCTCAACCAGGGTGTGGCTGGAACGTTGCGCCAACGCGTCCAACCGGGCGAAGCCGGCGGCAGAGGTCGCACCCACGGCCTCCTCCCGGGCCAGGATCGCAGCGGCTGACGCCGATGGGGTTTGGGCGCCACGGCGCGCCAGAACGACCAGGCATCCCCCGAACACGTCCTCGGTCCAGGCGTCAACGATCGACAGGCCGTGCCGCCTGCAGGCAGCCTGCCAGGAGGCCAACGTGAAATACAGGGGGTGTCCGTGGCGGACAGTGTCGAACTGCCCCTCCTCCAACTGCGCTAGGGCGTGGTGGAACTCAATGGCGAGCCACCCGTCCTCGGCCAGCGCGGCCACCCGCTCTGCCAGTTCTGACTCGAGGTCCTCGGAGTGAATGATCGAATGGTTGTCGACCACCAGCGCGGCCGGACCTCCATTCACGGCCACGCAACCCCCGTCGACCAGCGCGTCGATCCAATGTCCACCATGGTGGCTGGCGAACTCCCGCACGCTGCTCCCGACGGGAAGACCCGCGCGCTGAAGGAGCCGCGCGGACGCCTCGATAGCGTGGCGCTTCAGCGTTGCGCTCTCCACCGCCAGTGGTTCTTGGGGCGCGGGTGAGCGGTGGTCCAGCTGGACGAGGGCGCATTGCTCGCAGAGCACGAGTGCCAAGGGCCAGCAGGGGTCGGGGTTCTCGGCGTCGAGCGGCGGGAAGAAGTCGCAGGCGGGTTGGACTCCCAGGTCCAGGACGCGAGCCAACCGCGGGGAGGCGCAGCCGCGGCAGGTGGTCACTGCGGTGGCCGCCTCATCGTGACGCTGGGGCCGATCGTTCATGGCGCGTCCCTTCTTGACCGGCCCGAGGGTGTCGGGGCGAGTGGGCCCAGGACGAGCTTCTCTGCGCGGAATGCCTCGGCATAAGGGGCGCGGCATTCCATTCCGCGCAACCGGGCCAGGGCAGCGAAGGTCTCCTCGTCCCACCAGTCCTTGCCGCGTTGGCTCACATAGTGTCGATCCAGGGCTGCCCACTTCGTAGCCACCTGGGCGGCGTTCAACGGCACGTATAGGTTGGCATGTGACCGCCCTAGGTCACCGTCCCATTTGGGCACCTCGAATTGTAGGATGACGTGATCCCTGAACGCCGTAGCCGCCAACTCTCCCAGCAGTCGATGGTCCTGATGCGCGTCGAATCGGTGGTGTGTAAGAACGAGGTCCCATGGCTGTCGGGCTTGCTCGGCGAGAATGTCTTTAACCGCGTCGAAATGTGCGGGCAGCCGACTGTCGGGGAGCGCGTGCACCACCGTCTCCGGCGTTCTCGGCTGCACCAGCTCGGCCAGGCAGCCGCGGGCCTCGGCTTCCCGCGCGGCCGTTGAGGTGAGCACCACGAACCGGAACTCGATCGTCGGGTCCTGTGCCGCCCAGGAAGCCAGCGAGCCACCCGCGCCGATCTCGATGTCATCGCAATGGGCACCGATCGCGAGCACGCGGCGCGAGCTCCCGGGCACGGGGGGACCCGCCAGCAGGGGCAGCATCTCAGCGCCCCGAGAGGGGCTCTTCGCCGAGAACGCTCGGCGCAGCTGCCTGCGCTTCCTGGCGCCACAGTTCCCAAGGAGCCTGGCCGGTGCGAGCCAGGTGGTCGAGGACGACTCGTTCCTTGACCGTGTCAGCCGGCATCCAAAAGCCGTCGTACGGGTAGGCCAGCACTTGGCCGGCGTGCGCGAGCCGGGTGAGGCAGTCGGCCACGAGATCCTCGCCGGGGCGGAGCTCGTCCAAGAGATCCCTGTGCATGACGAAATAGCCGCCGTTCTCGCGCAGACGCAGCGTTGAGACCGAGTGAATGTCGCTGACCATGCCGCCATCGCCGCATTCCACGACGTGGAAGGCGGACTGCGGCGGGACGGCAAGGAGTGACGCGATCGCCCCGCTGGACTTCAGCCGCTCCACGATCTGGTCCAGCGGTGCGTCCGTGAGGACGTCGGCATAGTTGGCCATGAAGTACTCGTCAGCCCCCAGATGCTCCCGCACTCGTCGCAGTCGCTCCCCGATAGGAGTATCGACCCCGGTGTGCAGGCACGAGATTCGCCAGTCGGAGATATCTGTGTTGAGGGGCCGGACGGTGCCAGCTTCGATGACGAAGTCGTTGGAATGCGTCTCGTCGTAGTCGAGAAAGAAGCGGGAGATGTGACGTGCCCCATACCCCATTGCAAGGATGAATTCCTTGTGCCCGAAGTGCGCGTAGTACCGCATGACATGCCAGATGAGGGGCCGCTCCCCAACCATGGCCATGGGCTTGGGGACGTCGTCGACGCCATCGCGCATACGCATCCCGTAGCCGCCACAGAACAGGACTACCTTCATCGGGCCGCTCCGTCTTCGGCGTGCCCACTGGGGTCGACGACGTCCAGCTGCGGTACGGCGAAAACGAGCTTGCCGCCCCACTCGCGCACATGAGCAAGCTGGGCAAGGATCTCTTCGCGCAGGTTCCACGGCAGGACCAGGATGTAGTCGGGCCGCGCCGCATCGAGGGCCTCTGGAGCAAGCACGGGGATACGGCTGCCCGGGAGGAACTTGCCGTGCTTGTGGGGATTGCGGTCCACCGTGAAGCGCAGCAGGTCAGCCCGGATCCCGCAGTGGTTAAGCATCGTATTGCCCTTGCCGGGAGCCCCGTAACCGACCACGCTGGCGCCCTCCTCTTGTGCTTGCAGGAGGAAGCGCAGGAGGTCGCGCTTGACCTCGGCGACGGCCGCCTCAAACCCCGCGTGACCGGCCAGCTCGTGGAGCCCCGCCCGGCGCTCTCGATCCAGGAGATCGGCAACTGCCGCCGAAGGTTGGCCCGCGGCGGCCCGGTGGCGACAGTAGACGCGCAACGACCCTCCGTGTGTGGCCAACTCGTCGACGTCCACGATGACGAGGTCGGCGAGGGCGACGGCCCGCTGGGCGGTGAGCAGGGTGAAGTACTGGAAGTGTTCGTGATAGATGGTGTCGTACTGGCGCTGCGCGATGAGCTGCATCAGATGCGGGAACTCCATGGTCAGCATGCCTTCGGGCGCTAGCAGCGCCGCTAGGCCTGCGGTGAAGTCCGCAAGGTCTGGCACGTGAGCGTAGACATTATTAGCGGCGACCAGATCCGCGTGCCCATGCCGCGCAGCGATGTCGGCGCCCGTGGCGGCGCCGAGGAAACACACCTCCGTAGGGATGCCCGCGGCAACGGCGGCGGCCGCGGTGTTGGCTGTCGGCTCGACGCCGAGGCAGGGGATCCCGGCGCCGCGGAAATGTCGCAGCAAGTAGCCGTCATTCGAAGCCACCTCAATGACCCTCGAGTGAGCCCCGAGGCTGAGGCGGTCAATCATGTCGCGGGCATAGCGTCCCGCATGCTCCACCCATGAACTGGAATAGGATGAGAAGTAGGCATACTCGTCCGTAAAGATCTCCTCGGCGGGCAGAACCTCGGGCAGCTGCACCAAGAGGCATTCCTCGCAGATGCGTACGTGTAATGGGTATGCAAGTTCGCCGTCCTCCGCCGCTGCCGCGGTGAGGATCGCCTCACACGGTGGCGCCGACCCGAGGTCGACAAACGTGCGATGCAACGGCGCTCCACACACGCGACAGTAAAGATTCCCCATGGCGTTTCCCCTTGAACACACTTCCGGCTCGCTCCAAAGGCGAGGCGTTCGCTCCCCGCGCGAGGTCGCCTCTTGGCGGGATCAATCTATCCCAGCTCTCGCGAACAGATGCCCTTTACGAGCTCGGCGGCAGCCGCCGAGCAGGCGTCACGCCTTCAGGCTCGCTACACTGCCTGGCGGCGCCCTGGTCCGCAACGTCCTTCGTGGGTGTAGCCACCGGCCACGTGAAGTAGTCCGGCGCGATAGGGACGCACCAGCGACAGGGGGTGGAGGATGGCGGCCGGTTCGGTAGAGGTCCTCTTGGTCAGCTACCAGAGTGCCCCGCTCATCACTGCCCTTCTGGACAGCTGGGGAGAGGCGTTCCCGGTGCTCATTGTCGACAACGCGAACGACGCGGACGGTCTGCAGGCTATCGTCGCGGAGCGACGTGACGTCCGTTGCGAGAGTGTGGCCGGGCTAGGGTATGCGAGGGCTGTGAACCGTGGAATCCGCAGATCGAATGCCGACGTGGTGGTCCTTGTGAACCCCGATTCTCGGGCGGACGCTTCCCAGATCGTGGATCTGGCACAGGGTTTGACCAGGGACGACTCGGCGGTGGTGCACGGTGCCCTAGACGGACTGCCGGGCGGAGGGTACCACGGCGGGGGCTGGCTCCCCACCCCATCTCGATGGATTGTGCATGCGTTCGGGATCAGCCGACTTCTCCCGACACGCGGCATCGTGCTCATCACCCCCACTCCTCAGAGCCAGGGAGTTGACTGGGTTGCGGGAGCCGCGATCGCCGTCAAACGACAAGACTTCCTGGAACTCGGCGGGTTCGACGAGCGGTTCTTCGTCTATTGGGAGTGCATCGCCTTCGGCCATGTCGCCCGACGCTCAGGGAGGCGCATGGTGATCCGTGACGACATCGTGTTGACGCCGGACTCGAGCGGAAGCGGTGCCCCCAGCTTGGAGATGGCTCGCCTCCATGGGGCGTCGACAAAGTACTACATCGAGGGCTACCTGGAGCCGTGGAACCGCGCAGTGGCGAAGACGGCGATGATCCTGGGTTTCCTGCTCCGGGCCATCCTGGCGGCGCTGCGTGGCCGACGCCCGGGAGCTCTCCGGAATGTTGCGTTCGTGCAGGGACTCATCAGCGGGAGGGCGGCGGTAGCCGGCCGAGAGGTTTCCCGGGCGCGTGCGCGGGAGACCCTGCCTCAGGAGACGGAGTAGTCGGTACCTCTGGGAGCCTCGGGAAAGGGTTTCGTGTGGTCGCGGTGGAAGAGATACCCGGTGCCAGAGCCCGAGCTGGCGCTGCTGCGCCGGTGTATCGGACCCGTGGGACCCGCTCACCGCTGACGGTGAAGCTCGTGCCGCCTCACGACGCCCGTCGGCGGCCCCGGTCGTTGGGACCGAGGCGCGCACAGAGCCGTGCCGATCGTGTCCGAGTTAGGGCGCTCCCTTGAGTATTCGGGCGCACGCGTCGCTCCGTCTCGTGGCAGAGGCAGCCGTTCCGTTCCTTTCGCAGCTGTCTTTCAGCGCGGTCTCCTTCTTGGCGATCTCCGGCATGGCCAGGCAGTTTCCGCCCGCCGAGATCGCGGCCGTGATTGCCGCCTATTCGGTGGAGTCCATTGCCGTTTCGTGGGGCAATGCGCGCTGGGTGCTGCTGCTGCTCGCAAGGGAGACGCGCGAACCACGGCGGGGGGACATCGACATCATCGCGCGGGGCATCGTCCGCCTGCTGGTCGTCGCAACCGTCCCCATGTTCTTGGCCGGCCTGCTTGCCAGCCGCTCGGTGGCCGTCGCGGCCGCGGCGACCGTATGGGCCGGGGCCATGATGGTAGGTGACCTCAGCCGTTTTGCCGCCTCGCGCTATCTCGGTCTCGCACCGGTGTTGACGATCGGAGGTCTGTACACCGCGATCGCTAGCGGGCTCACCTTCCGGCCGGCCGCCTTTCCGGCGTACCTGGCCCTCCTAGGTATCGCGTCCTTTCTTCACGGCGTGGGCCACGTGGCGTGGTGGCGTCAACAGGCCAAGCCCGGCCGCTCCTCGGTCTGGGAGACGGACCGCGCCTTTGGGCGGGCATTCGCCTTTGAGTCGCTGTCGACGTCAACGTCCGTGGGCCTCGGGGGGGTCGCCGTCTCGGCCCTTAACCCGGTTCTGGCAGTTGGCCTTCAACTCGGCAACCAGATTCTCCTGATGCCCGCGGTGATGATCGCGCAGGCGCTCTCCCTGCCGCTCACCAAGCGGGGGGTGAAGGTCTTTAGTGAAGGCCGCTATCCGCTAACCCTGGTCAGACTCGGCGTGGTGGTGGGACTGACAATCCCGTTGGCAGGGGTGGTGCTGCTGGTGATGTTGCGAGGGTCCGTATCCGTGCTCCTGGGCGATTCGACGGACTACGCCTACTTCTTCCTGCCCGTTGTGGCCGCGCAGGCGTTGACGATCCTGCCGTGGCAGCCCGTGGCTGCAGCGCGTCGATGGACGGACGGACCTGCGCGCACAAGCCGTCACGTCGCCCTGACGTTTGCCGTCAGCCAGCTGGGCATCGCCGTGGCGGCAGGGGTGTTTCACGAGCCCCACGCGCTGCGAGCCGCCGTGCTGGCGCTGCTCGTCGCCGTGTGGCTGTCGGTGGCCGTCCGACTCGTCCAGTGGGTCCAGGAGGGTCGAGACTGGGTCGCCCCTGTCGACACAACAGTGCAGGGCGGAGGAACCTCCCGGGCACCGGGACCGTGAAGCTGGGTGCTGTTGTGGAAAGACCCCATCGCGGAAGCCGCCGATGCTTTGTTCGCCTTCCGTGGGCCGATTGTCCTCCGTCAGCCCGTTCAGACACGGCGTCCGGGCGAAGTGGGCCCTTCTGCGCCTTGGTTGGCCTCGGCCACGGACAGGGCGGCTCTCGCATCGGGATGGATGTCCCAGCTAGCGGCGGCGTAGTGGTCGCGACGCACCTGCAGCCAGCGGTCGCGAGTGAGGCCGAAGAGGTCGTGATCGACCATCGCGTCACCCAAAGGTCGCCACTGGGCCATCGTCCCTTCCCAGCGAAAGCCAGCCACTTCCAGCAAGCCTCGAGGGTTCTCGTTTCCGACGGCGACAGGGGCATCCATGCGGACGACACTTCGCCGGAAAAATAGCTCATCGAACAGAGCTCCTATGACGCCCCAGGTCTCGTGGTCTGAGAAGAACTCAGGAAGGGCCCACAGGCCGACCGCGACAGAGCGGCCTTCGTGCTGCGCCGTCAAGGTCATCTCCCCCACAAGCGTGTCGCTCAGCATAATCGCCAGCACCACCCCGCTGCGTCGCTGACGCTTGACGGTCCACGCGACGTAGTGGTCGAGAAAGGCATCATGACCGGTGGCCGCGCGCCAGTCCGCCGCGCCGGGCCACCATGGTCGCATTCGCTCAGCGTTCTTGCGACGGCTCAGCGTCCAGGCCGATTCGTCCGTCAACTTTAGCGGTCGCAGCCGACCGGCTCCGGCTTGCGCCTCAAAGTTGGTGGTGAGTGGGACCCGCTCAGCCGATTCCGCGCTGTGCCCGAAAGCGCTGAGCCGTCGGGCGACCGGTGCACCGACGGCTCGGGACACCCCGAGGGCAGCCGCCGCGCGACCTCGGATGATGTCCCCTCGCGCGGCGCTCGGCCCTGAGATCCGCGCTCGCATCAGCTTGCCGTGTGTGCATCCGGGCGAGAAGGTTCCCCGCTGAGCTCGACCAAGTGCTCGGACATGGGCCCAGTTTGTCATGCCCGACTCGGCAACTGTGAGGCTGAGGGTCTGCGGGAAGTCCGATTGGCCCAGATCTGGCGCACGGGGGATCCCCGATGGTAGGTCGACGTGCCATGACTCCACCCGACGGGCATCGTGGCGACATCGCGGCGACGCCCCGTCGGGCCAACGGTCATCCTGCAGCTTGGTCCGTTGGCGAGACCGCCGAGCGCGTGCGGCGCCGCTTGCGGCTCTCACGGGCCAGTGCCCCGCGCTGCCGGCCGCTCATTCGACGGGGTAGGTAGTCGGTGATGCCGACCCTGAACAACCACGCCAACTCTCGTGGCCGCGCCAGGGCGACCGCCTCGCGCGCGCCCGCCCTCCAACCGTGCTCGGTGCTCATTGCCCACATGAGGACCACGCGGGTGCGAACGATCTCGGCATCCAAGACCCGGCGCGAGGTGAAGTCAGCCCGGGCACGCTCGAGACGAAGCGCCTCTAGGGCGCCAGAGAGCTGGTGCGACGCGTGGGATACCGTGTCGCCGCGCACGTGGACACGGTAGGCGGCGACCCTGCGATCAACGTAGTAGGCGGCCCGCCCCTCGCGCGCGGCCGCCAGGGCAAGATGGCGGTCGTAGGCTGTGGCAACCGTTGCGGGGACTGCCGACCAGTCCACTGCGTCTCGACGGATCACCGCGGCCATCATGAAGATTCGTCCACGAGCGGCTAAGGCAGTAAAGGGACGCTGGATGCCGTGCATTAGGCCTGGTCTGTCCGGAACGAAATCCGTCCGGGCTACGCCACTCAGGATGTGGTCGTCATCGTCGATCACGTCCAAGTCCGCGAAACTCAGGGCCAGACTGGGATCGGCCAGCAGTGGTGCCATGAGGGCCGCAAGCGCCTCCGGGTAGAGCCGGTCGTCGTCGTCAACCTCCATGACGTAGTCCGTTTGCGCCTCCTGGAATCCGGCAATGGCGTTGCCGAAGATGCCCAAGTTCCGCTCCCGTGGGACGTAGCGAAAACGCTCGTCGCCCAACGAGTCTACGACGTCCGAGGCCTCCCGTTCGGGGGAGTTATCACACACCAGCACCACGAAGTCAGCGAAGGTCTGTCCCTGGATGCTGGCTAAACACTCCCTCAGCAGATCCGGACGCTTGTAAGTGGGAACAATCAGGGTAAGCGCCGGAGGGGTGCGGTGATTCACCGTGAACCCCTCCATCCGTGGACCACTCGATAGCGGAAGGCGTTGGGCCAGGGAAGTCTGACAACCCCGACTCCCGTGTCCTGCGCCCCCCAGCTCACCTCGCGCTCCGTTCACCAAACTCGTTGCGTCGCGCTGCCAAACGCGACGCCGAGGCTACCCAGGACTCCCCGATCACGATCCTTCGCATGACTTAGCCCCCCCGCGAAGCTTCCCCTAGTCCTGCTCATCCTAGCCCTGCTTGGCCAACAGCGGTCCGGGTGTTCGCGGGCTCACTTCTCGGCAAGTGCGCAGGAAGGGCCTGCCGCACTGCCCCTAGGGAGTGAACCCTCCAGTCATCCGATCGCCTTGTCAGCCCCTCCCAGCACCTGAGCTAAGAGTTTGTCGACCTGGCGCGCCCGTGTCTCGTTGCCGGTCAGAAGGTCTTGATGTATTTCCGGGGCTCGCTCGTCCGCTCGCCTTACGCTGTTTACCAGTTCGGCAGCGCAGAGATTTCTAATGTCATAATTGAACTCTCCCAGTCCGCAGTCCTGCATCAAATCGGCGCACTTCTCGGCATACGCGATGGACACGGTCGGTCGGGCCATCTTTAGGGCCCCCACGAGGTTGTGGTACCGCGACGCGACGACGACCTGCGCTCGGGCCAGTAACCTGGTCAGGCCCTCGAAGTCCGATGCAAAGTCCACCGAGACACGGTCGGCCGCTACGCAGTGGCCGCTCAGCAGCGTGCTTCGCAGCTTCAAAGCCACGGCATGATCCGCGTCGTCACCACCAGTCAGGACAACTCGGTACCCATCGGCGACCAGCTGCTCCACACACTCCACCAGAACCTGCAGATAGTTGCTGCGTACGTCCCTCGTCCCCCGATAGGCATCCTCCCAGCCGCCACCCATACAACCGACGACGATCAAATCCCGCTCTACCGGCACCTGTGGACTGGCGCGGTGTGCAAAGACTAGGTCGGGGTACACATCCGGACGACATGCTAGCCAGGGGGTTACGGCAGTCGCCGAACGCTCATCCCGCACGCTGAGGTGGCTCGCAAGGCGCGCCGTGGCCTCGAATACCTTCCCCACCCGCGGATCCGTGGGCGGTTCTGCTCCGATATCAAGCAACAGGAATGGAGTGCCACGCACCCGGCATGCGAGGGCCATGAGCGCCAACGTCAGCGGGAATCCCCAGGGGCCTACAGGGAGGGATTCCTCGAAGACACCCATCCCCGGCACGATCACCGCGGATGGGCGTCCGGCCAGGGCGAAGGCACGGGGCACGTCCCAGGCCCGCCCTAGGACGCGCCGGATCTTGTGGGTCAGGCCGGATGGACCCGCCGGAGGACACCGAGACATCGGCACCGCATCCACCCCGTACCGTCGCGTGACGACATGAGGATGCGAGGAGATGATGCGCACCTTGCCGACCCCGGGCTCGCGACCGAGCCAGTCCAGAACCACTTCGAGCGACGCGTCGTTGCCGATGTTCCCGGCGCCGAGGTACCCGATCAGCGCGACCGCAGCCGGAGGCGCAACCGGATCCGCCGGGGCGGAGAAGCTGTCTCGAGATAGGCCGGTGGTCGCGCGATGGGCTGGCATTCGGGCACTCGGGGCTGGCCGGGGGGCGCTCCTCGGAGCTGGGGCCGGGTCCGACATCGGTGAGCCTCCAGTGTGTGGCGTAGAGCTGAACAGGTGGTGTGCGGCAGCGTTGAGTGGGCGCCTGCCCTCCGGGGAGTCGGGCGGCTGCCTGCGGACCGTCAAGTGGCTTCCACAGCCGGCACTCGCAAGGATCACGACGATGGGCGCTTCCCTTCAGTATCGACCCTGCCCGGCTCCTGAACGAGCGAGTGGCGCACGCCTCGCCGGCTTGAGGCCCACCGCCGTCGACGATGAGAGCGGCATGGCGATGGCAGGGCTTTTCACGCGCGCTACACCATGCGCGACCTATGCGTGCCAGCTCATGAATGCAGAACGGCGTCGGAGCCTTCCGAAAACCGGGATAGCCGTGCTGTTGTCCTGAATAGTGATTGCTGCTATTGAGCAGCAAATGGCTATCGAGTTTCTTGCCGACGCCGCTTCGGGTGGGGGATCCTGCTACGGTGGGCTGGGGGAAAATCCTGGCCCCCGAGCGTGCGGGGAGGCGTCGCGGCACGTACCGGTCGATCAGGGTCTGTATTGGAGCCCAGCATGCCGAGACTCGTGGTGATGATGCCCGTCCGCGATGGGGCAGCGACCGTTGTGTCAGCGGTAGCATCTACCCTCTTCGCGATGCCGTCTGACGCCCAGCTGGTCATCTGGGACGATGCCAGCACTGACGGGACGAGGGCCCTTATCGAGTCAATGATTGACCCGAGGATCCGCCTTATTACATCGGACCAGGTCCGTGGGAGCGGTTTCGCCCGTCGTGCGATCCTGGAAGCTACGGACAGTGAGTTTGTGGCTAACATCGACGCCGACGACTTAAGTCTTCCTTGGCGCTTTAGGGTAACGAACCGTGTCCTTCGCGAACACGACATGGTCTTTTCCACGGCTCTCCTCTTCGGTCAGGGGCAAGTGCCAAGAATGACGTGGCCTGCCAGGTTGCCTGCGGAAAGCGTCCGGGTGATTTTGTCCCTCATGAACCCTCTAGTGCATTCGACGATGGCGGCCCGGCGCAAAGTCCTCGACGCGGCGGGGGGCTACTCTGATCTCAAAATGGCCTCGGATTATGGCCTGTGGTTAAGGTGTGCAGCCAACGGCGCCCGCGTCATCAAGATCGCGACCCCGTTGGCTGCCTATCGGCGCAGCGCCGGGCAGATGAGTCGAACAGCTGAGTACGCAAGCCAGCTCCGACAGCAGCCGAGGCTACGGGAAGACTATATTCGCTTCTTTACCCAGGAGCTCGATATGCCCGTTTCCTCGGATGGGGTGGCACTCGTTGAACGGGACCAGTTCTTGCGCCGACTGCGAGTGGAGCTCTCGCGAGTCGATCCAATCAATCGGGTATTCTACGGGCGGGTCCTACGTCGTAGTGAGCAGCTGATGTTGCAATGCCTCTACGAACTCGATCAGCCCTGACTGGCAACCCGTGTGAGCTTCTTTCGTGGTCCGCGACCATGTTGGCCGGACTCAGGTCGCAAAACACGTCGAGCGTGACAGCGCCTGCTTTGGTTGGGCCGCCGCCGCGCGGCGCGAAGCCCCGTCGATAGACTGGGACGGGCGCGCCACTGCGCGGGCCGATCTGTCGCGCGCGCCCTGTCTGGAGGAGCCGCACATGGGAGACGTTCCCCCAAGCGCACTTCCCGGTCGGCCGCGTCCTCGTCGGCTGCTCGGGATGGTTCTTGCCCTGATGATGCTGCTCGCGGTGCTCCTGCCTACTGGCGTTGGCGCCGCGCAACCGGGGCCTGCCCGCTTGATGCCGGTCGTGCGCGCGGACGACTGGGGCGTCACAGCGTCAGTGCCGCGCTCCGGCGTCGCGGAGGCCGTCGGACCGCCGTACCTTGTCTCTGTCAGTGCCGGCGGTAGGCACTTCAACGACCAGTACGGCAAGCCAGTGCTGGTTAAAGGGGACTCTCCCTGGAGCCTCATGAGTCGCCTGTCCCCTCAGGAGGCCGAGCGCTACTTCGCGAATCGTGCGGGGCGCGGCTATAACGCAGCGATCGTCTCTCTTGTCGGCTCCACGGCCAATGGCGGGCCGTCCGACGACGGGGCGACGTTCGATGGACTCACGCCGTTCGCCTCAGGTGACATCCTCCAATGGAACCAGCCGTACTGGCAGCGAATGCACGACTATGTGCGGCTTGCCGCCGCTCACGGCATCACACTGCTGCTCTACCCCATCGACGGGTGGAACTTGGACAAGGCCGTTGCCCCGACGTCTCCCGATCAGTGTTACGCGTACGGTGTCCGGCTTGCGACCCACTTCCGCGACCTCCCCAACATCGTGTGGATGGCTGGCGGCGATTACTTCCCGGACAACTCCACCGGCGAAGTCGGCGACAGGGTCGATACGTGCATGGATCTTGTCCGGCGGGGCGTGCGCTCGACGGGGGACTCCCGCCCGTTCTCCATCCAGCTCGGCTACCCCAAGGAGCTCTCCACCGACGATCCATTCTGGGCGCAACGCGTGGACTGGAACTTCGTGTACACGTACTCCCCAACCTACCGCGATGTCCGGCGCGCCTACGAGCTGGCGCCCGCTCGCCCAGCCGTTCTGGCGGAGTCCAACTATGAGGGCGAGAACAACGACGCCGGATCCAAGCCTACAACGAACGAGACGCTACGGCGACAGATTCTCTGGGCTCTGACCAGTGGCTCGCCCGGCGAGG
>APMI01000669.1_pt1 | contig 17891 bp, 15 predicted proteins | sample 667938 | NCBI WGS metagenome assembly APMI01 (sample SAMN01084076, study PRJNA167559) | wastewater metagenome | biome: Wastewater | place: Denmark: Ejby Moelle, Odense | collected 2011-11-28 | reverse complement strand
TCTTCGCGTCAGCTTCTACCAAGTATGCTGCTTGATGTTCTATCTCTGTGCCGGATTAATAATGTTGACACCGTGGGTGAGCATGACGACGTCAACTCTGAGCTGGAATCCAGGACGACATTCAAACTCAGCGACCTCCTTAGCCACAACGCCAACGCCGTCCGCTGGCAGGTATGGACCGCGTTGCTGTTGCATATGCTCCTGTGCCAAGCGGCGCACCTCAACCGATGGGGGCACAGTTTTACACGCCTTGCCGTGGTGCGTTCGGCGATGTGCTAGCGGATGCTCCTTTGGGAGTTGCTGCGATGTTATGGGACAGCAGACGGAAGATTGCTCCTGTTGGAAGCTGCGCGCGCCGCATGGCCCCAGGCTTTGCGTCAGCGGGGACATTGTCGCATGGAACGGCGCATGCCTTATTTGCCAAGTAAACCCGCCAGAATTTGAACTCGACCTTCGTCACTTTTCAGCCCGTTCCTCTTGTGACTTCAAGCTTTGCAACTCATTCGGTATGGCCTACGAAAAGGTTCTGATGAGTTTTTACTTTATATATATACTAAATGTCATAATATTATGAACAATATCCATGATGCGGTTGTTGATGAGCGACTTTTGAAATGGCGGACAAAAGCTGCGGAGGCATCACGCGGTACTAGCACAAGCGCGGTAGTTTCGGCGGCGCTTGAAGTTATCTTGCGTGAGGGGAAGACTGGAGATATGCTTGAGTACGGGGCTGGGACGGCTGTTCTTTTGATGCAGTTGATTGATAAACAATGGCAGGGTCGATTGACCGGAGTTGATCTTTTGCCGCGCCCAGCAGAAATTCCTGGTGAGGTTGAATGGTGCCAGGCAGACCTGAACATGCCTCTCGATTGTGATGAGGGCAGTTTTGACTTAATTGTGTCAACAGAGGTGATTGAGCATCTGGAAAACCCAAGGGCGGTCGCCAGGGAATTTGCAAGATTATTGCGTCCTGGTGGGCGGTTAATACTAACGACTCCAAATCAAGAGAGTATTCGTTCATTATTAAGCTTAATAATTGCTGGACACTTTGCTTTCTTTCAAGATAGTTGCTATCCCGCTCACATCACTGCACTGCTGAGGAAGGATCTTGAACGTATTTTTACGGAAGCAGGATTTTGTGATATTAGATTCTATTATATTCCAAGTGGAGGTATTCCAAAATTTCCGCAGGTGACTTGGCAGCAAATTACTTTTGGCTTGTTAAGTGGGTGTCTTTTTAGTGACAATATACTAATGGAGGCATTTCTGCCTTAGGCAGTGAGTTAAAATGAGCATTGGCGTATCTATTAATGAGTAGTTTTGGCATCCAACTTCACGCAAATTTTATTCGATGCCAGCCGCAATAACGCGGCATGAATCAAATATCACTATATTACCGCAATGAAGCTGACAATTTCTCAAATGATGATGTTAGGTGCCTTTGGCACTGTGATCATCGTCTTTTTGTCCATGATGAACTGGCGGCGTGCGGTGCATGCTGCTTTGATCGTGGCTCTTCTTGAGGGGGCGATTCGGAAGTGGGTGTTTCCTCAAGGGTCTGAATTGGTGTATTTCTTCAAAGATATCATTTTATTGGGTGCGTACTTAAAGTTTTACATGTTCCCTGATCCGGACATCCGGGCATGGCGCCTGCGTATTCCCGGAACGTTCATAGCATGTGTCTGCATTACATTAACCGTTTTTGGGGCGGTTAATTTAAATATAGGTTCTGTGATTCTCGCTCTGTACGGCCTGAAAATTTATTTATGGTACGTTCCCCTGGCATTCATGATGCCCTTATTGTTTCGTGATGAACAGCAGATGACGGTTTTGCTGTTTCGTTATTCATTGTTTGCAATTCCTATCGGTCTGCTTGGAGTCGCGCAGTTTTTTGCCGGGCCCGATTCACCTATCAACACCTATGCGAGTAGCGACCTAGGTGGTGTGAAAGAGGTTGCGACCTTTGGGGTGGGTTATGGCAGAGCCCGTATCACAGGAACTTTTTCCTACATTGGTGGGCACAATGTGTTTGTGCTGGTCTTTTTTATCATTTCCATTTGCCTGTTAACCGCCATGGAAGGGAAGCGTCGTCTGGTGTTGCTTTTCGCTAATTTGCCTTTGCTGCTGGCTAATGCTTTGATGACGGGATCAAGAATGGCAGTATTCAGTCTGTTGGTCGTTGGATTGCTTATAGGCATGACTTCAGCCGTGAGCAGGCTTGGCAAATCAAAAAACTCCTTCTTTTATCTCATCATGGGCTTTGCAGTGGCCAGCGCCGGCGTCGGAGTCTTTTTCAAAAAAGCATTCGATGCATTTGAAGTGCGTCGGAAAACAGCAGGTGACACAGTGCAGGGACGTGCCTATTTGCATCATTTTGCAGCTATCGAAGCTGCAGCCAAAGAAGTCGATTTGATGGGATTTGGCATAGGCACATCACATCCGGCGGCACTTGGTATCAGGCGAGCACTTAAGATTGCACCTATTAAAAAAGAGTGTCCCTATTACGACAATGAAATTGGTCAGTGTTTGGCTGAACTAGGCTGGCCTGCGTTTATAATGTGGTATGCCTTTCGTCTTTTAATGTTGGTGCAATGCTGGGGCGCTTTCAGTCGCTCGCCTCCTTCCATCTTTCGCTCTCTGGCTTTAGGATTCTTCTGCTATCACCTTCTGCAATTAACCAACCAGATGGTGCTAAATCACACCGCCAATGTGTTTCTTTGTGCGACCTGGGGCTTCTGTCTTATTCCTCGGCTTGAAAACTTGGTGCGTCGTCCAAGGCATCTCCAAGCACCGCAGCATCGACAGCGATTGGTGCGTGGTGGCCGACAACAGCAGCCTGTGTTGCGTGGTTAAAGAGGTTCATGTCTAGCGAGACCGTGCCAATATCGGTGGCTGTGCCTGCATATCGGCGTTCGGCGCAACTGCGTACGACCCTAGAGCGCTTGCTTGCATGTCATCCCATGCCTGCGGAGATCCTTGTGCATCTGGACGGCAATGACTGTAGCCTGCGTGCTCTCGTGGAACATCGATTTCCCGATGTCAGGATTCTGTCTTCAGAAGATTTGTCCGGGCCCGGGGGGGCAAGAAACCTGATGATGAAAGAGGCTCGCTGCTCCTGGGTGGCTCATTTCGATGATGATTCTTTTCCGCAGGACTTGGATTATTTTGCCAAAGCCTGGAGCTTGATTGAGGAGTTGCCGCAAACAGCCGTTTTTTGTGCCTGCATTCTTCCTGATGAGATTGTTGATCCTCCCGGGTTGTGGTTGCAGGCATTTTATCCTGGGTGCGGCCACCTGATGAACAGAGATTGGTTTCTGAGGACGCGAGGCTACTTGCCGCTCCCAATAGCCTACAACCTCGAAGAGGTGGATGTGAGCATTCAGCTCAATGATATCGGAGGACAAATTTTGCAAACCGGGCAACTTCGTGTGTATCATGATCATCCAACACCTGAGCGTGAAGATGAAACTACACAGACGGCTATGATGATTAACACCGTTCTGTTCCCTCTTTTGCGTTATCCTGTGGTCTTTTGGCCTCAGGCTTTGGGCAGTATTTTGCGGAGGCTATTGGGTCTCGCGCTGCAGGGGGAGTGGGGCGTGATAAGAGGGGCTATGTGGAGTTTGCCGGATGCTGTTGTGAGGTATCTGCCACTGCGTTTCCCTGTCAGCATTTTCACGACATTTCAGTGGCTTTTGCTTCGTCGCAATCCGGAACGAGTTAACATTGTGAATGTGAGATAATGAAAAGAGGAGAGTGCATACATGTCTGGGTGCCTGGTATCAAAGATGGCAGCGGTGGAATCCAAGCATTTTCACGGGTTTATGTGCAGGCGTTGTGTGAGGCGTTTCCAGCCCTGAGAATTCGTGTTTTTGTCAAAAATGACCAACCTCACGACTCGGACCCCCTTCGATTGAGAGGGGTCCAGTTTATTTCGATGATCGGCTATCCTAGCTGGACCCGTACCTTTTTGATGATGGTGATTGGTGTAGTGGCAGGGATCCGAGAGCGGCCTCGCTGCGTGCTCACCACGCATCTTCATTTTCAGCCGGCCGTTCGTTTGATTCACTGGCTATGTGGCATTCCTGTAATGAGCGTGCTGCATGGCATTGAGGCGTGGAATCTGCGGGGCGGACTTCGCATCTGGGCCATGCGAGCGGCTGATCATCTCATGGCTGTCAGCCACCACACTCGGAAGGTTGTGGTTGACTCGTATGGACTGGATCCAAGACGAATCAGCGTGGTGCCAAATACATTTGATGAGAGCAGGTTCACCATCGGACCCAAACCGACGCATTTGCTGGAGCGTTATGGTTTAAAATCTGATGAGCCCGTGATCATGACCGTAAGCCGCTTGGTGGTGGCTGAGCGGTACAAAGGACACCGCCAGATTCTGCAAGGACTGAAGGAGCTTTGCCAGAGGTTTCCTGGCTTGCGCTACCTTGTAGTGGGTGCAGGTGATGACATGCCGCTTTTGCAGGAGCTTGTGAGGGCTTATGATCTGGAGGAATGTGTCATCTTTGCAGGGTATGTTCCTTCGGAAGAACTGCCTGACCATTACAAGCTTTGTGATGTGTTCGCCATGCCCAGCAGCAAAGAGGGATTTGGGATCGTCTTTTTGGAGGCCATGGCATCAGGCAAGCCTGTCGTGGCAGGCGAATTGGATGGATCTGTAGATGCACTCGATCAGGGGCGACTTGGCTTACTAGTGGATCCTCATGATTCAATCAAAATCGCTGAGAGGATCAGTCAGGCACTCAAAAAAAGTCCTGCTGATGCCTTGTGGAATCATCCTGAAAAGCTACGAGCGTCTGTGATCAATCAATTTGGCTACCACCGTATAGGTCCGATGATGGCCGGAGTGGTGGAGCAGTTAATGCAAAATCCTGGTTTTGCCGCTGAGGCGTCTGATGGAAGCAAATTGTATCAGAATGTAATCGCCCCCAAGCCGCATATTGTCATTTTGACTCAACTGACTTCGCCATATCAGGTGGAGTTTTTCAATGCGCTTGCAGCTTCGCAAGAATGCCAGCTTGAGGTGATTTACCTGACCAGCCAGGATAAAAACCGGCAATGGGAGCTGCCGGGCATCTCGCATAGTCATTTGATTCTTTCAGAGACTCCAGATTTGAAGTCCAGTGCTCTGGAAGCTATACGCCTTGCTGATTTGGTTGTGTTTAATTTTTACACCGACGTTTTTGCGCTGAGAGCGATTAGAGAGCGTGTTAACTCACGTCGTCCATGGGTGTTCTGGGGGGAGCGTCCAGGCGCTTATCAAGCTGGTATATGGGGTGTGATTGCAAGATGGATTTTGCTCAAGCCACTGCATCGCAATTCTGCTCCTATTTGGGCTGTCGGTGCTTTCGGAATTGAAGGATATCGCCGTGAGTTTGGAGGCAGCCGTATGTACTCCAACATCCCGTACTTCTCCAACCTCAGGAGATTTATGACCTTGCCGTTACGGCCGGCTCGAATGCGCACATTTTTTTATTCGGGTGCTTTTTCGCATCGCAAGGGGGTGGATCTTCTAGCTGCCGCTTTTGCGCTGGTGGCAAAAGAGTACCCTGAAGCTCGGTTGGTTCTGATGGGGGCAGGTGCACTGGAAGAGAATCTCAAGGGGCAACTGCAAGCATGCGCCAGCCAGGTGACGTGGCTTGGGTTTCAGTCTTGGGACGAACTGCCAGCGGGATACGCAAAGGGGGCTGTTTTTTGTTTTCCATCTCGTTATGATGGCTGGGGTCTTGCACTTGTTGAGGCGCTGGCATCAGGCATGCCTGCGATTGGGACAAATCGAACCGGTGCTGCCATTGAATTTCTTGTTTCAGGCAAATCTGGCCGCTTGATACCTGCGGGGGAGGTTGAGTCTCTGAAAAATGCCATGATTGATTTGTTGAACATTTCAGACGGTGACTTTGAACGTATGCAGCTAGAGGCCAGAAAATCTGTATCGGCCAGTACGTTGGAGCAGGGAGTGAAACGTTTCATGACGTCCACTTCAGATGTTCTGGAGCGCTATAAGGCGCGTTTTAAAACGCCGGTGCAAGCTTTGTAATTACTTGTAGTGCTATGTGTGGAATAGCTGGATTGCTAAGCTCGGAAAAAATGGGCAATGACAGGCTGTCGGGCGCGTTACACTCGCTTGTAACTGCTCTGAAGCATCGTGGGCCGGATGACAATGGAATCTGGACAAATGCGTCGGGTACGGCCGGGCTGGCGCATGTGCGCCTGGCCATACTTGATTTATCTCCTGGCGGTCATCAGCCAATGCAAACCGCTGATGGACGCTATCATATCACATTTAACGGGGAAATTTATAATTTTAGGGAGCTGCGGCAGGAACTTGAGAATGATGGAGTGTTTTTTGCCAGTCATTCGGACACCGAGGTGTTGTTGCGTCTGTTTGAGAAGTATGGGGCGACCATGCTTCCAAAGCTGAGGGGCATGTTTGCGCTCGCCATATGGGATGAGAAGTGCCGGCGTTGCTTTCTTGCCAGAGACCCGCTTGGCATCAAGCCATTGTATTATACCACAGCAGGGGGCAGGCTGGCCTTTGCCTCAGAGCTGCGTGCACTGCAGGCCTCTGGCTTTGCTAGGCAGCAGCTGGATGCTGAGGCTCTGGTGCGTTATTTTCAAATGGGTTCGGTGCAGGAGCCGCATACATTGCTGGCTGATGTGCATTGTCTCGAAGCGGGGCATTATTTGATGTGGGAGCAGGGGCGGTTTGCCAAAAATTGCTACTGGCGAGTAATGTTCTCTTCAGATGACATGGAGTCTGGAGATGCCGTGCAACTGGTGCGGCAGGGGCTGCTGGACAGTATCAATGCCCATTTCGTCAGTGATGTGCCGGTGGGGATTTTTCTGAGCGGCGGAATTGATTCAAGCGCTGTTCTAGCGCTGGCACGCGCTGCTGGACATGAAAAAATCAGCACGTTTTCCATTGGTGTTGATGATGCGGGCATGGACGAAAGCGCTCCTGCCGAGCGGACGGCAAAGCATTTTGAGGCTGACTATCATGTTTTGAGGCTGGATGCGACGAAGGGAAGTCAGATGTTCGCAGGCTTTTTAGAGGCGATGGACCAGCCCAGTGTGGACGGCTTGAACACCTATGCAGTGTCTGCTTTTGCAAGACAGTGCGGCATGAAGGTGGTGCTTTCCGGTCTTGGAGGGGATGAGATGTTTGGCGGCTACAAAAGCTTCGATATGGTGCCGCGTCTGCATGCTCTTAACCGAGGCATGCACATGATCCCACTGGCGGCCGGTTTGATGGGCTGGGCTCTGGAGAGAAACCCCTATTCAGCCAAGCTAAGACGCGTGGGGTCGATGTTACGACTGCCTCCCACCGTAAAAAACTCTTACCGGGCTTTTCGTGGTATTTTCTCTTTTCATGCGGCCAAGCTTCTGGCCTCACGCTATCTCGATTGTTCCTATGAAAGCCTTCCGGATTTGCCAAACCATCAGATCAAGGTGGATGACATGCGCGATGCGGTCAGCAAGTGCGAGCTGACACTCTACATGCGCAACCAGCTGCTACGAGACAGCGATGTCATGAGCATGTCTCAGGGGTTGGAACTGAGGGTGCCCTTTGTGGACCGTGCGTTATTTGAGCAGGTTTCGAGAGTGCCTGCGCATTTCAGATTGCGTGCGGGCAAGCAGATGCTGCTGGAGGCAGTTCCCGAAGTTCCTGAATGGATCAGAAGCCAACCCAAGCGTGGTTTTGTGTTTCCATTTGAGAAGTGGATCGAGCAGCAGTGGGGGCAGCAGTTCGCGGAAGCCACACAGAAGCTGCCGTTCAAGAATCCCACTTGGTTTACGCGTTGGGCGGTATTTATGCTGGATCACTGGCTTGCGAGATCGGCTGGTTACGGAGGCGCGACCGCTATCTGATTTCGTCATGCGCGTTCTTCACGTCATGCCTTCGATGGACCCGGCTTTCGGTGGGCCTGTGGCGGCTATTCATGTGATGGCGCGTGGGTTGCAGGAAGCTGGTGTTGATGTGGATATTGTGACGGTGCACCCTCAGGCTCGTTCAAAAAACAGCATGAGAGAATCGCGAGCCGGGCTGCACTGGTGGTCGTTTCCAGTGCAACTTCCTGGCTATGGTGTATCAATGTCTTTGATGCGATGGCTGCGAGATCATGTGTGTGAATACGATCTGGTTCACGTCCACGGGGTTTTTAGCTTCTCCAGTCTTGTCGCCCAGCGTGAGGCGCATAGAGCTGATGTGCCGTATGTGGTGCGGCCTTTCGGGGTCCTCAATCGCTGGGGAATGGAGCGGCGCAAGGCTTGGCTGAAGCGCCTGATCTTCAAGTGGCTGGAAAAGCCGCTGATGGATCATGCGCAGGCTCTGCACTTCACCAGCGAGGAAGAGGCGATGGATGTGGCCCGCCTGAAGATCAAGGCGCCAGGGCATGTGATCCCCCTGGGGCTAGATCTGTCTCCCTATGAGCAGCTTCCTCCTGCGAGCCTGTTTGAGTCCCGCTTTCCAGACTTCATCGCAGACAAAACGATTCTCTTCCTGTCTAGGATCGATGTGAAAAAGGGGCTGGATTTGCTGCTGCCAGCTTTCAAGAAAGTGCTTTCCATAATAAGCGGAGTGAAGCTCATCATCGCGGGGGATGGAGACCCGAGCCTGCTGGCAGATCTCAAGCTGGAAGCTGAGCAGCTAGGGATTTTCGACAGCATCTTGTGGACTGGGTTTATATCCGGTGATGTGCGCCTCGCTGCGATGGCGAAAGCCACGATTTTTTGCCTGCCCTCGCGTTCGGAAAACTTCGGCATGGCCTTGCTGGAGGCCATGGCCTCGGGGCTGCCCTGTGTATCCACCGATCAGGTGGCCCTTAGTGTTGAGGCAGCCCGGGAGGATGCTGTGTGCATGACCTCTGTGGATATGGGGCCGGTGGCTGCTTCTCTGATCTCTCTGCTGCAGGATGAGCAGCGGCGCAGAGAGTTGGCCTCCAGGGCTCGGGAGTATGCGGCAAAGCATCATTCCATGGCGGCTGTGGCAGGTCGCTTGAAAACATTTTATGAACAGCTTTGTAGTTCCCGACGAAGCATTAATTCTCATTGCTGATGGAAGGCAAAACGACATGCATGAAAAAAGCGCTTATCACTGGTATCACCGGGCAAGATGGCTCGTATCTGGCAGAGCTGCTGCTGGGCAAGGGGTATGAGGTGCATGGTGTGATTCGCCGTTCATCCAGCTTCAACACCGGGCGCATAGACCACATCTACCAAGATCCACATGCGGATGGTGTACGGATGAAGCTTCATTACGGCGATCTGGCCGATGCCGTGCAGATGGTGAAACTGCTCTATGAACTGCAGCCGGATGAAATCTACAATCTGGGGGCGCAGTCGCATGTGAAGGTCTCGTTCGACATTCCTGAGTACACCGGAGATGTGGATGGGGTGGGCACGCTGCGAATTCTGGAGGCCATCCGCGAGACTGGTCTGATGAAAAAGACACGCTTCTACCAGGCGTCATCTTCGGAGATGTTTGGCAAGGTGCAGGAAGTGCCGCAGACGGAGAAGACGCCGTTCTGGCCCAGATCGCCCTATGGCTGCGCCAAGGTCTTCGCTTACTGGCTGACGGTGAACTATCGTGAAAGCTACGGCCTGCATGCCTCCAACGGGATTCTTTTCAATCACGAATCTCCCCGCCGTGGCGAGACATTCGTCACGCGCAAAATCACTCGTGCCGCCGCACGCATCAAGTTGGGGCTGCAGGACAGGCTTTATCTCGGCAACCTTGACGCTAAACGCGACTGGGGCTTTGCCGGTGAATACGTGGAGATGATGTGGCTGATGCTGCAGCAGGACCAGCCGGATGATTACGTTGTGGCCACGAATGAAACTCACAGTGTGCGCGAATTCTGCCAGGAGGCGTTCGGGCTGCTTGGTCTCGACTGGGAGCAGTACGTGGTGCACGATTCCCGATACGAGCGGCCCGCCGAGGTGGATCTGCTGATTGGGGATCCAGCCAAGGCGCGCAGGCAGCTCACCTGGGAGCCCAAGGTGCGCTTTAAGGATTTGGTGAAAATAATGGTGGATGCCGATCTCAAGCTGGCTGAACACGAAGCCAAAGTGAAGAGTCTCTGAAGCATGATGAAGCTGTTTATTTCCGGGCACAAAGGCATGGTGGGGAGCGCGCTGGTGAGGCGTTTCCAGAAAATCTTTGGCGTGACGATTGTCACGCGCACACGGAAGGAGCTGGATCTGGCGGATCAAGCGGCGGTGGCTGCCTTTTACGCCACGGAAAAGCCGGATGCCGCCATCATCGCCGCCGGCAAAGTGGGAGGCATTCATGCCAACAGCACCTATCCAGCCGAGTTTATCTATGAGAACCTCGCCATTGCCAGCCACTGCATTCACAGTGCCTGGACTTCGGGTGTGAAGCGGTTGCTGTTTCTGGGAAGCTCCTGCATTTACCCCAAGCTGGCACCGCAGCCCATCACTGAGGACAGCCTGCTCTCTTCGGCTCTGGAGCCGACTAATGAAGCCTACGCCATCGCCAAGATTGCAGGGGTCAAAATGGCCGAGTATTACCGCAAGCAGTACGGGGTGATCTATCACTCGGCCATGCCCACCAACCTTTTTGGTCCAGGAGACAACTATCATCCGCAGAATTCGCATGTGATGCCCGCGCTGATCCGGCGCTTTCATGAAGCCAAGGAGGCGCGCAAAAGCGAGGTGCCTGCCTGGGGCACGGGCAGCCCTAGACGTGAGTTTCTTCACGTGGACGATCTGGCAGATGCCTGCGCTTTTTTGTTTCAGCTGCCGGACCCGCCTGATCTTGTAAATGTCGGGTTTGGCTCTGACATCACCATTCGCGAACTGGTGGAGCTGGTGGCGGAAACGGTGGGCTATGAAGGAAAGATCGTCTGGGACGAATCGAAGCCGGATGGCACGCCGCGTAAACTGCTGGACACCTCGCGCATCAATCAGCTCGGCTGGACGCCGCGTATTCCGCTTCGGGAAGGGCTTGCACAGACCTATCGGGCATTCTTGGATGAACTTAGTTCCAATCGTCTGCGCAGCTAGATCATGAAAATTCTTCTGCTCAATCAGTGCTTCCATCCGGACCACGTGGCCACGGCGCAGCATCTCACAGATCTGGCGCATGAGTTGGTCAAGGCGGGGCATCAGGTCACAGTAGTGGCTTCGTCGCGTGGGTATGACAATCCGGACATCCGCTATCCTGTGCGTGAGACGTGGCAGGGCATCGACATCCGCCGCATCTGGACGCCGGGTCTGGGCAAGCGGGCCAAATGGCGGCGATTTGTGGATTTTGCCGTCTTTTGGGGCAATGCGAAGCGTATTCTGTTCTTCCTGCCTCGGCAGGACGTCACTGTGTGCCTGACCTCTCCGCCGCTCATCTCCACGCTCGGTACTGTTGTGGCCCGGCTCAAAGGTGGGGCTGTGGTGCCCTGGGTCATGGACCTGAACCCTGATGAAGCCGTGGCCGCAGGCTGGCTGAAGGCCGGGGGCTTCGTGGAGCGCACGCTCACGTTCATCCAAAACTGGAGCTTCCGACGCGCCTCCCGCATTATTGCTCTGGATCGCTTCATGGCTGACCGGCTACGAGCCAAGGGCGTTCGATCGGAGGTGATTCATACGGATGCGCCGTGGTCGCATGATCAGGCCATTCAGTATGATGTAGCCGCGCGGGATGCCTTTCGTGCGGAGCATGGACTCACTGGCAAATTCGTGATCATGTATTCCGGCAATCATAGTCCATGCCATCCGCTGGATGCCGTGCTTTCAGCTGCGGATCAGCTCAAGGGAGAGGAAAAGCTGCACTTCCTGTTCGTAGGCGGCGGCAGTGAGTTCAAGAAAGTGCAGGCGTTTGCCAGGGACAAGGTGCTGCAAAACATCACCTGTCTGCCGTATCAGCCGATGGAAAAGCTCTCGGGCTCGCTTTCCTCGGCGGATTTGCACTTGGTGGTGATGGGGGATCCCTTTGTGGGCATCGTACACCCCTGCAAGATCTACAACATCCTCACGCTAGGTATTCCGTTCCTCTTCATTGGCCCGGATCAAAGCCATGGTGCGGATCTGGCGCGGCGGCTGGGCAATCCTGCGCACGGCCGTGTGGCGCGGAATGGGGATGTGCCGGGCATTGTGCGGCAGATCCAGGAGGCGATGGAGCGGGGCACGCAGCCAGTGTATGAGGCGGCCAGGGCGCTCGGCGCGGAGTTTTCCCATTCGGTGCTCTGCCCGCGGTTGGTGCAGGTCATTGAGCAGGCGGCTGCAGCACGCGCTTGATCAGCTCGTAGCTCGCATAGCGTTCGGTGTCGGGGAAGTCGTGGTCGGAATCGGGGTGCACCACCTGCAGGTGCGACTCGGCTCTGTGGAGCTTGAACAATGGCAGAGCTGCGCCCGCGATCCGGTCCACACTTTGCCAGTGGAAATTGGCATCCCGCAGCGGCGCATTCACAAAGACGTGTCTCGGGGCCAGGCAGGCGATGAGTTCGTAGTGGTCCCAGGGGCAGTCCTGCGGATGGCCAAGATAGTCTGCCATCCTCATCATGTAGCGCTTCTGCACGTAGCCCTTGATGTTGCCGCCATAGTAGTCCAGCAGCGAGTCAAAGCCGCAGCTGGAGACGATGACCTGAATGCGGTCGTCAAAAACGGCGGTGAAGATGGAATTGTGCCCGCCCAGTGAGTGGCCGATGGCTGCATAGCCGTGGCTGTGATCGACGAAGGGCTGGGAGTCCAGGTAGTCCAGGCCGCGCATGTTGTCCCAGATGGCCTTCATGGTGCCGCTGGGCATGTGCAGTGCTTTAAGGTCGGGCTGGTAATCCGCCAGCAGGGGATAGCTGGGGGAGAGCGTCACAAAGCCTCGCTCCGCCAGCTCCTGGGCATACTGCCGGTGCGCTTTGCCGCCCAGGCCCACCACCACTTTGAAGCCGATCTTGTTTTCCGTGGGGTGCAGGCAGAGTACGGCCGGCATCTTCTTTCCGGCCAGAGCGGTCTTGGGGATGCACAGATAGGCTGGCACCCTGCCGTCCGGCTGGGAGGTGTAGGTGATCAGTCGCCGCACATAGCTGCCGCAGTCGGTTTCCTCCAGCGTCTGAACATCGAGCGGACAGCGCATCTCTGGGCCGGGCAGGGGGCCAATGACCTGTAGGAAGCCTGCTAGCGCCTCTTTGCGGCGGGCTTCCCACTCAGCCGCGTCGTGGGCTGTCTTGACCGTGCCGTCCTTGGCATGGTATTCGAGCAGGTTTGTGCGGCTTAGCCCTCGAATCGGCGGAATATCCTGGGCTGAAGAGGGGAGCCAGGGCAGGGCAAGGAGGGCAAACAAAACGCGGCGCATGGGAGCCATACGCCGCGTATGAGAGATTCTTTGGCGCACTTTGGCTGCGGCGTCATTCGTCCCGGCGGTTGTTGCCCAGCAGGAGCATCACATAGTAGAGAAAGGTGCCCAGGGCGCTGATAAAAGCGGCCACGTATGTCAGCGCTGCAGCGTCCAGCACGCGGCTCATGGCCGCGGTTTCTTCTCCTGGCGCCACGGCTCTCGTGCTCGCAAGCACGCGCTTGGCACGCGCTGTGGCGTCAAACTCCACTGGCAGCGTGATGAGCTGAAACAGCATCACTATGCCAAAGCAGAGGGCGAGCACCGGCAGGGCGATTCGTGGGGCGAAGTAGATCAGGCCAAAGCCGACAAACGGAATGATCTGACCTGCGATGGAGGTGATACCCACAGCCGCCATGCGCCACTGCAGCGGCGCGTATAGCTGCTGGTGCTGGATGGCGTGTCCGCATTCATGCGCTGCCACGCCCAGAGCCGCCACGTTGGTGCCGTAGTAGTTCTCCTCGCTCAGCATCAGTCGCTTGTTTGCCGGGTCGTAGTGGTCGCTTAGCTGGCCGCCGATGGGGTGGATGGATACGTCACGGATGCCGTTCAGATCCAGAATACGCTGCGCGATCTCGGCCCCGCTCAATCCTGAGCGTGCCGGTACCTGCGAGTAGCGAGCATACGCGCTTTTCACACGCCAGGAGGCGTAAACGGACAGGGCAATCGTGCCCAGTGTGATGAGAAGGTAGAGAGGATCAAAGTGGATGCCGGGGGTGTACATGGCGAGATGAAATGTGGGTTTGCCTATGGATACGCGGCAGGAACCGTCTTGGGAAGTGTCTGGGCATTGCAAAACTGCGCGTAGTTTGTCACACAAAATCCCGTGTTGCGTCCCCGTCAGGCTGCGATTGAGTCAGGCGAACATCATTCATGGAAACCACATCTCCTACATCCGCCCCAGCTGCCTCTGAGTCTATTCTGTGCAGTATTACCACCTGGTACTACCGCCGCATGGGCATGCTGGCGGGGTTATGCCTCGTCTTTGGGCTCGTTTTCCTCCATGATGGTGTCTGGGGGTATCCCAAGGTGGTGGAGATTGCGAAAAAGAAGGAGTGGTTTTTGAAGGAGTTTCTGCCGTCTTTCGATGCCGCCAAGCGGGAGGGGCGGATGGAGCAGTGGCTGGCGGACACCAAGGCCAAAGGGCTGCCCACCGGGGTGGATGGCGACTCCCCACGCTGGAAAAGCTATGCCGCCAAGAACGGCTGGGATGAAGAGCCGAAGCACTACACCGACCACGAGATCGCCGAGCAGTTCTACTTTGCCTACGGCTGCTTTGCGGCCGCTGGCATTGCCTGCATTCTTATCCTGTTGAACCGTGGCAAAGTCCTTCGCGGAGAGACCGACCACTGGGTGACGCCCGAAGGCGTGCAGATCGCCTACAAGGATGTCTTCCGAGTGGACAAGCGCAAATGGGAGCACAAAGGCCTGGCCTATGCATGGTACCGCACACCGGCCGGTGCCGAGAAGCGTGCGGTCATTGACGATCTGAAGTTTGGCGGTGCTGACCAGATTTTGACCCGAATTCTCGGCCGGTTCAGCGGCGAACTGATCGAAAAAGTGAGCGAACCCGATACTGGTGAAACACAGGCGGCAGGCACCGAAAAATAGCGGTATTTAGCCAAGGTGAAAAAAGGTGGGAATTTCCTCTTGCTAAAACAAACTCAGCCGCTAAAGCTCCGCCCCATCCCAACAACCCCCATCTATGGCAGAGAACATCACAGAAAAAGTCAGAGACATCATCGTTGAACAGCTTGGCGTGAATCCCGAGCAGGTCACCTCCGAAGCCAAGTTCATCGAAGATCTCGGTGCCGACTCCCTCGACACCGTGGAACTGGTGATGGCCTTTGAAGAAGAATTTGGCATCGACGTTCCCGACGAAGAGGCTGAAAAGCTTCAGTCCGTGGGCGACGTTGTTCGCTACGTCGAAGAAAACGCCGAGTAATATCGGTCCCTCAACCCTTAATCTTAAAAGCCAGGCGGTTCGTCCCCCTGGCTTTTTTGTTTGGTTTGAGCACGTGCAAAACATGGTTCTGTCAGGGGGGGGCTTGCTACTCGTTGTGCGGCTCTGGAAGGCCTGTGGTGGAGCGATATGGAAGCCTTGTATGGTTGGCGCGCAAAGCAGCCCTGAAGCGGAGCTGAGGGGGCTTTTGGATTATTTTTACCCTCGATGATGCGAGTGCACGGAAGAACGTCATTGTATGACGAATAAGAGCAAGGGCTCGCGCTGGACTGGCGGCTTCATCGGGGCGCGCTTGCTCCTTGAGGATTCTTGACCTCAGGTTCCCTTGTTAAAACCTCAGCACATACTCGCCTTCCTTCTGCAGGTGCAGGCGGTCACGGGCGGCCATTTCGAGGTAGGCGTTGTCGCTTTTGATCCACTCCATTCGGCGCAGGAGTTTGTCGCGCTGGGCCTGCAGGTCATCCCGCTGCCCCTTGAGCTGTTCCAGCTTTGTCCTCATGGCTGTCTGGGTGTCGATCGGGTTGTCGCACAGGACATACACGACGGGGACGACCAGAAGCAGCAGGGTGAAGCGGCCGATCTTGAGAAATGCGCGCACCCAGTGTTCCCAGCCACGCTGGGGTTCAGATACGCGCACTTCTCGGTAGTTCATAGATCGGGTCTGTGATTAGACTTTCATGCGGCCGCCGAAGATGGCGTTCTCACCGAGTTCCTGCTCGATGCGCAGGAGCTGGTTGTACTTGGCGATACGGTCGCTGCGGCTCATGGAGCCGGTCTTGATCTGGCCGCAGTTTGTGGCCACGGCGAGGTCGGCGATGGTGTAGTCTTCGGTTTCACCGGAGCGGTGGCTCATCACGGCGGTGTAGCCGTGGCGGTGAGCCAGGTCCACAGCGTCGAGGGTCTCGGTCAGGGAGCCGATCTGGTTCACCTTCACCAGGATGGAGTTGGCCACGCCCTGGTCGATGCCCTTCTGCAGGAATTCCACGTTGGTGACGAAGAGGTCATCTCCCACGAGCTGGGTGGTGCCACCCAGTTCCTTGGTGATGGTGCCCCAGCCTGCCCAGTCGTTTTCGGCGCAGCCGTCTTCGATGGAGATGATCGGGAACTTCTTCTTGAGCTCGGCGTAGTAGGCCACGAGTTCGGCGGCGCTGCGCTCGGACTTGTCGGACTTCTTGAAGACGTACTTGTTCTTCTCCTTGTCGAAGAACTCGGAGGAGGCCACGTCGAGGGCGATGAAGATGTCTTCACCGAGCTTGTAGCCGGCCTTGTCCACGGCCTGGGCGATGACTTCCAGAGCGTGGTCGGCGCTCTTCAGAGTGGGGGCGAAGCCGCCTTCGTCACCCACAGCGGTGCTGAGGCCCAGATCGTGCAGGATCTTCTTCAGGGAGTGGAAGACTTCAGCACCATAGCGGAGGGACTCGGAGAAGGAGGGGGCGCCTTTCGGCATGATCATGAACTCCTGGAAGTCGATCGGGGCGTCAGAGTGCGCGCCACCGTTGATGATGTTCATCATCGGCACGGGGAGCACCTTGGCGTTCGGGCCGCCAATGTACTTGTAGAAAGGAATGCCCATGGTGGCGGCAGCAGCCTTGGCCACGGCCAGAGACACGCCGAGGATGGCGTTGGCGCCACACTTGGCCTTCGTCTTGGTGCCGTCGATTTCGCGCATGGCGTTGTCGATGCCCACCTGGTCGGCGGCGTCTGCGCCGATGAGGGCGTCAGCCAGTTCATTGTTCACGGCGTCCACGGCCTTGAGCACGCCTTTGCCGAGGAAACGCTTCTTGTCGCCGTCGCGCAGTTCGAGCGCTTCGTGCTCGCCGGTGCTGGCACCGCTGGGGACTGCCGCACGGCCCATGGCACCGCCTTCGATGTAAACATCCACTTCAACAGTGGGGTTGCCGCGAGAGTCGATGATTTCGCGTCCGATGACGCGTGAGATGGTGAGTTCGTCCATGTGGGTAGGATTATTTAAGTTTTGCTAATTAATGGGGATTTTTCAAGAAGGTTTCCAGAAATCTCCAGCAGGGCTTCATACACGGATGAAGCTGACGCTCAAATGGTAGTTTTGCCCGGTGCAGCAAGACGCGAGCCATCATGCCCGGTGCCTGCTGGGGAAAAGCCGTGCTGCTGACCTTTTGTGCCACGCATTTGTCACCCGGAAACCGGTGAGAAACGGTCTCAGCGCAGGCCGGTCTGGCCGCCGGGGACTGCCGGGGCCTGGACATTGATCTGCCCATTGGGAAGCTGAGAAAGGGGCTGCCCGTTGGGCTGAGTGGCAGGGGCTGTCGCTGGCTGTACCAGTGTCAGGGGCTGTGAGGGGGCGATCCAGAAGACCTGGCGCTGGCTTTCCTCCCCGGGCTGCTCCATCACGAGTTCCACTAGCGGCGGGTGCTGAAAGATCATCGGCGCTGCAGTGGGGTTCTCTTCCGCCCAAATCGTGACCCACTGCTGGGTGGCGGGTGTGTAGAGACGCCAGTCGCATTGGAACAATTCGTCAAACAGAACGACGGTGGTCACATTGGCTGGCTTGTTTTTGAGGACATCGTTGGGGTTGGGCATCGGCTGGCAGGGGAG
>APMI01000729.1_pt1 | contig 17895 bp, 19 predicted proteins | sample 667938 | NCBI WGS metagenome assembly APMI01 (sample SAMN01084076, study PRJNA167559) | wastewater metagenome | biome: Wastewater | place: Denmark: Ejby Moelle, Odense | collected 2011-11-28 | reverse complement strand
CAGTCCCCGTAGCGTCCGCCTGCCAGCTAGCAGCCGTAGCGCTTGTGGCCTTGAGCACCTGTCCAGCAGCCGGCGTACCCGTAACAGCGACGCCATTAACCTTGGCGACAGTTGGGGCCGTAGCCGTACCAGCTAGGTCACCAGCAAGCGTTACGGTACCGGTTGTAGTAGTAGTGGCCGCAGGTGTACCACCGCCACTTGGCAGAGCGAAGTAGCCCTTGGTACCGGCAGCACTTGTACCGTAGTACATGCTGTTGCCAGGCGAAGCGACGTCGTTAAGCAGACTCAGTGTGACGTTACCGCTCAGTGCGCCGCCACCTGCCAGGGAGTTGGTACCAGTCACGGTCGTGCTAGTCGATACCTTGGTGCTATCGGCTGGCAAGGTAATGTTGGCGCTACCGTCGAAGCTTACGCCATTGATAGTGCGAGCAGTAGTTAGCTTAGTTGCGCTCAGGACGTTTTTGGCGGTGTCGGCGGTGTTGTCGACGCTAGCGAGGCCAACATCGGTTTTGCTGAGGGTGACTGCGCCAGTGCGACTGTTGACGCTTGAAACCCCAGATACTCCCGTGGCTACGGTGTTAAGTTTGGTAACAACGGCCGGGTCAAGCTTGGCCTCGGTGATGGTGCCGTCAACCAGAGCGGTTGCGTTCACTACCCCTGGCTTGATTGTGCCATCAGTATTATGTGCTTGCGTCAGATAGTCGTTGAGGATCGTCCCCCACGTACCGTTATCTGAGCCAGGTTGTGGTAAGCGTGCCATATAATTCCCCTTATCGTCTTGTTTAGTTTTGATTTCACTTACGCTTAGTTTGTATTATATCACACGCATCAACCGTGTCTATAGTTGTTGTTAAAAATAAGTATGCTCACCAAAAATCCCGCCCAGGCGCTCACTTACTCATACTGTTGCTAGTGCTCAGCCTTAAGCGCATCAGAATGGGTATCGGTACGGGTCACGCGCACCATGCTGGGGCGAATGGTCTGTGTGGCCAGCCGATAGCCCGTCTGTAGCTGCTCGGCGATGACTTCGTGGTCACCGGTAGATGCTTCGTCAAATTGCACGGCTTGGTGCAGCGACGGATCAAATGTCGTGCCGGGCGAGGCTTCGATGCGGTGAAGGTCCATGTCATCCAGCGTTTTATCGAGCTGCTTAATCAGGCCGACCACTCCCTGCACCCACTGATGCTCGGCGATGTCGCTTGGCACATGCAGAATCGCCCGCTCGATGGTATCAATTACTGGCAAAAGCTTTAGCACGGTCTTGGTGGCTCCGGTTGCCGCGGCCAACTGTTTTTCGTCATCCATGCGACGTCGGTAATTTTCAAAATCTGCCCGCGTCCGCTGCAGATCAGCGGTCAGCTCGGCTAGTTGTAGTTGTAACGATTCAGTCTGGGGCGCGGTTGGTTTTTTCTTTGTCATAATACCTCCTCTAGCATTGCTCCGGCGTGACGCACCAGCTGCATAACGCGGGCATAATTTTGTCGTGTGGGCCCCAGTACCCCAATGTAACTGTGGTCGCTGTAGGGCGAGCGAAACCGGCTGATAATGAGAGTGGCGCCGCTGGATTTACCGATGGGGTTTTCGCTGCCGATGTAGACGTTGAGCGGTTCATTTGGGGCGGCTTCGCGCAGCCATGGCTCGAGATTATCGATCAGCCGAGCAACCGACTGGACGTGGCTGCCACTCATAAACTCGGGGTGGCTAAAGAGGTTGCTGATGCCATTCATGTATAGCTCGCTACCGATGGTGGCGAGGCCGAGGTTGCCGGTGAGCTCGACCAGGCTATCGACGGCGCTGCGGATAGCGCGATCGGATTTGTCGAGGTGGCTCGAGACATGCGCGTCGATCGCTCTCGCACTGCGATCGAAGCCGCGCGGCAAATCTACTGCCTCGGCGTTAGTGAGGGTGTTGACGTACATGCGGTAGCCCTTGTCGGTGGGAACGCGGCCAGCGCTGGTGTGCGGCTGGGCGATCAGATTCATATCTTCTAGGCGAGCCATTTCGCTACGGATCGTCGCGCTGCTGACGCCAAATAATTTTGCCAGGGTAACACTGCCGACAGGCACGGCAACTTCGGCGTACTGCTCGATGATGGCGGCGAGGATGGCTTGTTGACGATCGGTCATGCAGTGTATTATACGCGATATTTGGCACTCATGCAAGTCGAGTGCTAGTTTGACAGCGCCTATTTGGCTTGCGTATACTATACCCTATGCAAGATCTCTCGACCGAACAGCTCGCCAGTATTCGTGCCTGGCTGGGCGCGGGCTCGATTAATATATTTGGCAAGCAGTTTGCCGGCAAAGACACGCAGTGCCGTCGCTTGGCGGAGTTGTTCGATGGAGTGGTGATTGGTGGCGGCGATATTCTGCGCAGCGACACCACACCCCAGCATATCCTGGATATCATCGCCAGTGGTGAGCTGTCGCCTACGCACGAATATCGAGCGATTGTCACGCCATATTTTGCCCGACCAGAGTTTCGCAACAAGCCGCTGCTGCTGAGCAGCGTAGGGCGCATGCACGGCGAAGAGCAGCCTATCCTTGAGGCGGCACAGCAAAGCGGCCATGCCATGCGGGCGGTGATTGCGCTCGACGTCAGTGACAGTGAGGTGTGGCGGCGCTACGACCTCGCCAAATCTGGCTCTAGTCGTGGTGCGCGCGCCGATGACGATGTGGCCGGGCTCACCCGGCGCCTGGCGCGATACCACGACCACACACTGCCCGTCCTGGCGACGTATGACGAGCTGGGGCTGCTGATTCATGTCAACGGCGAGCAATCGGCCAGTAATGTGACGCGGGAAATTCTAGAGAAATTGTACCAAAAATGCGTTCATTTGAAATAAATTCACAAACGGCGCTCCTCCCCCTGAAGCATCGTGTCTAGCACGATGATGAAACGGGCGAAGGGGTAGCGATTACTCTCGTTTGAGCATCACCGTAAAGGCTTCTGATGGGATGTCGACTTTGCCAAACCGCGCTTTCTTCCAGGAGGGGCTTGCCCCTCCGCTTGTTTATGAAATACATTCACAAACGGCGCTCCTCCCCCTGAAGCATCGTGTCTAGCACGATGATGAAACGGGCGAAGGGGTAGCGATTACTCTCGTTTGAGCATCACCGTAAAGGCTTCTGATGGGATGTCGACTTTGCCAAACCGTTTCATACGCTTCTTTCCCTTGGCTTGTTTGGCGAGGAGCTTTTTTTTGCGGGAGACGTCGCCGCCGTACAGATAACCCGTGACATCTTTGCGGTAGGCGCCGATAGTTTCGCGGGCGATAAATTTGCCTCCGATGGCCGCTTGGAGCGCCACTTCGAAACTTTGGCGCGGCACGACTTCTTTGAGTTTTTTGACCACGTCTCGGCCCAGCGACATTGATTCTGAACGGTGACACATGACGCTTAGCGCGTCGACCATTTCGCCGCCAACGTAGAAGTCGACGCGCACCAGATCTTCCTCACGGTAAGTATCGAGCTCGTAGTTGAAACTGCCGTAGCCGCTGGTGACGCTTTTGAGCTGGTCGTAAAAATCCGTTAGGAGATTTGCCAGTGGCGCCTCAAAGCTAATCAGCGCGCGCTCATCAATATAGCTCAGGTTTTTTTGCCGCCCGCGCTTGCCTACAATCAGCTGGATCACCGCGCCGATATAATCTTGCGGCACGACGATTTCGCCCTTGATCCACGGCTCTTTGATAGTGGCAACCTGCGCTCGATCGGGCAGTTCGGCGGCCGATTTGATATCCAGCTCATCACCATTGGTCATCGTCACCTCGTAGTCGGTACTGGGGTTGGTCACCACCAGATCAAGGTCGTACTCCCGCTCCAGCCGCTCGCGCACAATATCCATGTGCAGCAAGCCGAGGAAGCCAATCCGCACCCCAAACCCCAGCACCGGCGAATTCTCCGGCTCAAACTGTAGCGCCGAGTCACTCAAGGAAAGCTTCTCAATTGCCTCTTTCAGATCATTGTAATCCTCGTTGCTCACCGGAAAAAACCCGGCATACACAAACGGCTTGATTTCTTTATACCCAGGCAGCGGGACAATATCTATACGATATTCAGTCATAGACCCTGCTTCGCAAGCGTAATCGCTTCCTCCATTGAGATAGGTTGGCTTCTGGTTTTAGCCCGAGGAGTATTGCTCATACCATCGAGGTCAATATGCACAAAATATGCGCTAAACTTTTTTTCCGGATAAACCTCACCAAGGCCTCGTATAAATGCGTCTGCAATTGCTTGCTCCCCTATACGCCTCACAGCAATAATCTCACAAATATAGTCAATCCCGATAAGATCTAACCCTTCGCCTAGTACGGTCTCTACATTGTTCGGCGTTGTTTCCACTTCTGGCACATTTAACGCGGCAGCACCGATATACTTCACAGAACGCGCAACATGGTTTCGAAGTTCATTAAAATTTGGTGATTCTGTATATATCTTTATGAGTGCCATGTGGTTTCCTTTCTATTATCCAACATATTTTCTTAGCGTTACCGTGTCACCCACCCTTGCATCCCGGGTGGTTTTGAGGTTGGTGATGATGTAGCCGATTTCGCCAGTTTCGAGGGCGGGGTCGGGCGACATTTTAGGATTCAGATGTCCGACCTCGAGGGCGATGCCATTGGCGCCCGTCGCCATCATATGAATCTCATCACTTTTGCGGATGACGCCATCGACCACGCGCACATACAGAATCACGCCGCGGTAATCATCGTAGTAGCTATCAAAAATGAGCGCCCGCGTCGGTATTTCCGAAACCTGTATTTTTTCACCCCTGTCCAGGGTTGAACCCTGAGAAGGGTTGTTCTTTGCAAGTTTGATCTCGAGGGGTGAAATGGGTGGTGGGATGCGCTCGACAATGGCGGCGAGCACTTGGTCGACATTTTCGCCGGTCTTGGCGCTGATTTTGATGATATCGCTCTCATCGCAGCCGAGCAGATTTATCACTTCCTTGCTGACGCGCGGCACATCGGCAGCGGGCAAATCTACCTTATTGAGCACCGGAATAATCACCAGGTCTTGCTCCAATGCCAAATAGACATTAGCCAGCGTCTGCGCCTGGATGCCCTGGCTGGCATCGACCACCAGCACTGCTCCTTCGCAAGCCTGCAAACTACGCGAGACCTCGTAGCTGAAATCCACATGGCCTGGTGTGTCGATCAAGTTCAGGTCAAAGACTCCTGATAACGAAGATAAGCGGGTGACAGCGAGCGGGGCAGCTCCCGCTTCTGAAGAAATCTCTGATTTTTCAGAAGATGGGGCAGACTCGCTGGCAGGACCCGCGTCTAGCGACCTACGTGCCAGCTCTGCTGGTGACGACGGGAGCGGCGAATTGTATCTGTACTTCATGCGCACCGGCGCCAGCTTAATCGTAATCCCCTTCTCGCGCTCAAGGTCCATACTATCTAGCAGCTGCGATTTCATCTCACGCTTGTCGACCGTTCCCGTCATTTCCATCATGCGGTCAGCCAGCGTCGACTTGCCGTGGTCGATATGCGCAATAATACAAAAATTGCGGATATGATCCTGTGCCATTGCAGCCCCTACTCCTTAGTTACCCGAGCCGGCGGTGGCCCAAACAATAGTTTTTCGATACGGCGCAGGATCGGTCGGGCTTCGCGCAGTTTAAACAAATGCGACAGCCACAGATACGCACCGGCACTCACGATCACAATGATGGCAAATTTTGGAAACGTAGAGAAGAAGCTCATATCGCGATTTTGTAGCTGAAACAGCAGCACCGACAGATATGTCACCACTGACATCAGCCCCGTCGCGGCGACCATACTGCCAATGGCTCCAACAAATGGCCGGTCAAACAGCCGCGGAATGCGATGCGACATAATAACAAACAGGATAATCACCTCGATCACAGCCATAATCGACTGCGCGGCGGCCAGGCCCACCACACCAAGTCCCAGCCCCATTGTAAACCAAATGGCCAGCACAATATTAAGCCCGATCGAGAATAAAGAGATAAATAGCGGCGTCTTGGTATCCTGCTGTGCATAAAAACTGCGGGCCGCAATATGATAAATCGACCGCGCCAAAATCGCCACCACCAGCGCCCCCAACACATCAGAAATCAGCTGCGCACCACCGTTCTTGACGAAATTCACCAGATAGCCACGGGCAAAATACGAAATCGTGGTGACTGGCAGAGCGAGCCAAATGATCACCCGAAGCATTTTTTGCAGGTCTTTGCGAAACAGGTCGGGACGCCCCGACCCAAGATGCTCGGTCATCTTGGGAAAAGCCGCGGTGCTAATCGCCACACCAATCAGATTAATCGGCACCAGGTGTAGCGTCTGTGCCTGGGCATAGGCGGTGATCGCCCTGTCGCTAATACGCGAGGCGAGGTTGTACTCGACAAACCCATTGACATAGTCGGCGCCCTGATCAATCGATCGCGCCGGCAATAGCCTCAGCACCTTGCGAAACCCTCGATTGCGCCAAAAAATCTTGAAACTATAGTCAAATCCCATCCCCCCAAGCCCAATCGCGCTCACTACCAGCTGCATCACCGAACCCAATACCACGCCCAGCGCCACGCCCATAATACCCCCACCAAAGATCTGATGCCCAAATAGCGTAATGCCGCCCGTAAAAAACTGGATCCCAATGATAATTCCGATGTTATAAATCACCGGAGCTAGCGTATAAAACGTAAACCGACCGATAGCCTGCTGCATACTAGCAATCACCGTCGCCACCGCAAATAGGAACGGATTGACCGCAATCACCCGCATCATACTAATGGCCAGGCCGCGCCCTGCCTCTGACAGCCCCGGTGCCACGACGTAATTTACCAGCGGCTCGGCAAATATCATAATTAACACGCTCGCCACTAGGGTGATCATCGCCATAAAATTAATCATGCTCGAGCTTAACTCCCAGGCAGATTTGCGATTACCAGCCGCCAGTCGCTCATTAAATACCGGCAGGAATGTCACGCTTAGCGCGCCCGACACCAAGATAAAAAACATAAAATCCGGAATCGCAAACGCTGCTCGATAGGCACTCAGCGATGCCGGAAACGAGTCGTAATACAAGCCATTGAGCAGACGGTCGCGGTACAGCCCCAGCATACTCGATATCAGCGTCGAGCTCGCAAGGAGTGCCGCCGCCCACTGAAGGCTGAGACGCGAGTTGGCTCTAGCGAGTACGCTGCGGACTTTGATCATCCCCGAGGTCGCCTATGCGTGCAGCATAGCTCCCTTCGGTAGAGTGGCCTTGTCTAGAATCGGCGCCGCATCATGCTCCTCTAGTGTTTCGCGCTCTAGCAACTCGTGCGCCAGCTCGTCGAGCACCTTGCGATTAGCCGTCAATACAGCTTCGGCTCGCACGCCGGCCTCGCGAATCAACGCCTCGACCTCACGATCGATCTCCCTTGCAGTGTCATCGCTGTACGGTCGCTCATGGGTGATGCGGTCGAACACCATGCCACCATTGTCCTCGTGAAACACTTGGTCGCGCAGCTTGCTGCCCATGCCCTGCTCGATAATCATGTCGCGAGCAATCTCGGTAGCTTTGCGCAGGTCGGAGCCAGCGCCGGTGGTAATGCCGTCGTCGCCATATACGATCTTTTCGGCAGTTCGACCGCCCATGGCACGCGCTAGAATATCCTTAAATTCATAGACATTGGTGTAGCTTTTGTCCTCGGGTGGCAAGAACCACGTCACGCCGCCGGTACCACCACGTGGAATAATCGTCACTTTGTGCACGGGGTCACTGTCGGGCAGCACATGGCCGACGATCGCGTGCCCGGCCTCGTGATAGGCCGTCAGGCGTTTTTCGTATTCGTTCATTACTTTGGTTTTGCGCTCAGGGCCAATGGCGACCTTCTCAAATGCTTCGGTCAGGTCTTTGTTGCTGATTTTTTTGGCATTGCGACGAGCCGCGATAATAGCTGCTTCGTTGGCAATATTCGCGAGGTCGGCACCGCTCGATCCAGCGGTTTTGGCGGCAAGCTTGTCGAGGTTGACGGTAGCATCACTAGGCTTGTTCTTAAAATGCACCTTTAGAATCGCCTCACGATCAGCTCGCTCGGGCAGCGTAATATTCGTACGGCGGTCAAATCGCCCCGGGCGCAGTAGCGCTGGATCTAACACATCAGCACGGTTGGTCGCAGCCAGCACGATGACATTGCTGTCGTCCTCGAATCCGTCCATTTCGACCAAAATTTGGTTAAGCGTTTGCTCACGCTCGTCGTGGCCGCCGCCCATGCCGCTGCCACGCTTACGGCCTACGGCATCAATCTCGTCAATGAATATAATGGCTGGGGCATTTTTCTTTGCCTTGGCAAACAAGTCGCGCACGCGGCTCGCGCCCACCCCCACAAACATCTCAACAAATTCTGAGCCCGAAATGCTAAAGAACGGCACATCAGCCTCGCCAGCTACCGCTCGCGCCAGCATCGTCTTGCCAGTGCCGGGGTTGCCGACCAGCAGCACGCCCTTGGGGATTTTGGCACCAAGGCCCTCGTATTTCTTGGGGTGTTTGAGGAAATCCACCACTTCCTCGAGATCCTGCTTGGCATTATCATTGCCCGCAATATCACCAAACACCACCTTCTTTTTGTCCAGGCCATACAGCCGCGCCTTCGACTTGCCAAATCCCATCGCCTGGTTGTTCTGCCCCTGCGCCTGACGCATCATATACATGAAAAACCCGATAATTAGTAGTGTCGGAATAATTACTACCGCCGCACTGCCAATCATCGCACCAGTCTGCGACTCGGCCTCGACTGATACCACCGTGCCATTTTTGGCTAATGTATCCTTATCGAATCCTTGGTCGTAGATAGTGCTGCCGGCTTCTTTCATGGCATGCTCGGTTGCCACCGACTGGCCCTTGAGCGTCGCCTTGATATTGTCGCCCTGCACCACCAGGCGGCTCACCTCGCCACTATTAGCCTGGCGCGCCATATCCGACAGCGCGGTTTCTTTGACCGCCTGTCCGCCCGACATAATATACCACCAAAGTAGCAGCCCACCGCCCACCAGCACCCAAAAAACAATCTGGCGCCAAGCGCTTATTTGCGGACGTTTAGGAGCATTGAGTTGTGGCATGGGCAAATCCTTTCGGGGTTAACAGCAATCATGGCCGCCCTCGTCATCGAGAGTGACACCTCGTTTTATCATAGCATTTTTAGGCCAAATTCACGAGAGGTAAAATCCACAATAACCCCACCGGCCACATCATGCCGACTGCCCGGGCGGGCTGTCTTGATCGCAAGCAGCAGCCGATCCAGCTGGGGAATCGTGGGTGGAGTGATCCCCATCGCCACAAACCACGCCCGCAATAGCTCGCGCGCTTCGGGGCTGCCCAGCATAATATACAGATGTCGCGGCTGCCGTTCTAGGCTGGAGACCGCGCTTGTTTGAACGTCAACCAGCTGCACCAGGCGTAGTTGATCGGTGCGTAGTTGGCCTATTTTTTGCTTAGTTTCTGCTGATAATTGGTGGGTTCTGGCGCGCAAGCGATTGCGCAAATAGCGCCGATCGCGGTTGGTGCTGTCCTCGACCCATTCCAGCCGATGTGCCAGTGCATAGGCATAGATATCATCCTTGGTCATGCCAAGCAACGGGCGCTCGATACCGGCGCGGTTCATCACTGCCACACCCCGCCAGCCCGTGCCACGGTGCAGATTAATAGCAATTGATTCTACGACATCATCCAGATGATGCGCCGTCACGATCACGGCGGCGTGTTTGCGGGCTTGTTGGTACAAAAACTCATACCTTGCCGCCCGCGCTGCTTCTTCGCTAGCATTCGTACCGAGCGCCCTGCTACCCTCGACATATTCTCGTCCATACTGCGCCGCCATCCCGCGCACAAACCGTGCGTCGTCAGCCGAATCCTCCCTGATACCGTGGTCAAAATGGGCAATCATCAAGCGATCTGCCGCATGCGTATTCGCCCACTTGTGCAACAGCACCACGCTATCGACGCCACCACTAATTGCCAAGATATAGTTCATCACTCTCTAGTATACTTGATTTTTCTGTATAAATCAGCATAATATACTTCGTACCTTTACCCCGACAGATGGAGTAGCACGATGTACCAGCCCGACCCGAAGTACATCCCTGAGGCATGGCCTTCCACCCAGGATGCCATGCTGGAATTTTGGGAGGCGTTGACGCGCTACTCGCAGGAGTGGCGCGACGATTATCCCAACTCTCGTGAGGAATGCGAGGATGTCAACCTTGTCATCAATGTCGTATACGAGCTCAGTGGTCTCGACATCGAAAACGATCCGAACCCGTGGCTGCGCACCTACCAGATGTGTGAGCGTCGATTCCACGAGAGCGCACCAGAGATAATCGATCGTCTGCGCACCGATCTATCGGCCGAAAGGTTCATCGAGGTCCGAGCAGATCTTTGGCACATCTGGTGTCGCTGGATGCGCACGTGGGAAAATACGGCCGCCCCTGTTTCCGCCTCATAGGGTACTTTCAGTCCGCCACCCGACCCGGTTCGAGCCTCGCTCCCGGCGCTCGGGGGCGGGCTCGTTCCGTTTCTTAGGCCCAAGTGCGTCATAGGGGGTCAAAAATATCGGGTACTACCAAAGGGGATTTTTTGCTTGATATACATGCCAGTGCCAAGCGTATCTGCCGAATGAATCGTCCGATCGCCGTAGCGCTGGTTGATCTCGTCAACGGCACTTACCCTGGCCTGCTCGCGCGCCAGCTCGTCGCCAAATAGGCTCATTTGATCTGCCACACCGTCATGCAGGTGATAGCAATGCACGCCGATCTCACGAATGCCCGTACTCGGTGCACCCAAGAACAGTCGCGCCGCCACCTGCCAAATCGCCTCGTCCGAATAAAAGGGCAGGGGAGCCAACAGGTGCGATTTCCAACGAGGCGCGCCGTACACCCGCGCATACACCGCCACTCCCCTGGCAGATTTGCCCTGGCCGCGCAGCTTGGCACCCACCGACTCGCACAAATGATGCAGCCGCTGTAGCAGTTGGCGGCGGTCTAACTGCCGCGTTTCTAGCACATATTGCCGCCCGATGGTTTTCAGATCATAGACCACATCGTCAACTTCCCACCCCCGCAAGCGCTGATGCCAGCGCTCGCCATTAATACTCCGAAACGCCACATGTAGCGCCGCGGGGCTGGCATCGAGCATCTCGAGCGGTGTATATATGCCGACCGCATTCAGCCGATGCTCATTGCGCCGCGCGATACCAGTCAGGTCCTGAAGCTCCAAGCCGCCCAACACCTGGCGCAAATTATCGCAGGTGATGACATCCAGGCCGTCGGGCTTGTGCAGCCCCGCGGCGGTTTTTGCCAGGAAACGGTTTGGTGCGATGCCGACATTGCAGCGCATCCAACAGCCGATCTCTTCGCGCAGCCGCCGCTTAATTTCGTGCCCCAACCGCACCATCTCTATCTCCACCTCTTGTTTGCTCAGGTTCCGACCCTGAGCAAACAGGGGTGAATCGGCAAAATCAATCACCCCTTCGTCGATACTTTTCATGGCAAATGTTGGGCTATACTCGCTCATGATTGCCATCATGCGGTGATAGATGTAGCGGTATTTGGTGGGGTCGCTCTCGAGCACCACCAGATCGGGGCACAGCGCCCGCGCCTCGCGGACCTTCATGCCAAGCCGCACGCCGCGGGCCTTGGCTTCGTAGCTCACCGTCACCAGGCCGGTCTGATCGGTGCGGCGATTAGCGATCCCCACCGGCCGGCCGCGCAGCAATGGCCGCGCCTGTTGCTCCACCGTCGCAAAGCAGCTATTGAGGTCGACATGCATGACCAGCGGCCATGCGTCATTATACGCCAAGCGAGTGACGGCGAGCGAGGCAGGCGACGCGTATGACAGGGCTAATGATGGTCGTTTCACATTCGATCACCCTCCATCACCAGCCGCCATGTCAGCCGCTCGGCGTCGAATTCTAGCCGGTAATCTGCCTGCCCGTCCGTCACGTCAAAGGCATGCACCAGCCGCCGGCCGCGCACAATCGGGTGCACCAGCCCGATTTCGCTCACCACCACTTCGCGGCCACTTGCCCGCCTAAATTTCACCGGCTGACAGGGGTGACGACCAGCGCCAAACCTCGCCACCACCTCGACTCGCTCGTTCAAAAAAAGTTCACTTTCCATATCAATTTCTCCTCTATCAATTTGCGAGAGAAACGATCGTTGAACTGTATTGCCCGTCGCCTGCCCGTTTCTAGCATTTGCCGTAGACAATGGATGATCCGATCAGCGAGGGACGCTTAACCACCGAAGGGGCCAGTGAGTATCGCGTGGAGTTATACTACTAGTATAGCATCCTGCCACGCGCCACAAGGCATTTATTTTTTTGCCCACCTCTGCTATACTGTTTGAAGTCAATCATCACGGCACCGTAGCTCAGCTGGTTAGAGCGCAGGACTCATAAGCCTGAGGTCACAGGATCATTCCCTGTCGGTGCTACCAAGACAAAACGGTCACTCTATGTGGCCGTTTTATCTTGGCTGTCCTTGCCAGCTTAGTCTCGCTGCGACTCGGGCAGCTTGCGATCCATCCACCACTTTGCGATGCGAGCTGTGATATAGCTGATGAGCCAGCTTATGAAAAATGCCACAACGGCGGCGAATGCAATCACCACTATCTGCATGCCCACAAATGGTGAGGCATTTACATCTGGATAGCCGACGTATTTGCCAATCAGAGCAGAAACGACACTCACGACCATCCCTACCGCCGCCCCAAGCAACGCGGCAGACTTGACATAATTCTCGCCCACCTCATGGCGTCGCAGATATACATAGATATATGCCACTATCCCCACCGTTACCGCCCATTGCAGCAGGGTAAACGCCGTCGAGGCATCACTAGAATAACGATATTCATTGCTCTGAGTAGTCGACTTAAATTTGTCAGAATTCACAATTGCACCCATGTCCGAACCCTTTGCAATCCCATCGGTTACTATTTATGCAGACTTAGTAGAAACATCACGATGCGCCTGCGTCGGATAGGTGACAAATCCACCGATCACAAATAGTGCGAGCATCACGGCTGCAAATATTCCCCCCAGCCTTAGGTATTCACTGCGTTCGTTGACTTCCTTCACCGGTGTATTGGCGGCGGGCATATGGCTCCTTTTGTTACATGGTATATTCCTGATTATAACATGGCAAAATACAGGAGGATTCGGCGCGCTGCTAGGCACCTATTTCGAGTGTCACGCACGGCAAATTCGTACTGATGGCGTAGGCTACACCGTTCACCTTCAGGCTCGTGGCGCGGGCAAACGCATAGGTAGGCGCCTCGCTCGATGCAGGACAGGCCGCATTTACCTCGATATCAGCCGCATGCACAATGCCAAAGTTGGCAGAGCCGAGCGTCTTGATCGTACCTTTGATATTCGCGATCGTCGCACTTGCCCCGTCAACCATCGCCATGCCCGAGACATTCATCGTCACTGTCGCAATCGCCGTGCCCGGTGCAAATTCCATCCTGCCACGACTCGCCGTCAAGCTCAGCGCTTCTTGCTGCGACGATTGGTACCGTAGATTGCCCGCCGAATCTATCTCTTCGAGTGCCGGCCCATACAGATGTAGCACCGGACGGGAATTGCAGCCTATCGCCACACGCGTCGAGCATGTGGGCGCCGCCAGGGCCGCGCTCACCGTTACCACATCGCCGCTACGTGTCGCCGCGTACGCTACCCCCGATGGATAATTAAGCGTATGGTACTCGAGTCGGGCATGTGGCGCACCGCTCTCGGCATGGTACTGCACGTCTAGATCATCAGTTTGTACCACGAGTTTTTTGATACCGACCCAATCTGGGTGCTGGCTCGAAATAGCCTTCGCCGACTGGTCAAACTGCCGCTGGCTGCTATGATACATCTCGTTTCCATAGGCAATTAGGCCCGATGTTCCAACACCAAACAACCCCAGCCCCACCAGCACCATACTGCCCAGCGCGGCAAGTAGCCGACGCGTATAGCGCTCGGTAGCGAGCATATAGGCCAGGCCGAGGCAAAACAGCACAAATGTCACACCAGCAAGCCCCATCATTACCGCCGAAGCGATCACCTGCCATTGACTCGAAGCAAAAATGCCCTCATGCGTCCGCAGGGTCGCAAGCCCAAGCGCCACAGTTGCCGCCAGCGCCACACCCACCAGCGCCACGACCGTGACAACACGCAACAACTGTAGCAACACGCGCCGATTTGCCGTCGCATCAGGCAGCGCACTCGCCTCTTTTAGCGCGGCAAGTGTGACTGGCTTGCCCGCCATTTGCAAGCGCTCGGCAGCGGTTCGCGCCGGAGGCATGGCAATCCAAGCGACAATGTAGAGCGGAATCGCTACCCCATAGCTCATCACCGTCAGCAGCAGCATTCCTAGCCGCACCCACACCACATCGGTATGCCAATACGCCGCCAGGCCGGCGCACACACCGCCCAACATCGCGCTACTTGGATCGCGCATTACCCGCCGCTCGGCTGCCTGCGATGATTCTTCAGTAGTCGGCCCAATCGCCATATCGCCATCGGCAAATTCAAGCGGCGCGCCCAGCTGCGATTTGACTGCCTCGACATCTTCAAGTGTCACCGCTTTGGTTTTTTTGATACCACGCTCGGTGAATAACTCCACGATGCGCGCTTCGATCTCGCGCATGGCGTCTTCGTCGGCGCCAAGCGAACGCTGTATCGCCGTCAAATAATTCTCTAGTTCTGTTTTGGCGACTATTTCCATATGGTAGGGGATAGTCGCCAGATGTACTCGGGTAATTTCTTTCATAGTAGTTCCTTTATAGTTGTTTGAGCGTATGAGTGAGCTGCGCGATACTGCCCTCGAGCGACGCCATCACCTCGGCGCCATAGTCGGTCAGCCGATAATATTTGCGCGGCGGCCCCTGCTCGCTCTCTTGCCATTCGTGCTGCAGCAAGCCGTCTTTTTGGAGGCGACTCAGCAAGGGATAGATTGTGCCCTCGACCACCACCATATCTGCCGCCAGCAGCCGCTTGATAATATCACTGGTATAGTGCGGCCGATCAGCGCAAACCCGCAGCACGCAGTAGGCGAGAAAGCCCTTGCGTAACTGCGTCGCCAGATTGTCCGCGTAGATTGATGGATCATGCATACCTGTGATATCACATTCCTTTTGACCCTGTAGGTATTATAGTTTGTATAGTTCTATGTTATACAAGGTACTACAAAAAGTCAAGCTTTCTTGTGTGGGTATAAGTGAGTAAACGTCTCAGGTCGCTAGCGTACCCACAACCCTCCAACATCCCTTCGTGGACATAGCGCCCCACACTACTTCACCTATTACTTCGCCCGCCTCTGGTGCGAGACGGGCGAATCATAAGCTAGCAGCTAGTAACGACTAAGCTTCCGGATGTGCGCTGGTCAGGGTAAAGAGCTTGCCAACACCCCAGCCGATGAGTGCGTAAACAGCCATCGCTACCAAGCTTGCGCTATCTAGGAAGAATTTGCCGTCGTAGCTTGGCGTGCCAAAGATGCCGTTAAATGGCGCGGCAAACACACCGCTCACTGCGTAAACCAGGTCGACAAATGACGATGCGCGGTTGGCGCCGAGCATCAGTAATACGACACGAATGGCGAGCAGCACCAGGATAAATCCTATGATATACCACACGACGCGCTTGGCGACGACACGGTTATCGACAGTCGTGTGCTGCGCAACTGTCTGGCGCTGCACGGCGGTGCCACCCTCGACAACGTTGGTTTCGCGCACTTCGGTAGTTTGCTGTTCGACAGGCGTGGTGGGCTGTACGGGTTGGGTTGGTTGCATGGTTACGAAATCTCCAATTACTTATGACACCAGTATACCACAAGCATGAGCGAATTATTCAAGCACTAATAGGTCGGCAGGCAACGATGCGTGGCGACTCTCGACAAATGCGTGCAGTTCGTCGCTCGATCGCGGGCGATTCCATGTCGCAATTCCCATGATATCTTCAACAGTGACCGGTTCGATGAATGCGGCTTCCATGTGCGTAGTATTCGTCCTTTTTTGTGTTGGTTAGCTTATATATTCAATATAGCATAAGCATGACAAAAAGTCAATAGTCTGGCATGATGGCGTTCAGTGCTGCCGTGTGATCTGCTATTATAAGTAGTAATGCAACCAAAGAATCAAGCACCCCTCCGCGGCCCCGAGTTGTCACAGCTCTATCCAGCGCCAAAATCCTACGACCAGCTGCAGGCTGAGCGGCGCGAGATCATTGCAACCAAGGTTGCCCAGTTGCCCGCCCGGCCCGGGCTACGTAGCGGCATCATTTTGAGCAGTGTCACGGCTGGCTTGTTGCTGACGCCGTGGCTTGGCGCGACCGGCATCGAAGTAGCGGGCATTGTCGCGGGTATTTTCTTTATCTTTTTGCTTGGGCTTATTGGCCTGTTTGCCGTCAAGCAATCTACCAGCTACGTGATTGATCTCTACGATATGCACAGCTACAATGGCCGGCTATTCGCCGTAATCTACTATACCGGCCTAGGCGCGCTTGCCCTCATCGCCGCCCCAACCCTCCGCTGGACAGATTATCTGCTGACCAGCCCGTTGCCTGTAGTCGTAGTTAGCGCAATCAGCTCTTTGGCTTTTGCTTTCATCGCAGCAAAAATGGTAGCGAAATATTCCTAATACATATTTATGAAAAGTGAGCCAGTTTAACGACTTGGCTCAAGGTCGGACTGTATTAGGCGCAATGCCACCCATACACGTTGCCGTTGGTGTTGTACGCCTTGTTCTCCCCCATGACGTCGACGCAGAAACCCCAGAGGTTGGCGCCAATCGTCGGACCCCACCCTGCGCGGTCGTAGCAGCGCCAGCCTGAGGCGTTCTGGTTAACAACCTTGGCAGCGTAGGACGTACGACCCGCCGTGTATTGGCATGCCAGGTTCATGTCGATGCCAGAGTATGCACTTGCCGTCCCGGCGGTGCCCACGAAGGCACCAACAACGATCGGGCTAGTGGCGACGAGAGTTATGAGAACCCTCTTTACACAGTTCATCATCTGCTCCTCACAGATAGACTGGTGTACACTTTTGTGCACGCCAGAGTAGTCATGGCATAATAAAGTACTTATTAAGCTTGTTATTCTGTACGGATATCTCGTATTGGCGGACGTAACACATTGCGAATGAGTGGCTGAATAACAGCTACGAGACATAGGCAAAGAATAGTACCGAAAGCATACAGTAGCATTGGCGAGGACACGTCAAACAGGGATAGCCTGGCGACACCACTATCGCCCACGCCAAAGGCTAGCGAAGCGGTATCTGCTAACTGCTTTCCATATGTTTCATTGAGTATATATGCAGTGGTAATGCCCATTAAGAATGATGTAAAGACCGTTAGAATACTCAGGATTAATGTGTAGGTTAAATATATGAACGCAATATCTATGCGGCGTGCCCCCATTGCTCTATACACAGCCGTCTCTTTTCGATTATCAGACATAACTCGCGACATCATGAACCAAATTATTAATCCAGCCAGTATCATAACGGCAGGCAAGATGTAGAGCATAATCTTACTGAAGAGTTTACCGACCTCGTCAAGTATAAGGTAGTTTGACCCATACGGATCTGCATGAAATAACTTTTTACAATCAGTATCACTTGACGAGCAGCCCTCATTACTAATGAATGCGCGCGCTTGTTCAATTGACGAGAAGGCTACTATATGAGGTGCAAGGGATGCGGCCGCGTCGGTGTACCCTAGATTTGTACCTGCGAGTTGAGAAGGGCTGAATTTGAGGTTATCTGGCAGAGATTGATACATCTGCTCAGGAATCACCGCACCCATTAAATCAGCATGATAGGATAAAAGGTTCTTGAAATAACTTGATATATCTTTTGTTGCATCTGAATAAGGCTGCGCGGTAATAAAGCCTACTATTTGATATGTAATAG
>APMI01050072.1_pt1 | contig 17897 bp, 14 predicted proteins | sample 667938 | NCBI WGS metagenome assembly APMI01 (sample SAMN01084076, study PRJNA167559) | wastewater metagenome | biome: Wastewater | place: Denmark: Ejby Moelle, Odense | collected 2011-11-28 | reverse complement strand
TTTTTAATTTATTAATTACTAAATTATTAAATAGTTGGTAGAAATCTTAGTAATATTATCATTTATAAGTTTAACTAACATTATTTGTGCTTAAAACTATCAAATTTTATGTATTTTACCCTGAGTTGTAACCTTTCGGGTAATTCAATATAATTATCTTAGATAAGTGCAATGATGAGGCCCACATTTTAAGCTATACTCTTCTGTATCTTTTTGAGTACTGTATCCGGGTCGGCAATCTGTAATTTCGGGTTCTACATTGGATCGAATGGCAGATGTCAAGCATGCCCTGCTAATTGCCTAGTTTGTCAACCAAGCAACGGAACACTGCCTTGCTATTCGTGCAACGTGACGTACACAGTTAACATTAATACACTAACATGTGATGCATGTACAGCAAACTGCCTGAACTGCATGCTTGGGGAATGTCTAAACTGTGCTGAAAATTATCTGTACAACCAGGACACCAAACTATGTGAACAACAACAGAGAGACGCTAATGGAGTCGTGATCTGCTTAAAAGGGTACTACAACATTGAGGGACTTTGCCAAAGATGCTCAGCCAGTGGCACAAATTGTGATAATATGGGCACTGTCACAGCTTGCCGCAATGAGTTTTATTTGAGTAATTTTGAGTTTCTATCAACTAGTACAGTTCAGTGCAACCTATGCACATACAAATGCAAGACTTGCAGTGATGGTAATAATTGTATTGACGCAAATCCCGACGCTAGCAAATATGACAGTACTGCTTCAGCTAGAGGGAAATGCGGAGTATCGCAGTATGAACTTAACGGGACTTGCCAAGCATGCGGAGGATCGGCTTGCTCTGATTGCAACAATATGGGAGTCTGTATCACTTGCAATCCTGGCTACCAGCTTGTATTGAATGCCAATTTCTCTAATTTGCCTTACTGTGAAGCCTGTCCCTTCAACTCAACATGTGCTATTGACTCAGTGGCAAGTGTTGAAAACATCTGCGGCGCTGGAAACTATATTAATGCAGGCACAGGAGGATGCAGAATTTGCAGCAAATATTGTAATAAATGCTCAGCTGCGGGAGTGTGTGTTGGTTGCATTGCGGCATATGGACTTAATAGATTCGGGTACTGTGTGAACCAAACTGTCATAGCAACTCTGTACACAAGCGGAGGTTGCGCCATTGGATATTATGAAGATACTATCACTTCGGTGTGCACCAAGTGCAATACCAACTGCGCAAAATGCAGACAATGGGCTATCTGTGACGAGTGTATAGCAAACTTTACTTTGCGTAAAGCTAACAATACTTGCGTGAATGAGACTCTCTACAACCAGACCCAACAAGTAGTATCTTGCTATTTGCATTATTACAAAAGTGGAATCAACTGCATCAGATGCCCAATTGGGTGTATCAGCTGTGCCAACTCGAGTATGTGTTTTGGATGTGAGACTGGCTACACTTACAATACGAATAGTTTCGGATGTGTAGCTACTCCAATTGTAAAATGCTCGACAGGATGCCTAATCTGTCAGGGTGCAATATGTTTGACATGCTAAAGTGGTTACTATGTAAATTCCGCTTTGACTTGTTCATTATGCACAACTACTAATTGTTCAAACTGCAATTCAACAACCTGCTTAGACAACACGAACAGTAATAACACAACGAGCAACACAACAGCCAATGTGAGCTGTTTGGTGAGCCAATATAAGAACAGTTCAGGATGCCAACCATGCCAAGCTTACTGTTACAAGTGCACGAGCTGGAACAACTGTACATCATGCCACAGTGGGTCATCACTGCAGGCTGATAATATATGTCATGCCTTGTGTGACACAGGTTCGTACATGGACAATCAGTCATATGTATGCAATCAGTGCCCTAATGGATGTTTCTCATGCACTAATGCCAGTTATTGTGGGTCATGTTTGACCGGGTACCAAACTATCAGCAATCTGTGCTATGTCAGATGTAACACTAGTCAGTTTAGGAATAATTCCACTATGGGATGTGATTCATGCCCTACTAATTGTTGGGCATGCAACAGTCTCACTAACTGCACCTCATGTATTTCCGGGTATTCAGTACAAGCTGATAACCTATGCCACAGGTTATGCGCATCAGCATAGTACAGAGATAGTAACAATTACGAGTGCTACACCTGTCCGACAAACTGCTCAAAATGTAATAGTTCGTCAATTTGCACATCCTGTAACTCTGGGTTCGCTCTACAAGCTGACAAACTGTGCCATCGCAACTGTACAAGTACTTAGTATCGAGATGCGGTTACCTATGAGTGTGTGGGATGTCCTGCCAATTGTAGTAATTGTACTAGTACTGGCTGTACTAAATGTAGCACTGGCTTTTATTTACTTAGTGCCAGTTCCTGTGTTGCTTCCTGTCCTACATCAGGGTACTATACCAACTCTTCGTCTTCTAAGTGTGTGAACTGTATTGCTGGTTGTGCCAAATGTAATACTACAACTACATGTCTTACTTGTTTAACTGACTTCTAGTTATTGTCTACTAAAATATGTGCAGTTATCTGTGTGTCAGGTCAGTTCCGTAACTCCTCAACATTAAACTGCGACAGCTGCATTAAGGACTGTTCAGTGTGCACTAATGCTTATAAATGTACAACTTGTATCCAAAATTTCACTTTACAGACAGCAGGAACATGTAGTTCGCCCTGCTCTACTGGTCAATTTTGGGACTATTCTGCCAAAGTATGCGGAACATGTACAGCTAATTGCAACACCTGTGTCAATTCGAGTGTTTGTAGTGCTTGTGGGACAGGATATGGACTTGAGGCTGATGGCAAGTGTAGAATCCCCTGTGCTACTGGAACATATCGAGATTATGCAACATTAAGCTGTCTTAACTGTTCTAGCAATTGTCAGTCTTGCTCCAGTTCAGTTTGTACAACTTGCTCAACAGGATATTAAATAATTTCAGGCGCATGTATTTTGACTTGCGTCTCAGGGACTTACAGAAACGTATCACAAGGCTGTTCGGTCTGTCCGACTAACTGTACTTCGTGTTCAAGCCCCAACTGTACTACATGTGCGACAGGCTACCAGTTGATGAGCGATGGAACTTGCCTCACAATTTGTGCTACAGGAACATACCGAAACTCAACAATGGGATGCAGTGCCTGTTCCACTAACTGTGCATCATGTTCAAGTTCTAACTGTACTAATTGTTCATCTGGGTTCCAGTTAATGAACGATGGCACGTGCTTAGCTTTATGTAGTCCAGGTTATTGGAGAAACACCACAACCAAGAACTGCACGGCATGTCAGACTAATTGCTCAGTGTGTGTAAGCAGTACAAACTGTACAACTTGCATGGCTAACTCTTATTTGAATAGCACTACTGGGGTCTGTAAGTACAAACTGTGTGCTAGTGGAACTGTGCTGTATAAAGATGGTACTTGTATGACATGCCCAGCTTACTGTCGCACCTGCAGTACTGTATCCGACTGCATCGACAATGGATATTAAACTAGTTGCGCCTCAGGGTACTTCAAAAATGCATTGGGTAACTGTTACGCGTGTCCTGCTTTCTGCTCGCGTTGTCCTCATGCTCTATATTGCTCAGTGTGCAATAGTGGGTTCTACTTGGACAGCACTAACTGGTGTCGGCCTTGCACATACCCATGCACTACTTGCAGCTCCGCCAACGTGTGTCTATCATCAGTGAATGATATTAGCGAATAAAATACATCTCTGTCTTAACTAATAATGCCTATTGGTCTGACTGTCATCATTGTATGTGCTATTGTTTTCTTAGGTAATGTTACCATAATTTAGGTGTCATTTTCAGACGACATTCAAAATTTACAGAATCAAGGTCGAATTTGCTGGAGTAGAAAATATAAATGCAGAATATGGAACCAATCTAAACAAACGTGTGATCTGTTCTTAATTAAACTAGTTATTAAACCATAGAATTAATCAAATTGTTAAAATATATCTTATAGTTTAAAAATGTTGAAGTAAAAACAATATAAAAATTTCAAGAGATAGTGTGGTTTTTCATGTTGGCTTACTTGATGATCCACACTATGAAGCTTCTAGTTTCTTTCCGACATCTGGACAATAACCTGAATGGAATCATGTTTAGCATGCGGATAGATTCATTCATTTAATTGTTTAATTTACTCAAGTAAATGAACCATACAATTGTGAATCCAATAAGTCCCACAAAAACGTACACATAGAACATAATGGATAGCAGACTCGTGGCTTTATTAACTTGTTCTGTCATACTTGTGCGCCAGGTGTCCATCATACTTAGTAGTGCCTGTGATCCATATTTCTCGTTTGCAATTCTAAGTGTTCTATATTCACCATCATCAAGTCTTCGAATAAATATTTCGAATATGCGGTACCCTCCCCTGAGTGATGAGCCTGCTACTTTTCTGCATTCAGTGCCTGAGTTTAGGTAATCACATATATCTTCAAAGTAAACAAGTCTGTATGATTATACAATTTGAGAGTATTAAGGGAGGCTCATCTTTAATAAAATTTATGAGTTGAAGCTGTTTAACGAAGAGTCCGATAAGGAATTTTCGAATTTCTGAACACTGTCCATTTTAAATTTAGAAACATCTGCTCCATGGATTATAGACTTGTTATTGTTCAACAAAAAATCAGAAATATGAACAGAGTTTGCCCAAAGAATGCTGTTAGCTGAAAATTTCCATTGATAACCTAGGAAATTCTCATAGTTTTTGAGTGATAAAGTTTGTGCAGTAACAAAAATTGAATAAAGTATTCCGAACAGTACCACCCAGCTCATTTTCAAGTGTGTACTGCTAAGACGACCAAAGAATGACATTTTTCTTTGCTTTAAAATTAAAGTTTTTCTTGCTTTTTGTTGTTATTCCATTTGTTAGTCTTTATCTTTTGTTTAAACGTACTCTTAAATCAATGGTTATTCTTCAACTTTAATTCCTTTGTTCATGACTTATTTGATGGATGTAAAATTTTTTAAGTAACTGTCACAGTTATCGCTGAGATAAGATGCATAATGCACCGGAATATCCAAAAACCAAAGGAGTATGTTTGTTTTCTTACTATCGATTTTTAGTCTGATATACACCCAAGTGACAAAAAAGAATATACTGATAAATAGAATGAAAACAAGACAAGAAACAAGCACGATTGGAATCAAAGCTATTGATCCATCACCGTTGAAACTCAGTGCTTATACAGCTGGGAATATACTGTTCATGAAGTTATAGTATAGAATGTCGATGTTGATGTTACCGTTCATTTCCATAAACTGATTTATTTTGGAATAGAAGTACAAAAATGCATCCCGAATACTCATTTGTTATACTTTTGTTTCGTCAATGTTAATGCTTATCTGTTTAGTTGAAGTAAGTGTCACTTTGTAATTTTTTAAATCTTTTGATACAGCATTTAGATCAGACTAAGAGTCAAGTGTTGCTGTCAGATATTTGGCAAGTTCGTTTGACTCTTTTGAATAAGTTTGTATTTAATCTCCTCTTTTGCTAAAATTTTCCATTAAAGCCAACCCAAAAATCATTTACATGGTCGTAGCTGCTACAAATAATAGAGCAATCACAACCCCAATATATTTGAGGCTTCTGACCTCTTTGTGTGATAACTTAGTGTTGATGGCAGCTCTGATCTTCTAATGATAGCGATCGTCGTTGAGCTTTAGAAGTTGAATATCATCCTCTTCGTCTTATTCATGATCACCCCCATCGAAATCAGCAGTACCATTCTGATTATACACCATCTTGATCTCATTATTAAGGAGTCTCATTGTCTTGATTTTATATGTTAGTTCGAATGTACACACGCACTCAGGCTTTGTTTTTACATCCGCGATGTTTGCAATCAGCACATCATAAACATTAGGATCTTCATATAACTCCATCAGATCTTGACTCTCTTCATTGAGCTAACATGATGACTAATCTACAGGGTTTATAGGATTCAACTGTTACATTCGCTCGTTTCCTTTGATTTCCATTTTAACGTAATAACCTAGTAGTCGATTGCTTTCGAAAGTGTCTGTTTTTGTTGGGTCGCTTTCACTTTTGATAAATTAGCACACTTTCATGTACACTTATTTAATGGTCATACTGCATGTGATTTGTAAGTTTCTACACGTTATCTTTTGTTAAAATGGAATATTTCTGTATTTTTCAGCAAGCTCCTCAAAATTTTCAACACCAAGTTGATCTTGGATGGAAATTTAATTTTCATTAAGGCTCCACCTATCAATTCCAAAGTAAGCATAACCCAAAATTGAAGTGTCCCTCACGATTTTATTGGTATCCAAAATCAAATGGCAACAGTTACGAACAGATGGTAAATTTTTGAACAATACTGTGAACTATTCTGATGAAGATTTGTAAACTACATGGTACTAAACAGGAGCTACGAAGCCAGACTTCGACTTTATATAACCATGTTGAGCTTTATTCACATACCCAGTAGGCTCATCTTCAGTATCGAGCCATCTCTTAACTTTGATCTCATGAATTTACTTAAGTATTTCAGGTAATATTTTTTAGAAATTCCTACCAATTAACTATTATCTTTGATAGCCAGAGAGTTAACTAAAAAGCGAATTGAGATTTGTCACTTTACCGATATTGTCTTATTTGCAGGAGACTATTAAAACTGGGAAATCGCCAGCAAGATTAAACTCATCTCGGTTATGAGTACTTTCGCTTTACTTTTTCAAGTCCAATGATTTCTCAATGTATATCTTTTTGGCCTGCTATATCATCTTTCGACCTTGAGTACTATCCTTGATAATCATAAGTAAGTATAAAGAATAGCAGTACAGCACTTATGGAGTTGAGTTGTTTATCTTTGATATTTACTCATAATTCTATTTAACAACATTGACAGTTTTTGTGATTTTCGTTCCAATTAAGTTTAACTTTTTCAAATCAGGCATCTCTTCCTTCATTTATGTCCAGAAGTCTTTATGGAGTCGTGCTGAACTGACCATAGCTTCTTCACATAATGCAATATGGTTTTAGAATCTTATTATCTCAATTAGATCGGCAGTACTTTGCTCACCTTAAGAGTTCTCAATACTTTATTTAATAATCTTTTTAAACCTATAAATAATAAACTACTCCTCAAATGTTGGATCGGTCTTAAGAGCATAACTGAACTCTTAATAAGCTTTGTTTTTATTCTTGAGCCTCTCGAGTTGAAAGAATGCAAAAGATAATCGAAGTTGAGTGCAATTTGGATACTTTTTAATTCCTGATTTATACATTCGTTCTATTTGGAGAAGAAATTTTTAGTCTAAGTCCTCCTTTTCTGTTAATGATTTATGCAATTTCTTAGCCATTTTAAGAGGACAGTCATCCTCCACACAAATTTATTTATGTTTTTAAATGTAACCAATTACAAGCATACATGAATTTTTATCTTCTTTTTGGTTCTCCAACAGCTGTAAAACGTATCGTAAGTGACCTTCAAGTTGCTCTCCTGATTTAAATTTCAAATTGAACGAGAATAATTGATCAATATTAGATTTGTGTTAAAACCCAATTATGATGCCGATGAAAGGTAACCCACTTATCCATATTACTAAGCCACCATTAAATCCGATTGGACTTAGTAGTTGGCTGACTAAAAGCATGAAATTTGTCCAAAAATAGTACGATGATACAATTCTGAAGAATTTGGAAGCTTTTTTATTATAAAAGGGATCGTTCATGTTGTAAATCCAGTATAGCCAGCCCGATAGACCAAACAACATCACTGAGTATACCCACTTGTCTTTGAAAGGTGTAAAGCTGAAAATTAGTTGGCATATGATTTTGTTCATGATAAATACTACTTCACCTGTTGAATTCTGTCTGGCTGTTAACTTTTTGCTCACCATCCTGGGCTCGAACAGAGCCAATGCAACTACTGATGAGATAAAAACGAATAGAGATGTGAATAACAGGGTGATGGCTGCGTGGAAGAGATGCCAACCCTTCCAACAAACCACATCAGGAAAACTTTGCATGTATTGTTATTGAGATTGACCAACTGTTCCACATCTGACCACCGAAAGCAGTGTTTACGTGATAGGCAGGAAGAAAATAGTAACAAAAAGTGGAACGAGTTTGGCTAGAACGACTAATGGCCAAGTAAAACGAAATCTTTTCTTAGAAAACGAGTAGCTTACGTATACAATGTCGACTATGACCAGAATGATAAGCACGATTAGAGCGTAAAGCATGATTAAAAATGTGTCAAAGCTAACTCCTGGCAGGTAAGTCATGATGTTGAGCTTGGAAAATATTTTTGATACATTGGCCAGGGTGTCACCACCATTCCATGCGGCCATGACCGAGTCATCAAATGGGAATGCAAGCATCTGAAAATAGTCTAGTCCTGATTAAAATATGAGTCCTAACAAGGGCTCTTATTCCTCGTCTTCGTTCTCTTATTTGTCCAGCAATACGTATAGAACATTGAAAGTAGAATCTTTGAGATCTCGCCAGGCCTTCAGAATGTAGTTTTGCTCCTACAATCCAATGTCGGCGGCCGCTTACTTCTGCTCTTTCATGGAAATGTTTAGAACTATTATTAAAATTAAATAGCAAAAAATTAAACCTAACTATTAATCATACGAGCGGTATACTAATCAATAATATAGTTATTTTTAATATTTATATTGAGCTTTTGTGATGTTTTAATTAAGCAGTTATATCGAGATGCATTGACAATGCTGTTGCTTGCTAATACAAAATAAAAATAAGAATATTATAGTAAATAAGTTAAAATGAAAATGCAGCTAAAATCAGTGCTGAAGTCCAACTTCACGAAGCTACGCTGCCTTGACGAATCACAGGTGGTGTACGTGACGGGCAATAGTCTCTGCATCACATAGATCGGTAAATCATAAAGCGAGTTCATTCATCTTCATAAATAAAACTCCTACGTCTACGATTTCGCAGTTAGTCCCAACAGTCGCCAACTATTCACAGCTGAAAACATCGATAATGGAATTGAAATTAGCATGTATACCGCCTCAAATGAGCGAAAATATTTTAGGCTAACTGATCTTTCCAATTATATGCCTTTGGATGTTGTGGAAAATGTTTAGTTGCTCACTGACGAGTACGAGTCAACTATCGTGTATGTGGTCACTAAAAATAAAAATGACGCCTGCGTTACTTTGATCGATATGCTGCGACAAAGAGTTATCTCGCATGGGTTTCTTAGTGACTTCAATGAGATCATCACCTGCTCAGAAGAGACGTACTAGATTAGCTTATGCGGTAAGGGATATGTGAGAAGACTCAAAGCTGTTGATAGCACTTGGATGGTTTAATAAAAATTGCCAAAAAAGTTGCAAAATTACGAAATCTTTCACCATAGATGGATGGCTCTAGGGCGATGTTTGATAATGACTAAAACAACAGGCTTTCTTGTTGAAGATAACGATATCGTTCAAACATTGACTTTAGCTACATAATAATAGCCAATTAAACAAGTAATTAAAGTCAATAAGGGATTTATTGTTGTAAGCGATAAAGGAAAAATTAAATTATTTTATGAAGAGGGCTAAGAATGTTTTTACAATTAAGTTCAATAGATACAGCTCCCTCTTAACAAAATGGGAAAAATATCACAAATTTAGTTCAATGCCAGAAGTGAAGAAATATTCGTATTGTTCGCATCAGGTAAAGTTTACCACTCAAAAGTAGAAGAGGCAAGCGCAGTTGGTAAATAAACTTATTTTAATTTTGAATAAATAAACTTGAACTATTCTGATTCAACTACAGGTTCAGTAACAACAACACCGAGCAAAAATTATTGTCTAATTTCTTCGTAAAAAAGTGCTGAATTATGGGATCTTGGCAAGCTCGTTACAACATTGACTCTATAAGCTCATAATTTAGGACAGTAGAAAGTGATACGATGCTCGGCAATGAGTCCTGATGGAAATTCAATTTGCATTGGATACTCAGACAGAGTAAGGTTCTATCGAATATTGTTGAATAAATTTAAACAATATGCTTAATACTCAATTAAGAGTGCAGTTCTGCTTCACTACAGCCATGGCGGCCAATTAGTTGCGATGACCCATGGTAAGGGTATCAATACTACTTTATCTATTATCAACACTTTAAATTTGAAGTAGGTTATGTCATTCAAACTGGGATACAAGGCAGCACAAGCGATTTGGAGTGAACACGACGACGAGCTTTTTATTTCAGGATAGGACACTAAAGTTATTTCAGTGTATCAGATTTCAACTAAAAGTCGTAAAAGTTTCCTGCAATTTGACAAACCTATAACATATATTAGATTTGATTACCTAACTAATAAACTGTTAGTTTCTACTGACTCATAAGTGCATTTAATAAATTACGAGCATAAAACTTAATCAATAGTGAAACCAAAAGTCCCACATTTTAACTATGTATTTCCAGCTGAGGGAGCATATTTTGCAACAGACAAGAAAGGTGGACTATACTTTTCAGCATCTATATAATTTGAGAAATATCAGTACATTCGGCTATTTAATAACGAAAATACGCATTTGCTTTATAAGAAAAATCAATTAATTGTTTACACTTCGCCGTCTGAAGTATTGTTACTCAAAATTAAATTCGGTAGCAATGAGCCAAACCAAAATTAAATGCATTAAAATGTTGTGCTTGTCTAAAAGGAATAAATTAATAAATTTTTCGATAAAGTTAAACTTCTCTAGGGTCAACTTGATCAATTACAAACTTCCACTTCAGTTAAATTATAAGAATAGAAAAAGCTTTATTTTTAAGATTTGGAAAAGAAAGAATACAAATTTAAAGGATAAATTTAGTTCTTGCAGAAGAAACTTAATGATTTGACTGCAGAAAAGAACAGGCAGGAGAAAAATAATATGAAAGTATTTGAAGATCTTGAAACAGGTCAAATAAAAAGCGTAAATGATCTCGAAAGAATATTTGATACTAAAATAAAATTACAAAAAGAGAAGTATCTCGCATTGTAACAATAAAATTTATAGCAAAAAATGAAATACTAAAATATTATTAAGGGATTGTAGTAAAAGCATAACAGCGAAATAAGTAAAATAAGAAAATAATACTCCTAAAAGATTCAGAAATAATTAAAATCTATGCAATCGTAAAAAGATAGACATATGTAATAGAAGAAGAAAGCTGAGTTTAAATTGATCGATATGTAAGAAGAGGGATAGCTCACACTATTCGAAATGCAGATGCAAAAAAACCAACAAATTAAAGATCTGTCAGAGCGGTATGTCAAACTAGAAAGATAATTTGACTCCAGAAATATATTTTTGCATAACATGGAGGAAGAAATGAGTGAACTTATGGACAAGTATAATTAGACTAAGCAAAAGATTACTAAAAGTTAAATGACAATACAAGAGAATTTGAATAAAATAAAAATGCTTGAAAGATAAATTGAAAAGAAGAATAGCTTGATTGAGTAAAGAAACTCAACTATCGAGCAGCAAGCTCACCAAATTGACGGTCTTGAAAAAGCCAAGTATGTCCTGAGTTTCAGAACAACTTAGGTCCGAAAATAATTAGAACCTAAGGAAACATTGATTGACAAAATGAAGAATGAGATGTTTAAGCTTGATGAAGAATACAAAAATTAAGTAAAAAATTCATTCCAACTGAATCAGAAACTTGAAAAACTTGATAAGATAGTAGCCAACTTAAAACAGTAGAATACTGACATTAAAGCACAATTGAAGAGCAAAGAAAGAGTACATAACGATTTATGCTCTGAAATATACTATTTAGTGAATGGAGCAGACTAAAAATAATGGAATCCTTCATTGATAAGATTATATCAACAGTACATTAATGAAGATAAAGTAAAACATAAAAGTAAAAAGAATGATGACTCAACATGTGAATAAATAAATCGTCACCTAATACATGTTGAACAGAGTCTACATCAAGTGGCAACAGGAAATGAGAAAATGTTAAAAGGAAAGTAACAAGAAGTTGTAAGAAAAATGAAGGAAAACGCAGAGCTTGTTTATGACCTGAATATAATGAGAAAAGAATAGAATAAGCTTAGAAATGATATAAAATAGAAAAATACAGAAATTTCAAGGCTAAAAAGAGAGCTCAATTAGAGTCTAGCCCCTAAGTCTACAAGAGCTAACACTGCTAATACAGGTATCACGAGAAGACTCGTCTCGAAGGACGGGATCAATCAAAATACGAACTCAGACTGGATCGATTTGAGTATCAAGCGTAAATCTGATTATCTGCTGCCAGACAAGAGCAAGAAAAATAGAGTCTTCAGTGCACATAGAACTATGATGTGGAGGGATGACGGTCGGAAATAGAAGTCTAAAATTTCAGATATTGCTCGAGAGTTAGAGTCTGCTAAAAATACAATCCTGAGACAAGACAGGATGATCGAAGAACTTAACCAGAGGCTGCTTGGATTGCCTGACGATCAATTTACTTGAATTTTATTATTTTTTATGATTGCTGAAGTAGTTGCGAAGAATAAATTAATTAATAAAATGTTAAAAATCGTTGATAACTACACACTAACTGAGTATCTAGGTAAAGGGGAGTACGGTAAAGTCTTCAAAGCCTTCAACATTGACACCAAAATTGATGTAGCCATCAAAATGATACCTTTGTCAAAATTCTAAGAGGTAAACAAATTGATTGAATTGACCCGTAACGAAATTTAAATCTTGAAGTTGCTGGAAGACAATATTAATGTAATCAACTTTGTGGAAATGATCAAAACAAATAGGTATATCTACTTGATTTACGAATATTGCGAAGGAGGAACTCTCGAAGATTTGATCAGATCGAAAGGGCACTTACCTGAAAGGGAAGCACTTAGGATATTTAAGCAGTTAATCAATGCGTTTAAATCATTGAACGAGTACCACATTTTACATAGAGATGTGAAGCCAAATAATATTTTTTTTAAGTCTGGTCACTTGAAGTTAGCAGATTTTGGTTTTTGTAAGAAACTAAAATCATACGATGACTTAGCTCAAACTTCATTAGGATCACCTTTATACATGGCTCCGTAAGTTTTAAATGGAGATGTATATGACAGTAAAGCAGATATATGGTCGGCGGGAATTGTTTTATATGAAATGCTTTTTGGTAAGTGTCCTTATGGAGATTGTAACATAAAGCAGTTAATTAATATTTACAGTGCTGATAAACTGAGGATTCAAATGGCAAATGACAATATTTTTATTTCTCCCTCTACCTAAAATATGTTACGAAGGATGCTGTAAAAGGACCAGCTCAAAAGAATATCTTGGGATGATTTCTTCTACGAGTATGAGATCGATGAGTATGGAAACATTAAAAAAAAGTAGAAAGATTTCGAATACGACTTAATGAAATTAATGAAAAAGAATTCTTCTGTAGTTCAACAGCCTAAACAGAAGCCTTCATCTCTCGTAAAGTTTGATTGGTCTAAAATTACTGATCGAAATAGTTCAGTCCGTTCTGAATAGCTGAATTATAATAGTAAATTAAACGAGGGGAGCATAGACTAAATTTTGACATTAAAGAAAAGAGTGAAATAATTTTAAATTTAGTATGAAAAGAGATTAGAACTAAGCGTAATAATTGAGTAAATGCTCAATTCGAGTGCTCAACATCACTATTCAAGCTCAATTTGCTACTTTCTGATTTGCAATTTATCGCATCTAATAAATTCAAGTTTGCCATAATTGCAATAATTTGTTTCTGAAAATAGAGAACTCTTGCTTGAAAATCAAAATTAAAGTAATTTATTGAACAAAATGCTTGTTGTTTTTCGCAATGAATCTGAAACACTGGCTCTTAAATTAAACTCATTAAAAATGTCATTGTTAATGGCCGAAGATTTCGCTCATCATTCGACTAAGTTCCCTGATAAAGCAATTACAAGCTTAGAAGTGAGTAAGTTCGTCAAAAGCTTTGAAGTAAAGAATCCTGGCATTACTGATTTACTCTTCAATGATAATAGTGCAGAAAAGAGAAATGAAATTATTTACTTAATAAAAGTCTTATGGGGAGTAAGTTTAATGAAGAAGGACGCGAAAAACAAAAGCGCCATGACTATTTCAATAAAGCAGGAAACTCCAGTGAGAGAAATCGCAAAAATATTAAATAAGCTGATTGTGCATATTAACTCTTGAGAGTTTGTTATTCTTTAAGTTTTAATTTTAAATTAATAATCAAAACTTACGAAATGTCTTCAGGATTCTACTTAGTATCAGGACTGCTGTACATGAATATGGGATGTGAGATCATGTTTGTACTGGCTAATCGCATGCGTGCTCAGAATGTAGATATGAAAGCAAGTTATTATATTGTTACTCAGTCGGATCTAAAATTCTATGTGACATCACTTGCAGGATGTTTAAATCATCGTTCATATAAAGTATGCTGAAACCTCACATTCCATTGACTATACCTTCCCTCTAGTAGATATTAAATAATTTAGCGATGCGTTCAGTAGTATTGTTAATTCATCAGTAATGAAACTTGATAAAAACTCTATGTAGAAGTTATTCTACTTAATTTTGATGACTTTTAAGCGACAAATATTCTTGCTTTCATCCCCACTCGAACTCTATACTCTGACACTTACCCATCTTCAGGATGTAGCCGAACTCCAGAAATAAACTAGACAGGCATGTCAATAGATTGAGACAGCAATAGATCTATTTTAAAAAGCAAGCTCTAAATATACATACATGCACTATTTGGATTTACGGGAATAAATGCTCTCCATGCTTGAAACTTACAGGAGTAAAATTGTGCTCTTCTGCGAAAGTGGGTCTCAGGATTAGTCTGGTTGCTTAGTTTTTAAACCGAGGTATACACATAATCGTAAAAATCTGGGTTTGGCTCAAAATCATCCTGCCATTTAATTCCCTATTAACAACGAGTGGGCAAATGTCAAAAATCAACAGTATAACAACTACAAAAAATGGAGAACAGGACTTGGGAAAGACGACTACGACAATGTAAGAGGGTCGAGCAAAATGCTGGAAATCAAATCAAAAACTAAACTAAACCTGCAATAAGATAACAAGGAAATGGTCGATATTTTAGGAATCAAAAATATGAATTTGAACAATTTTGAACTCAACCTTGATATTTTTGGACCAGTCACAGAACAACATCAACTCTAAAAAATATAGTCTACTAAAACTTCGAGTATTAAGACTATTGAGACGAAGGCAAAGAGTAGCTTAGAGTAAAAGATTAACAAATAATTTGACGCACTAAAGGTGAATCCTAAAAATGGTGACAATGAAGACATTGATTTGCTTGAATTAATGGATAGTTGAACATTTATAATCAATTATAATAAAATTTAAAAGCTAGTTGATAAAATTTATTATTAATAAAAATTTCTTATGAAGCACAATCGAAGTCTTAAGGAGATCTTTGTGCCGAAGAGTCATTTCAAAGAAAAAGAAGAATCAGATTCAATGTGGTCTCCACGTAATTTTCAGCTGGAAAACTGCGCTCCCGGTTCAGCAAAGGGAGAGCTGAAATCGACAAAGAATACGCAGAGTCAGAAGAATCTAATAAATATAAACCCGATTAACACAATAGTAACCTCGCCTAAATACTTTATCCAGCCTAGTATGAACCCTGTGAATGTGCTGACACCTGCGAATAGAAACACATCGAATCAGTAGCAGCCGAAGCGACCCCGTATCCTCAGTAAGGTCAAACACAGCAATTCTTTTAGCGAAGAGTTCAAGCTTGGTAAAGTGCTAGGGAAAGGAAGATTTGGAAATGTATGTCTCGCTGTCCACAATCAAACTGGATCAGTGTATGCAGCTAAGCAAATCAGCCTTGAAAAAGTTACTCCTAAACTTATAGAAAGACTTATTGCGGAAATAAAAATTCAATTCTACTTGAAGCATGAGAATTGCTTAGAACTGTACAAATTTTACAAGGAAAATAAGAACATTTATCTAATTTTGTAAATTGGATAATGCTCACTTTTCGATATTCTTCGATAAAAAAGATTCTTCACTGAAAGATAGACTGCCTACTATATTCGACAGACTATAAATGCACTTATTCATTTGCACCAGAATGGAGTAATCCATCGCGATTTGAAACCTTAAAATATCGTGCTGGTCAATAATGTTGTCAAACTGGCTGATTTCGGTTGGTCTATATACACAGGCAAAACGTAAAAATTATTTAATCTAGAAATAAAAGAACAACTTTTTGCGGTACGCTTGACTATGTCTCACCGGAAATCGTAATGGGCAATGAATACGACGAAATGGTTGATGTATGGAGTGTGGGAGTTCTATGCTATGAGCTCTGCACTGGACATGCCCCTTTCTAGTCTTCCAAAAGCAGACAATAAACTTACAGGAAAATATTAAATGTCGACATCAAATTTCCAAGACACTTATCCGAGGAGGTGCAAAGCTTCATCCGCAAACTGTTGGTGCGGAAACCGTAGGGTCGGATGGGGTTAGAGTAGGCACTTCATCACCCTTGGTTAAAAAAGTATGAGTCCAAAAACTAATGAATAGATGTTACTATTTTTACTTGAAATATTGAAATATTAATTATCAAGCTCGGAGAGGAACTTTAGATTAAGTCTTAACCGTGTGTCCAATTTTAATTTTGGACACTTCTTTATAATGAGTAGATTGAAATTTATTTTTCAAACTGTTCAGGGTGCTGACTCCATCAGCCTGTCCCCAGAACACGCAGATCTCGCGTGCGCACTGCTTGATTTGTTATTCAGAGAGGTGAAACAGCTCCTGCTCTCTAGGCAACCAGCATGTTTGGTGCCTTCGCAGTTTCCTAACAAAGTAAACCGTCGCACAGGCTACTATTTTAGGGTGATATCTTTTGAACTCCACCTGAAATAGGCACAATTCGATCATATACCGGCACAGGTAGTAATCCTTCTCTGTTAACCTTGACACCTAGTTCACTGCTTCCAGGTAATGTAGTTAGGTCGTCATCATTAAATTAAAATCAATGACTTGGATAATTTAAGTCTCCATTTACAGGATTTGCTCCTTCGAGTAAGTAGAATCGCAGATGAATATCAAATTGCTGACTTTGGGCACTTGGTACGTCTCCTAAAACTTGGCAGCAATCCACAAGGCAACGATGCCAACCAACTGTAAATGCGTTCGCTTCACTATGGCCTGGCTCAAGTACTGGTCAATGATGTGCACAGCGATGAACAAAGTCTTAGCCTGCAGTTTGTACTTCAGATGTACATCCACCAGCCAGTTCAGCAACATCGAACGCATGTGCGCAGTGATATCCGGCTGTTTCTTAAAGTAGTCGGAGTCTGCATTGCTGTTGTTAGTCAAATTGGACAAGTACTCCACGATTTCTTCTAGATACTAATGTTCTTATTTTCTTTCGGGTTCCATAGCCAAGTCTTCCATAGAACAAACTGGCGCACCCTCGATCTGCTTGTCCCCTTCACCCAGAGACACGGGTGGCTTATTTTATCGTTATTGGTCAGCGGGTGAGTTCCTAGAGGCACGTTGCTTGGGGGCGTGCTTCACGAATTTCATATCAACTATTTATAACAGATTAATAATTTAGTAATAAAGTATTCAAATTGTACATACTCCTGCTTTTCATCCCATAATAAGCTAAACTAGCCCTAACAATCGATTTAATTTCGTCCACTGTTTTTTGTCTTAAGTGAGTTGTAAATATCTATTTTATTATTATTGATGAACATTTTCGCTATTACTGTAAGTTAACAACCCACAGATACTATAAGATTATTGTTAACTATACGCAAATTAAGTATTTTATTCTATTGTCCATTATTATAATATTAAAGTAGACTCTGTTAAGAAAGTAGCAATTAATTTCAACATAGTACAAATTATCAAAATATGATTAAATGTAGGGCTGTTGCGT
>APMI01019875.1_pt1 | contig 17900 bp, 14 predicted proteins | sample 667938 | NCBI WGS metagenome assembly APMI01 (sample SAMN01084076, study PRJNA167559) | wastewater metagenome | biome: Wastewater | place: Denmark: Ejby Moelle, Odense | collected 2011-11-28 | reverse complement strand
GGGCCCCGCTTGTCTGCAGCTACTACCAACTACCAGTTTGATTTTAATGATTGTCCCAATGATGGTTTTTATACTGTTAGAAACAATACTACTGATTGCTTCGGCTTTTCCTGGCATTCCCTCACTAACGATCATACCGGTAATAATGGGGGATATTTTATGCTGGTGAATGCATCGCTTCAACCAAGTGCTTTTTATATCGATACGGTAAAAGGACTTTGCAGTAATACTACTTTTGAATTTGCAGCCTGGATTGTGAATGTGCTTAAATCAACAGCCTGCGGCTCAAGTGGCAATCAGCCCAACCTGACTTTTACAATTGAAAGAACAAACGGCGCTGTTATCCAGAGCTACAACACCGGCAATATTCCACAAAGCTCAAGTGTGGACTGGAAGCAATATGGATTTTACTTTGCTACCCCACCTGGTGTATCAGATGTTGTGCTGAGAATATTTAACAACGCACTGGGTGGTTGCGGAAACGATCTTGCGCTGGATGACATCACCTTTAGACCATGCGGTCCGCAAATCATTCCTGTTATCGATGGCTTCAACTCGCTCAGCGTAAATTACTGTACCGGTACATCACAATCCTTCACTTTCAGGGCTGCCATCTCTACGGGTTTTAGTACGCCTCAATTTCAATGGCAAGTAAGTACTGATAACAGCAACTGGACAGATATCGCAGGCGCTACGGCAACAACCTATACCGCTAATTTTACCAGTGCTACTACGCCTTCAACTTATTACTACAGGCTGGCGGCGGCTGAACAGGGAAACTTCAACTCCGTGAAATGCAGGGTGGTTTCGCAAGTGATTACTGTTGGCGTAGGCAGTGTGCCGGTTACCAGCATCAATGTCAGTTCGCCTGTATGCCAGGGCGGCGTTGCTACGCTTACCGCTACCGGTGGCACAGATTATTCCTGGACCAAGGAAGGAGGCGGGCTGGTGGTATTTGACAACAAGGCTACGATCAGCAATATCGATTTTTCTGACTCTGGAAAAATATATGTGCTGGTAAAAAGTAACGGAGGCTGTTCGCATCTTGATTCAGCTTATTTAAGAGTTCTTCCAAAACCTACGGCCACCGTGTCTTTCGACAGTACGGGCATCTGTACAGGAAAAAGTATCCAGTTGTCTGGCGGTGGAAATGGTACTTATCAGTGGATGCCCGGAGCTACACTTTCTTCCGATGTAGTTCCCAATCCCGTTGCCTCACCGCTGGTATCAACCTTGTACAGCCTGGTAGTTACTAACGCTAACGGTTGTACGGATACTGCTTTTATAAAAGTTACCGTGGTGGAAAGTCCGCATGTGAATGCAGGGCCCGATCAAACGATCATTGCCGGCAACTCCGTAAAATTGCTGGCCAGCGTAACAGGCCAGGAGGTTAGTTTTTCATGGTCTCCCCCGGATGATCTTAGTAGTACAGTAGTGTTACAGCCAATGGCAACCCCTCCTGCAGATATTGACTATATCCTTACGGCTACCTCCAATGCGGGTTGCGGTACTGATGTTGATAAAGTACATGTTTTTGTTTTTAATGATCTTTTTATTCCCAATGCATTCAGCCCGGATGCCAATGGTAATAATGATACCTGGAATATTCCGGCTTTAAATGCATTTCCCAATTTTGAATTACGGGTGTATAACAGGGCCGGCGTATTGGTATATCAATGTGCCCAGTTACTGAAGCCCTGGGATGGCACCTACAAAGGTGAGCCACAACCGCCCGGCACCTATGTGTACGTGATTGATGTACACGATCGTAAACGGCCCCTGTACAAAGGATGCCTGTTGCTTATCCGTTAATACTTACCGGCAACTACGCCATTTCATTCCTCATTTTCTGCAACTCACTCCTTTTTGATTGCCGGGAGCAACCGTATCCATTAATCTTGTGTGGTAATTTATTTTATCAACACAAAACTTATAGCATGAAAAAGACAATTTCAATGGCAGCATTTTTTTTGCTGCTGATGGCCTCTACAGTAAACAGCCAGGAACTGGCTCCAAAAGGATTTGTAAAAGGTAGTATCAGGCTTGCCGACAACAGTGAAGTTTCAGGTTACATAAAAGAAAATATCCGCAACAAAGCATCCATCATCCTGCAACCGGATTCGGGGGGCAAAAAAATAACCCTCGACGGTGATAAACTGACCAGCGTAAGTTTTGACGCTGAAAAATACATCTGCATTAAGGGCGATTTTTTTAAGGTATTGTGCGAGGGAGAACTGTATTTTTTGCAGAAATCAAGTGACGCATCCTCCAAGCCGGTATACGTGGGGGCAGAAGCGATGTTCATCAATGGAACAGAAGGCAAACCCGGTGATTATTTTTTGTACAACCAGGGGCTGCAGCAGTTGAAACTGGTAAACAATAAAAATGTTACGGCAGTAACGGCGCAATCATTTGTTAATTGCGAAGCAGCCATTGCTAAAGCAAAAGAAGCAGCCGCCGATGTAGCGGTGCTGAAAGATGCGGTGATCATTTTTAATAACCGGAACCGCTGATCGCAAACGGACCTTTTATTTTTGCAGAGATAGTACCAAGTTAAACATACAGCCATGATCAAACAGATTACCTTACTAACAATATTTATCATTAGCTATTTTATTGCCGGCGCCCAGCAGGTTTTTTTTACCCAAACCGTAAAAGGTGTTGTAACAGATGAACAATCGGGCAACATACTCCCTGGCGTAACAGTTACTGCAGAAGGCTTACAGGATGTACGGGCAACGGGCACAGACAGTGCCGGACGGTTCAGGTTGAAGAACGTTCCTGCAGGCAGGCGCTCTTTCAGGGCAACGATGATCGGGTACGAAGATGCAGTTGTGGCAAACATAGAAGTAACATCTTCTAAGGAAGTAGTGCTGGAAATAAAGTTGAAAGAAAAAATAAAAAAGCTGGAAGGCGTTACGATCAACAATAGCAAATCAAAGAATAAAGCTTTGAACGAAACTGCAGTGGTGAGCGCAAGACAGTTCAGTGTAGATGAAGCCGTGAGGTATTCCGGCACCAGGAATGATCCCAGCCGCATGGCACAAAACTATGCAGGGGTAAGCAATACCAATGATGCAAGAAATGATATTGTGATCCGGGGCAATTCACCGGCCGGGGTGTTGTGGCGGATGGATGGCATTGATATACCTAACCCAAACCACTTTAGTACCCTGGGAGCAACCGGTGGGCCGGTAAGTATTTTGAATACCAACACACTAAAAAATTCCGATTTTTTAACCAGTGCATTTCCTGCCCAGTATGGGAATGCACTGGCAGGTGTGTTTGATCTGCGGATGCGGAATGGCAACAGCGACAAATATGAATTTCTTGGCCAGATGGGGTTTAATGGGTTTGAATTTGCAGCAGAAGGACCATTGAATAAAAACAATCAATCTTCTTTTTTGATCGATTACCGCTACTCGATGGTGGCAGCAATACAGTCGCTTGGGTTATCCGTGGGTACTGGCAGTGCTACTCCTAATTACCAGGACCTTCACTTTAAACTGCATATCCCGACAAAAAAATGGGGCAGTTTTGATTGGTTCGGAATGGGCGGAGAAAGTCATATCAAATTTCCTTATGACACAGAGGATAACCTGTATTCCAGCAATGACGGTACTTTACGTGACAGGAACTTTAAGTCGCTCACCGGCGTTACAGGATTAACCAATACTTATTTTTTCAACAGCAATACCTCCGGGAGGTTAACACTGGCGGTATCAGGCTTTCAATCTAAGTACAAAGAGGAAATAGTAATAGACGGCAAGCCGGATAAAACTGCTTATGATAAAAATAACCTGCAGGTAAAATATTCGGCGGGTTACAACTTCAATAAAAAATTCAGTTCCCGGAACCAGTTTACTGCAGGTGCAGTAGCAGACATCAACAAACTTTCCTTACGACAGGATTATATTCCCGATGGCGATTCTGCTATCAGCACATTTGTAGATAGTAAAAAGAGCGCTGTACTGTTAAAAGCATTCAGTAATCTTGGTCATCGTTTTAATGATGAGTTGAGTATGAATGTTGGCTTGTATTACCAACTGTTTACACTGAACAATAGCTGGAGTATTGAACCAAGATGGAATGTCAAATACCAGTTCCGGAATAACCAGGCGGTTTCTTTTGGCGCAGGTTTGCACAGTCAAACACAACCGCTGGAAGTATATTTTTATCAAACAACAAACAGCAACGGGCAAACTGAATTGACCAATAAAAACCTGCAGTTGGTAAAGAGTGTGCACACTGTGTTAGGCTATGATATCAATTTCTCAAAGCACCTGCGTTTTAAAACAGAGGTTTATGGCCAGTACATTTACAAAGCTGCTGTAGAAAGAACAGCTTCTTCTTTTAGTATGTTAAACAGCGGTGCCGGTTTTTATTTCCCCGATAAAACCAACCTGGTAAATAACGGCAAGGGATACAATTACGGGGCAGAATTTACGCTGGAGCGCTTTTTACACAACGGATTTTATTACCTCGTAACAGGCTCCGTTTTTCAATCCAAATATAAAGGGAGCGACAAGGTATGGCGCAACACAGCATTCAATACCAATTTTGCCGGCAATGTTTTGATCGGGAAAGAATTTACGCTCAACTCAAAATCATCTTTTGGCATTGATACAAAAATTGGCATTGCAGGGGGACAACGTTACACCCCCTTTGATGTAACAGGATCGCAACGGGCGGGTTACATCCTATTTAAGGAAACAGAAGCCTACAGTTTGCGTAACAGCACTTACTGGCGTTGGGACCTTAAGTTTTCGTATAACCGCAATGGTAAAAAGGTCACGCAGAAATGGTATGTAGACCTGCAGAATTTAACCAACAGGGATAATATTTATGTGCGCACACTCAATCCGAAAACGGGCATTACTGGAGAGATCAACCAGATCGGATTTTTTCCTAATATCAATTACCAGGTAACCTTTTAAACATAACTTTACGGTATGCGTAAAACAAATTGCAGGATAGGTTTTGATGACCGGCTCGTAATGCTGATCACCATTCCTGTGCTGAGTTTTATCATACCAATCGTTTTTATGGGATGCCGCTTCGGCAGGCACCCGCTTTTTAGCTGGGATAAATATGTAACCACTTTTGTAATTACAACAGCCCTGTGGATCGGCAGCAGGCAGATCATGATCTACAGCAGAAGGAAATATCCTTTGTTCGAGGATGTCCGCAAAAGGTTGTGGTTCCAGTCGGTAAATATGTTTGTGTTTACGATTGTTTTTGATAACCTACTTGGGTTTATTGCAGATGATATTATTTTCAGGCACGGGCCTGGCCATTTTAACAGCGATTTTTTCATCAGTTCCAATGCCGCCGCCATATTCTGCACCATCATGATCATTGCTATTTACGAGAGTATTTATTTTATGAATGCCTTGCGGCAGTCTGTTGAAGAGCAGGAGAATTTAAAAAGAGAAAATCTTTCCGCACAACTCAACGCCCTGCGTACACAGGTAAACCCGCATTTTTTATTTAACAATTTGAATACGCTTTGTTCTATTATTCCGGAAGATCCTCAACAGGCTGTTGCTTTTGTGCAGCAATTATCAAAAGTGTACCGGCACATCCTGGAAGTAAAAGATGAAAAAAGTATTCCCTTAAAAGACGAACTGGATGTATTAAAAGCGTATGCTTTTTTATTGCACACCAGGTTTGGGCATAATATCGAGATTGACATCAACGTACCAGATGAAAAGCTGCAAAAGCGGGTAGTACCTCTATCATTGCAGTTGCTGATGGAAAATGCGGTGAAGCATAATATTGTTTCTGCAGACAAACCATTGAAAATTGAAGTGTTTGCTCAGAATGGTTCGCTTGTGGTGAGTAATAACCTCCAGAAGAAAAATCAACTGCATGATTCTACGGGTATCGGGCTCGATAATATCCGTAACCGCTATAAATTACTTGGTGATAAAACAGTGGAAGTAACGGAAGCAACAGATCATTTTACCGTATCGATCCCTTTGCTGGCGATGGGAGAGTCGTGAAAGGGGAATGGGGAATAGTGAATTGTCAATAGGCAATAGTGAATAGTGAAAGTTCGATAGGCAATGGTGAATCGTCAATAGGCAATAGTGAATCGTGAATAAGGAATAATGAATTAATGTATATAAAAAAGAAGTGAAGTCCCATTGACCATTCACTATTGACGATTCACTAAGACAATTCACAATAACCTAACACGACATGAAGGTTGTAATAATTGAAGATGAAATGCCTGCGGCCAACCGGCTTGTTAAACTCCTTCGTGAGATGGATGACAGCATTGATATTACTAACCGTTTTGACAGTATAGAATCTTCTGTAGTATTTTTTCAATCTTCTCCTGCCGTAGACCTGGTTTTTATGGATATCCAGTTGGCAGATGGATTAAGTTTTGATATTTTTTCCAAAGCAACCATCACTGCGCCGGTGATTTTTACTACCGCATTTGATCAATACACTTTAAGAGCGTTTAAGGTTAATAGTGTAGATTATTTACTCAAGCCCATCGATGAAAATGAATTGCAGCAGGCGCTTGGTAAATACAGGCAGCTGTATCACAAAAAAGAAAATGATTTTCCTGATAAGATACTCCGGATGATACAAACCATGGCGGGTGTAAAATACAAAGAACGATTGCTGATAAAACGTGGACAGCAATTGAGTTACCTTAAAACGTCCGTTACCGCCTGTTGTTATGCGGATGGAAAACTATGTTACGCAGTTGACCTTGATGGAAACAAATACCTGCTGGAAACAAATCTTTCTGAACTGGAAGAACAATTGAAACCGGATAAATTCTATCGTGTTAACCGCAGTCTGCTTGTGAATATTGATGCAGTAAAAAAAGTGCATACCTGGCTGGGGGGGCGTCTTAAACTCGAGCTTTCTGTGGCCACCAGTGCCGAAACCGTTGTAAGCCGGGAGCGGGTAAACGGCTTTAAAGAATGGCTGGGTCAATAGCGCCCGAAAATCTATTGAGTTCCAAGGCCTCCAGTCAGATCTAATCATTCATTAACAATTGCTTTTTAACAGCCTGTTTTTTTTCATATAAAAAGTGTATATATTTATTCCAAATTTAATATGCTTATGAGAAAGACCATTGGCTACGCCATCACCGCATTTTTATTGCTTATTATTTCCTGTCAAAAAATTGACTCCCCGTTACCAAAACAAGTTGTTGAAAAAGCAGCCAGTTCCAACACGCTGGCAAGGGGTGCTGCAGCACTGGCTGTAACAACTGCAGAAAATTTTGAATCCGGCACAAAAACAGCGTATGCAACTGCCAATGTAACCCTGGCATCAGGATCATGGAGTTTTAATGACGCCTTGCTGGGTACGTCTGCATCGGATAAAAAAAATGGATTACAATCTGCCAGGGTTCGTAACAGCGGTATCCTCTCCTCCAATTTTGATTATACAACAGGGGCTTCCACAGTTACTGTTGCGCATGCTATTTATGGAACTGATGCCAGCAGTAGCTGGCAGCTTTGGTACAGTACGAATGCCGGAACCAGCTACACTCAAAGCGGAACTACAATAACCACTAGCAGCACTACGCTGCAAACAGCAAGTTTCACCATTAATGTTGCAGGTAATATCCGTTTTCAAATACGTAAAACAGATGGCAGCACCAACCGCATCTGTTTTGATGATTTTGCTGTAACTGATTACTCTACCACTTCAAGTGTACCTGCTCTAGCCGCTATATCACCGGCTTCCGCCACAGCCGGCGGTGCGGCTTTTACCTTAACCGCAACCGGTAGTAATTTTACCAATACTTCTACCATCGACTGGAATGGCATTCCATTAACCACCACATTTGTAAGCGCCACTTCATTAACGGCAACGGTGCCGGCAGCCAATATCGCTGCAGCGGGTACCAACAATGTTACTGTAACCACGGCAGGAGTGGGTACATCTGCGGCAGTCGCATTTACCGTGCAGCCAGCTCCTATACCATCATTAAGTTCAATTTCACCCAATACAGCTGTGGCCGGCAGTGCTGGCTTTACGCTTACTGCAACCGGCACAAATTTTACGGCAGCCTCAGTTATTAACTGGAATGGCGCTGCACTTACCACCACATTTATAAGCGCCAGTTCATTAACTGCAACGGTGCCGGCGGCGAATATTGCAGCTGCAGGGAGTGCTTCTATCACTGTTGTAACAGGCGCTAATATTACAACAGCAGTTAACTTTACCATTACCGCGGCATCAACTGTTAAGCGATTTTTATTCGATGCGTCGCAGGGCGAAACAGCTGGCAATGCAGACTGGGTGATTGATGAAGATGGCAGTTCACCTCAAAGAGTTCCTACCCCGGCGCAATCGGGTATTACTGCCACCACGCCAGTAACTTACTGGACGGGAGCCATATCAAGTTGGGGGATTGCACTGGTGAAAGCTGGTAATTTTGTAGAAACGCTTCCTTCTTCCGGAACCATTACTTATGGTAATGCTTCAAATGCACAAGACCTTTCAAAGTATGATGTATTTGTGGTAGATGAACCCAATATTCGTTTTACGGCTGCAGAAAAAGTAGCCATCCTCACTTTTGTACAAAATGGTGGTGGATTGTTTATGGTATCCGATCATACGATCTCTGACCGTAATAATGATGGCTGGGATTCCCCGGATATCTGGAATGACCTGATGAACAATAATACCGTGCAGAATAATCCTTTTGGTTTTAGTGTGGACCTTACCAACATCACCCAGGTATCTGGTAACGTGTTAACTGGTAATAATACCAACCCAATATTGCATGGCACACAAGGCAATGTAACACAGATGGAATTCAACAATGGCGCTACACTTACGTTACAACCGTCTGTGAACAGTACTGTACAGGGGCTCATCTGGCAAACCGGCGCTGCACAAGGCAATACCAAAGTAATGGCGGCCTCTTCTACTTTTGGCACAGGTCGTGTTTTTGTAGTAACAGACAGTTCTCCTATGGATGATGGCACCGGCGCCTCCGGTAACACATTGTTTGTAAGCTGGCCATTGTACAGCCATACGCAATTATTTATGAATGCATCATTGTGGCTGGCAAAAAAACAGTAATAAGCAACTATCATAAATTTTTTAAGAGGCGCTTTAATGGCGCCTCTTGTTTTTTTATAATTAGCCAGGTGAAAATTTAATGTTCTGGCCTGCTGGAAAAATGCGATCACGAAATGCTATGGTTTTCGTGTCAGCGCTTGCTAAGAAGGGCAGGTATTTGCATGAAACGCAAATGGCTTATTTTTGAATCCTCATGGATAAAAGTCTAAACAAGTACATCAGTGAAACAGGTTTTTGTTCCCGGCGGGAAGCGGATAATTATATTGACCAGGGAAGAGTAACCATCAATGACAATGTGGCCATCAAGGGCAACAGGGTTAATCCGGGCGATGTGGTGGAAATAGATGGCGAACCCATTAAGAAAAAAGACAAAACTGTTTATATAGCCTTCAACAAACCTGTTGGCATAACCTGTACCACAGATCTGAAAGACAAAAGCAATATCATCTCCTTTATCAATTATAAGAACAGAATATTTCCTATCGGCCGGTTGGATAAGCCTTCGGAGGGCCTGATATTTTTAACGAATGATGGTGATATTGTAAATAAGATATTGCGGGCAGGCAACAATCATGAGAAAGAATACGTGGTAACGGTTGATAAACCCATTGGTGCGGATTTTATTCATAAGATGAGTAACGGCGTAAAGATACTGGGCGTAGTTACAAAAAAATGTTTTGTAAAACAGGAAGGGAAGAACCGCTTTCGCATCATACTCACACAGGGGTTGAACAGGCAGATCAGGCGTATGTGTACTGCCCTGGGATATGAAGTGGATACGCTCAAACGTACAAGGATCATGCACCTTTCACTGGCAAACTTACCGGTTGGTAAATGGCGCTACTTTACCCCTGAAGAATTAAAGACAATGGAAATTTCGGTGGCGCAATCCAGTAAAACTGCAGGTGGAAATACCAGTAATGAATCTGGCTGGGATGAATAAAATGTCTTAAGAGATGCATAGCTTTCCTCGTACAACAGAGAGGGCTGGCACTAACTTTTCCTATAGCTGGCAAAATAAAGCAACCGTTATTCAACATAGCCGATCATCTTTGGCAACAGTATTTTAAGTAGTAAAAAATAATGTAAACCTGGCTGTTTGTTTTGCTGCTACAAAACAGCTACTGCAGCAGCTGTGGTGAACCACTATCCCGCTACTTATTACAATGCAGGTTTTCATCCATGCGATCAAAACACCGGAAAAGAGTTGCATAAAACCGATCGTTATGCCGGGGAATTCCGCAGGCATCAGCTTATTACTGCTCTTCTTTAAAATATACTTTGTAATAATTCATGTTCTTCTCCTGGTCAAAACCTTTTTCGATCAATTCTTTATTACCGTGTATGTAGATGTGAAAATTGCGATCGAGTTTCAACACGCTTTTATACACCCTGGCCTGTTTTTTTACAGCCGAATTATTGATGGCAAAAGAATTCTCAATCGGAGCATCAAATTCCTGTTCATATTGTTTTTTATAATCTTTAAACATCGCAATGCCTTCTTCGTTGGCAATCACTTCATTTGAAAATTCTTCCAGGTCAAAATGATCTTTCTTTTTAAAATAATTGATAGAGCGATTGAGCAGATCTATTTTATCTGCTTTGGACGCATCAAATACCTCGTCTAATTTTTCTGTCACAAAAGTTTTGTAAACACTCAGTACATTACTGGTTTGGTTGTAATTGTCGTTGCGTACTTTCAATTGCAGGAACTCATCCATCCAGTAAGCAGCTTCGGTGCGGTTGGCAGTATCTACCACTGCTACTTTATAACCTTCTTCTTTTTCGGTGTTGAAAATAATACAACCCTTGTCTAATTTTTTTATATTGATGGCTTCCTGCTGGTATTGTAAACCAAAACCAGCTTCTTCCTGCGATACAGTTAAATAAGGTTCTTTTTGTTCAGATTTAAAAATGCCAATCGCATCATGCAGTTCGCCTTCAATTTGCAAATTGTTTAAATGCACCACGTATAATTCACCACTTTTTATTTTAGGATGATTGGCCAGTTCATATAAATGTTTGGCCAACTGGCAACTGTTGGCATGAAAATTTTTGGCATTACTGAAAATGTTCTCTGCAAAATGATATACTTCATTCAATTGCAGGTTGCCGGATGTATGATTGAGACGGTAGATCTCATTTACTTTTTCAAAAGGTTGTAAAAAATACTGCATTAGCAGATCGCTGAGAATGTCATCCTCCAGCACCAGTGGCTGTTCGCTTAGTCTTAATGGTTCTTCCAGGTGTTTGTTACCGGTTTTATGAATAGACAGGCTTTGCAGGGTGGCTTCAACGTATGATATCATGTAAGATGGACGTTTGCGTAAATAATCATTTATAAACGGGTGCAAGTATAGGCTAAATGATGCATTGGTGAAAAATAAAAATACCTGGCCACTCATTTCCGCTTTTCGGTTGGCGTATCAACCCTGATTGGCTATTTTTAAATAATTGGTCATCGCTAAAACCAGGTCTATGAATCAAAACTTAAAAAATACGATTGTCAACACGGTGCTTGGAGAGGATGGGAGTGAAAAAGCCTACAGTACTTACCAGCGGGCAAAACGTTTTAGGGAGCTAAAGATCATGTTGCGGCGGTATGTGAAAGATGCCATCCTCATCACGGCCGGAATATTTGCTGCTTCTTTTGGCTTCAAGGGTTTTTTGCTCACCAATCATTTTATCGATGGCGGGGCCACGGGTATTTCGCTGCTCATCTCAAGCATCACTAAAATACCCTTGTCGATATTGATCGTTTGTGTGAACATTCCATTTTTCATATTGGCCTATATAGTGATGGGCCGGAACTTTGCCATTAAAACGGCGCTGGCCATTGGCGGACTGGCGCTCTGCGTTGCTACAGTGCATTTTCCCAATGTAACCAACGATAACCTGCTGGTGGCGGTGTTCGGAGGTTTTTTCCTGGGGGCTGGTATTGGGTTGGCAGTAAGAGGCGGCGCCGTAATTGATGGCACAGAAGTGCTGGCAATTTTTCTCAGTAAAAAGTTTGGAACTACCATTGGCGATATCATCATTCTTATCAACATCCTTATTTTTTCTGCCGGTGCCTATTTTCTTTCTGTTGAGATTGCCATGTATTCGATGATCACGTATTTATCTGCTTCCAAAACGCTCGACTTTATCGTAGAAGGCATTGAAGAATACATCGGCGTGAACATTATCTCAACACATTCTGAAGAAATAAGGGAGATGATCATCAACAAACTGGGCCGGGGTGTTACCATTTTTAGCGGCAGGAGAGGGTTTGGAAAGCGGGGCGAAACAAAGGATACCGATATCATTTATACCGTGATCACGAGGCTTGAACTAAACAGGCTGAATACGGAGATACAAAAAATTGATCCGCATTCGTTTGTAGTAATGAACAGTGTAAAAGATACAAAGGGTGGGATGATCAAGAAAAGGCCTTTGAAGCACTGAGAAAGTTGAAAGGTTGAAAGGGTGAAGGTTTAAGGTGGAAGGGAGAAGCGAAATATTTAGATCAGTTTAACAGTTGCGGGGATCCGTTCTGGCGTTTCTCCGTAAATTTACCAGGTACAATGCAGCATCGATCAAGATATAATTTTTTTGGGGCAGGTCTCTTTACGCTCTGCTGCATTTTTATTGCAGGCAAAGCCGGCGCTCAATATGCCGCCAATGATACCATCCTAAGTACTGCGGTGATCTATATGGGCGATACCATTGAAGCCAAAACACTTCAGCCGGTCACCCTTTTCAATAAAGAAAGCCGGGCACAGGCCAATGCGAGGGCGGAGTGGACAAGGTTACGAAACGCCATTTATGTTACTTTTCCCTATGCAAAAAAAGCCGGTCTTGTAATGAATGATATCAACGCCCACCTGGTGAATGTCAGCAATAAAGAAGAGCGGAAAAAATATATCAAGTCAAGAGAGAAAGAACTGAAAAAAGAATTTGCCGATCCTTTGATGAATCTTTCGGTGTACCAGGGAAAAGTGCTCATGAAACTCATTAACCGGGAAACCGGTAACAATTGTTACGAGATCATTAAGGAATACAAAGGTGGTTTTATAGCAAGATTTTACCAGACAGTGGCATTCTTTTTTGGCAGCAATCTCAAGCAGCCCTACGATAAAAACGGCGATGAGGCCGAGATGGAAAAGATCGTGAAAGAAGTAGAAAGGATGTATGGATACAGAAGTTGAAAGGTTGCAAGTTTAATAGTTTAAAGTTTTTTCCTGATTGCCGGAGTTCACTTCATTTGGCGCTTCTTTTATTATTTCTCCTTTACAGCTAACTTTGTTCCCCGGTTCAGCAACTTTAAACCTTGAACCTTCAACTTTAAACCTTCGCATGAAACTCGACTTACTCGCCTTTGGCGTTCATCCCGATGATGTAGAATTATCCTGCAGCGGCGTATTACTGGTAGAAAAATTAAGAGGTAAAAAAACAGGGGTGGTTGATCTTACCAGGGGCGAATTGGGTACCCGGGGATCTGCAGCTATCAGGGAACAGGAAGCTGCGTTGGCGGCAAAGATCCTTCACCTGGATGCCAGGGAAAACCTGGGCATGGCCGATGGCTTTTTTAAAAATGATGAAGCGCACCAGCGTACCATTATTGCTGCTATCAGGAGGTACCAGCCGGAGATCATCCTTTGCAATGCGCCGGAAGACCGTCATCCCGATCATGGCAGAAGCGCCCGGTTGGTAGAGGAGGCTGCTTTTTTAGCTGGCCTGCGTAAAATAGAAACTTTTCACAACGAAGTTTTGCAGGAAGCATGGAAACCTGCTTATGTGTTTAACTACATACAGGATAGGTATCTTGAACCTGATTTTGTGATCGACATTTCAGATGTAATGGACGAAAAGATCGAAAGCATCAAAGCCTATGGAACCCAGTTCAACAGCCCTGGTGGTGATGAGCCGCAAACCTATATCTCCACCCCTGATTTTTTAGAGAGCGTGATCTACCGCTGCAAAATGATGGGCAAAATGATCGGGGTAAAATATGGCGAGGGTTTCATCAGCAAAAAAATGGTTGGGTTCTCAAGTCTTAACGCACTGGTAACCAACCGTACCTGATCTTCTTTTTCAGTGCAGCAAGGGTTGCATGATTTTAATCAGTATACGTTAAATCTTAAACAAAACGCTGCTACTTGGCGTATTAATTTGTACCTTGCGACCCTGTTAAAAAATGCAATCCACGTAATGGCAACTCCAAAATTTTTACAAAGCTCCAACAACTTTCAGCAGGAATTAAAGCGCAGGGTAAACCAGTATTTTGAAGATAAAAAGAAATCTTCTACCGGTAATTTCAGCCTGTTTTTTAAGGCCATTCTCTTTTTCACCATGTACATCGCTTTGTATGTACACCTTGTATATTTTACACCGGGTAACCTGCTGGCAATCATCGAATGTGTATTGATCGGTTGTTTTACTGCTGCCATCGGTTTTAATGTAATGCACGATGGTGGTCATGGTAGTTTCAGCAAGAGCAAAACTGTTAACAAACTGGCCGCCGTATCAGTGAATTTTTTAGGTGCCAGTCATATCATGTGGAGCATGAAGCACAATATCATCCATCACACGTATACCAATATTGATGGTGTGGATGATGATATCGAGATCAAACCTTACCTGCGTATGTGTACCACGCAAAAGCGTTATAAGATCCATCGCTTTCAGCATTATTATGTATGGCCGTTGTATACATTATTGCACCTCATTTGGGTGTTCCTTACAGACTATCAAAAATATTTTAAAAAGAAGATCGGTTCAGTGCCGATTAAAAAAATGAGCATCAAAGAGCATATTGGTTTTTGGGGAGCAAAGGTTGGATATGCCATCCTGTTTATGGCCATCCCCATCTACACCGTTGGATTTGTAAAATGGGCGGTAGGTTTTTTAATTGCCAGCATGGTGACCGGTTTTATTATCAGCATTGTGTTCCAGTTGGCACATACAGTAGAAGAAACAGCCTTCCCGGTACCGGATGGCGATACCAATAAAATTGAAAATGAATGGGCCATTCACCAGGTGCAGACAACAGCGAATTTCGCTACCAAGAACAGGTTGATCTCCTGGTTGGTGGGTGGATTGAATTTCCAGATAGAGCATCATTTATTTCCACGGGTTTCACACATTCATTATCCTGCCATCAGCAAGATCATTAAGCAAACCTGCGAAGATTTTAATATCAAATACATCGAGTTTCCTAAAATGCGTTCCGCCATTGCATCACATGCTTCATTTTTAAGGAAGATGGGCCGGGTTGCTTAATCGAAAAAACATTTTGTGAATGGCCCCTGTAATCAATACAGGGGCCATTTTTTATTTAACTTACCAACTCATATTAATTGAAGCAACATGAAAATGATTAACTGGCACGACAAGCATGAAATGACGTTGACCTTTGGGCAAAAGGTAGCAGATAAGATCGCCAACGGTATGGGTTCGTGGAAATTCATCATCTGGCAAACCGTAATAGTGCTGATCTGGATGTTGCTGAATATTATCGGCATCGTGTATCACTGGGATCCTTATCCTTTTATCCTGCTCAACCTCCTGTTCTCTACGCAGGCTGCATATGCGGCGCCGCTGATCATGATGAGCCAGAACAGGCAGGCTGCCCGTGACAGGATACAGGCACAGGAAGACTACACCTGTAATATTGAAGCCAAAAAAGAAATTGAAGCCCTCCAGATACAACTTAATAAAATTGAAACAGAAAAATTGGATAAGATCATGGAGATGATACTGGAGTTGAAAAAGGAGAGAGGATGAATTGGGGGATTATTGAATGGTTGTTGGCGATTACGTTTAAAAGCAGCCTTAGATAGTTTTGCAGCTTAAGGGATCATTGTTGAATTGTTACAGTACTGTGGTTTAACGCAACCCTTTTCTACTACTGTAAATCATAGATTTTGAAAAAGGAGTTTTAGGTCTTAAGTGCTTACTCAAAATTCAAAATTCAAAACTTTCAACCCCTCCCCAAAAACATATAAACTTTTCAACTACCGCAGTTTTTGTAAATTTGTACCTATAACATAAAAAAATGACAGAAGAAAAGAGCTTGAACTTTATAGAAGAGATTATTGAAGAGGATCTGAAGAATGGAAAGCACACTACCATCCTTACCCGTTTTCCGCCGGAACCCAACGGTTACCTGCACATTGGCCATGCCAAAAGCATTTGTTTGAATTTTGGACTGGGGCTGCGTTATGGCGGTAAAACCAACCTGCGCTTTGATGATACCAATCCCACTAAGGAAGAAACAGAATATGTAGACAGCATCAAGGAAGATGTAAAATGGCTGGGTTTTGAATGGGCGCAGGAGTTATATGCCAGCGATTATTTTGGCGACCTGTACAATTTCGCAGTGCAGCTCATTCACAAAGGCCTGGCCTATGTAGATGATTCCACCGCAGAAGAAATTGCCGCATTGAAAGGATCACCCACGCAACCTGGCAGCGACAGTCCTTACCGCAACAGGAGCGTTGACGAAAATCTTGCGTTGTTTGCAGCCATGAAGGAGGGTAAATACAAAGATGGCGAAAAAGTGTTGCGTGCAAAAGTGGACATGGCCGCCATCAACATGCACATGAGAGACCCGATCATTTACCGCATCAAACATGCGCATCATCACCGTACCGGCGATGCCTGGTGCATTTACCCGATGTACGATTTTGCCCACGGGCAAAGCGACAGCATTGAAAAGATCACCCACAGCATTTGTACCCTGGAGTTTATACCGCACCGGGAGTTATACGATTGGTTCATTGAAAAGCTCGGCATCTTTCCATCAAAACAATATGAATTTGCCCGGCTCAATATGACCTATACGGTAATGAGTAAACGAAAACTATTACAATTGGTGGAAGAGGAACATGTAAGCAGTTGGGACGATCCCCGGATGCCTACCATCAGCGGTATGCGCCGCCGTGGTTTTACTGCAGAAAGTTTAAGGAATTTTTGCGATAAGATCGGTGTGGCAAAAAGAGAGAACATGATCGACTTTAGCCTGCTGGAATTTTGTGTACGGGAAGACCTGAACAAAAAAGCCATGAGGGCAATGGCAGTACTCGATCCGGTAAAGCTGGTGATCACCAACTATGCTGAAGGTTCTACAGAAGAACTTACAACAGAAAATGGTCCGGATGAAACATTTGGAACAAGGATAGTACCTTTTAGCAGGGAAGTATGGATAGAAAGAGAGGACTTTATGGAAGTGCCCGCCAAAAAATATTTCAGGCTTTACCCGGGCTCAAAAGTGCGCTTAAAAAGTGCCTACATCGTTGAATGTACGGGCTGTGTAAAAGATGCAGCAGGCATGGTTACTGAAATTCACTGCACCTATATCCCCGAAAGCAGGAGCAGCAATGATACCAGCGGCATCAGCGTAAAAGCTACTATTCACTGGGTGAGCGTACCTCATGCGGCGAAGGCGGAGATCCGTATGTACGACCGGCTCTTCAGGGTTGAAAACCCCTCCGATGAGGAAGGTGATTTTAAAGAATACATCAACCCGGATTCCCTGCAAATAATACAGCCAGCTTACCTGGAGCCCTCTTTAAAAGAGGCGGTATTGGGTACGAGTTACCAGTTTATCCGCAAAGGATATTTTTGTATCGATAAAGACAGCAGCGCAGAAAAACTCGTGTTCAACAGAACCGTTGGGTTAAAAGACGCCTGGGTAAAAGAAGTAAAGAGAGGGTAGTGGATTTGAAGAAATGAAAATGGCTTTGTCAGCTTATTTTATCGTTTCCTCTTTAAAGTGAGGTTGTAAGTTTCATCCGAAGTAAGATGCTTAATTAGTATAGAAAAATTAAATGAGTACGGCTCGCCTTTGG
>APMI01011065.1_pt1 | contig 17922 bp, 17 predicted proteins | sample 667938 | NCBI WGS metagenome assembly APMI01 (sample SAMN01084076, study PRJNA167559) | wastewater metagenome | biome: Wastewater | place: Denmark: Ejby Moelle, Odense | collected 2011-11-28 | reverse complement strand
CCCGACCATTCTGGAGACGACCGCGCTCGGCGCGGCATGGCTTGCCGGCCAGCGCGCCGGCGTGTGGCCCGACCGCAAGGGCTTTGCCAAGTCCTGGGCGCACGACAGGCGCTTCACGCCCGAGATGGACGAGAAGACCCGCGCCGTGAAGATCAAGGGCTGGAAGGACGCGGTGCGGCGGACGCTGAGCGCGTAATTCGTCCCGCCATCTTCAAGGTTCGATGGCCGGATGCTAGACACCGGCCATGTATCCATCCCCCGCCACTATTGCCGGCCGATCCTGCGGCACCTGCACGCTCTGCTGCCGGCTGCCTGATATCGACCTGTTCGACAAGCCGGCCAATGTCTGGTGCAGGCATTGCGTCGCGGGGAAGGGGTGTTCGATCTATGCGGACCGCCCGTCGGTCTGCCGGGATTTCCTGTGTCTCTGGATGACCGATGCGGGGCTCGACGAGGCATGGGAGCCGTCGCGCTCGCATATGATGGTCTACCGGCAGGGGCCGCAGGTCACGGTGCTGGTCGATCCCGACCATCCCGATATCTGGCGCAGCGAGCCGTATCATGCGCAACTGCGCGCCTGGGCCGAGGAAGCCGAGGCGACGGGCGGCTATGTCATCGTGTTCCGGCAGGACGACGTGTTCAAGATCTGAACCGCTGGACGTTCCTGCGAAAAATCAAAAATATTCCGGTGCGCCCTGTCGACTGAGACGCTACTTCTACGTCTTTCAGCCAACGGGAGTTCACCATGCTGTATGCCGTCCTTTGTTACGATGCCGAAAGCGAAGTCTGCGCCTGGTCGAAGGAGCTGGACGACAAGGTCATGGCCGATCTCGGCGCGGTCAACCAGCGTTATGCCGAGGCCGGCAAGCTCGGCCCCGTCGCGCGGCTGATGCCGACCACGGCGGCCGTCACGGTGCGTAAGGGGGCGACGGACAATATCGTCATGGACGGTCCCTTCGCGGAAACCAAGGAACAGTTCCTCGGCTTCTTCGTGCTTCAGGCCGAGACGCTGGAGGAGGCGATCCAGTTCGCCCGCGAGCTTTCCGCCGCCAATCCGGCGAACGGCACCTATGAAATCCGGCCGCTGCAGTTCTTCAATCCGGGAGTGCCCATTACATGACAGACCTTGCCTGGATCGATCTGGCGCTCACCTCGGCACGGCCGCAGGCCATGGGGGCGCTGCTGCGCTACTTCCGTGACCTCGACATGGCGGAGGAGGCTTTTCAGGAAGCCTGCCTGCGTGCGCTGAGGACATGGCCCGAAAAGGGCCCGCCGCGCGATCCGGCTGCATGGCTCATCTTCGTTGGCCGCAACAGCGGCATCGATCAGGTGAGGAAGCGCGCCAGAACTCAGCCGCTGCCGCCCGAGGAAATGCTGTCCGATCTGGAGGATACGGAGAGCGACCTTGCCGACCGGTTGGACGGCGCGCATTACCGCGACGATATCCTGCGCCTGCTCTTCGTCTGCTGCCATCCCGACCTGCCGGCGACGCAGCAGATCGCGCTGGCGCTGCGCATCGTCTCCGGTCTTTCGGTGAAGCAGATCGCCCGGGCCTTCCTCGTCTCGGAAGCGGCGATGGAGCAGCGTATCACCCGCGCCAAGGCCAAGGTCGGCGCGGCCGGGATTGCCTTCGAGACGCCCGATGCGGTGGCGCGGGCCGAACGGCTCGGGCTTGTCGCGGCGATGATCTATCTCGTCTTCAACGAGGGCTATTCGGCCGGCGTGCCGCAGAAGGCGGATACGCCCTTCTGCACGGAGGCGATCCGGCTGGCGCGGCTGCTGCTGAAACTCTTTCCCGCCGAGCCGGAGATCATGGGCCTCACGGCGCTCCTGCTCATCCAGCATTCGCGGCTCGACGCCCGCTTCGATGCGAACGGGCAGATCGTGCTGCTGGAGGATCAGGATCGTTCGCTCTGGGATCGCCCGCTCATCGACGAGGCGCTCGTGCTGATCGACAAGGCGATCCGCCATCGCACGCCCGGCCCCTTCCAGATCCAGGCGGCGATTGCCGCCCTCCATGCCCGCGCCGCGACGGCGGCGGAAACGGACTGGCTGCAGATCGACCTGCTCTACCAGACGCTGGAGCGCCTCCAGCCCTCGCCCGTGGTGCGGCTCAACCGGGCCGTCGCGGTCTCCAAGCGCGAGGGGCCGGAAGCGGCGCTGGCGCTTGTCGAGCCGCTGGCGGAAAAGCTGAACGGCTATTTCTATTTCCACGGCCTGCGCGGCGGCCTGCTGAAGCAGCTCGGTCGTTATGCCGAGGCGCATCAGGCCTTCGACCGTGCCATCGCGCTTGCCACCACCTCCGCCGAGGCGGCCCATATCCGCCAGCATATCGACAGCATGTAGCGCGAAACGGCCGGCGCCGAAAAATAATCCGCTTTCAATGTCGGACTGGCCGTTCGCCGCCCGTCCTTGATACGAACCATCCCATCCATCCCCGAGGAGAAAGCCATGACCGTGACCGCCGAGATCAAGCCCGCCAACAACCGCGAACTGGTGCTGACCCGCGTGCTGAACGCCACGCCCGCCCAGCTCTTCAAGGCATGGACGACGCCGGAGCTGATGAAGCAATGGTTCGCGCCCAAGCCCTACGAGACGCCCGTCATCGAGATCGAGCCGCGCGACGGCGGCAAGTTCCGCACCGTCATGACCGGCCCGGACAATTTCCACATGGACAGCACCGGCATTTTCCTGAAGGTGGAAAAGGACCGCCGCATCGTCACCACCGATGCCTTCGGCCCGGATTTCAAGCCGAGCGAACGCGCCTTCTTCTCCGCCGAAATCCTCCTCGACGATCTCGGCAACGGCCAGACCCGCTACACCGCCATCGCCCGCCACTGGAGTGTGGAGGACTGCGAGGCGCATGAGAAGATGGGTTTCCACGAGGGCTGGGGACAGGTGGCGACGCAGCTCGAGGCGGTGGCGTCGACGCTCTGATTGGAAAAAGCGGGACGGTGTGGTATGAATGTTTCATACCACACCGCGCTTGGAGGTTCTCGATATGGCGCCGGCCGAGAAACGGACATTCAGCCTGCCTCGCGAACAGTCTGCCTATATTGACGAACTCGTTGCGAGTGGTGCCTTCGCAAGCGGCAGCGAGGTGATCCGCGCCGGATTGCGCGCCTTGCGGGAACGGGATACGGCCGTCGACAGATGGCTGAAACAGGACGTCGTGCCGGTTATCCTCGCAACGCAGGCCGACCCGCACCGCACCATGCCGCTGAAGGATGTGTTTGACGAAATCCGGTTGCATCATCAATCGCGCGGCGAGAGCTGAGCTTGCTTTATCATGTACATTTCGCACCGGAAGCGCGGGATGATCTCCTCAAACTCTACGATTTTGTCGCAGAGCAGGCCGGAAGGCCCCGCGCCATCGCCTATCTCGGACGGATCGAGGCATTTTGCCTTGGCTTCACGCGGTTCCCGCAGCGAGGCATGGCGCGGGACGATATTCTGCCGGGCCTGCGCGTGGTCGGCTTCGAGCGGCGTGTAACGCTCGCCTTTCATGTCTCCGGCAACACCGTGGTCTTTGACCGCGTCCTTTATGGCGGGCGGCAATTTCCGCCGGAAGAGGAGACGTCCTAGTCTTCCCGCGTGATGAACGCACTGTTTCCAGATCGGCCCTTTCAAGTCGCCTCCCCCGGCCATATTTCAGGGGAAATCCTCTCATCCGGAACATCCCATGGAACTTGGTCTCTACACATTCGCCGACGTCGATCCCAACGCGCCTGACAAGGGGCGGGAAGGGGAGCGGCGGCTGAAGAATCTCATCGACGAAATCGAGCTTGCCGATCAGGTGGGCCTCGATGTCTTCGGGCTGGGCGAGCATCACCGGCCGGATTATGCGGCCTCGGCGCCGGCCGTCATTCTGGCGGCTGCGGCGGCACGCACGAAGAATATCCGGCTTTCGAGCGCGGTCACGGTGCTGTCGTCGGACGATCCGGTGCGTGTCTTCCAGCAGTTCTCGACGGTGGACCTGATTTCCGGCGGCCGGGCGGAGATCATGGCGGGGCGCGGCTCCTTCATCGAATCCTTCCCGCTCTTCGGCTATGCGCTCGACGACTACGACCAGCTCTTCGAGGAAAAGCTCGACCTGCTGCTCGCCCTCAACGAGAGTGAGACGGTCTCGTGGAACGGTGTGATGCGTGCGCCGCTTTCGGGCATCGGCGTCTATCCGCGGCCGGCGCATGGCAAATTGCCGATCTGGATCGCGGTCGGCGGCACGCCGCAATCGGTGGCGCGGGCAGGGGCCTATGGGCTGCCGCTGGCGCTCGCCATCATCGGCGGCACGCCGGCACGCTATGCGCCGCTCTTCGATCTTTACCGCGAGGCCGCGCGCCGCGCGGGGCAGGACGAGGCGAAGCTGAAGACCAGCATCAACGTACACGGCTTCATCGCCGATACGACGCAAGCGGCGGCCGACGCCTTTTACGGGCCGCAGGCCGAGGTGATGAACCGCATCGGCCGCGAGCGCGGCTTCGGGCCGGCGAACCGGGCGCAGTTCGACCAGGGGATCGGGCCGGATGGCCATCTCTTCCTCGGTGACCCGGAAACGGTGGCGAAGAAGATCGTCGCGCATCAAAAAATCTTCCGCAATGACCGCTTCCTGCTGCAGATGGCGATCGGCCTGATGCCGCATGACCAGATCCTGCGCGGGATAGAGCTTTACGGAACGAAGGTCGCGCCGCTGGTGCGCGAGATGCTGGCGGAGGCTTCCGCCTGACAGCGCGGCGCGGACGTGATAGGACGCGCCGCGAAAGAGAGATGCGATGACCCTTGGAAACGATGAAGACCTCGACGGCCTGAAGGCGATCGGCCGGATTTGCGCGAACGTGCTGCAGCATATGTCCACCGCCGTCAGGCCCGGCATGACGACCGCCGAACTCGACCTGATCGGCCGGCGCCTGCTGGAGGCGTCCGGCGCGCGTTCGGCCCCGGAAAGCTGCTATAATTTTCCGGGCGCGACCTGCATCAGCATCAACGAAGAGGTGGCGCACGGCATTCCGGGCGACCGGGTGATCGCGGAAGGCGATCTCGTCAATATCGACGTTTCCGCCGAACTCGACGGTTACTTTGCCGATACCGGTGCATCCTTCACGGTCGGGCGCGCCGCGCCGGCGGTGGAGCGGCTTTGCCGCGATGGCAAGCGGGCGCTGTGGGTCGGCCTCAAGGAAGTGAAGGCCGGCCGGCCGCTGGCCGAGGTCGGCAATGCCATCGGCGCCTTCGCGCGCAAGAACCGCTATACGCTGATCGCCAATCTCGCCAGCCACGGCGTTGGCCGCTCGCTGCACGAGGAGCCGACGGAAATCGCAACCTGGCCGGACCCGCAGGAAAAGCGCCGCATGACGGAAGGCCTCGTCTTCACGGTCGAGCCTTTCCTGTCGCTGGGCGCGAACTGGGCGGAAAGCGGCGACAAGGACGAATGGACGCTCTACAGCGATCCGTGCGCGCCGACGGTGCAGTTCGAACACACGGTCGTCGCCACGCGCAACGGTCCGCTGGTGGTGACGCTGCCGGGCTGAGCGCCTTCACCGGCGCTGATCCGTCGAGCAATAATTGTCGTTTGCCGCGATCATGTTGCGGTGCAATGGTGGGGCCATGATGCACCGCACGTCCACCCCGTCGCGTGAACCCGTCCGTGCCGCCATTGCCGGTGCCGTGGCAATGGCCGTTGCCATGGGGCTCGGCCGCTTCTTCTATACGCCGGTGCTGCCCGGGATGATGGCGGGGCTCGGTCTCGACGCCGCCGATGCGGGCATCATCGCGGCCGCGAATTTTGCAGGATACCTGATCGGTGCGGTGCTGGCCGCCTACGGCTGGGCTGCGGGCCGGGAGCGGTCGCTGGCAATCGGCGCTCTGGTCGCCACGGTATCGCTGCTCCTCGCCATGGGGTTTTTCTCCAGCGTGACGGCGCTTTCCGTCGTGCGGCTCCTTGCAGGAGCCGCCAGCGCATTCGCCATGATCTTCACCTCCGGCATCGTGCTGTCCATCGGGCTCGCCCATGGCGATCCGCGCGTGCAGATGGCGCATTTTTCGGGAGTCGGCATCGGTATCGCGGTCTCGGCCGTGCTCGTCTATCTTCTCTCCTTCGTCGATTTTTCCGTGCTGCCGGCGTGGCGGGCGGACTGGCTCTTCGGCGCGCTGCTTGCCGCTGCCGGACTCGCGGTGGTCACAGTGCTGCTGCCGCGGTCGGAGGGCGGCGCTTCGGCCGGGCGCGAACCCGTCTGGACACGGCCGCTCGCGGCGCTGACGCTGAGCTATGGCCTCTTCGGCATCGGCTATGTGGTGACGGCGACCTTCATCGTCGCCATTGCAAGGGAAGGAGCGCAAAGCCCGCTGCTCGAATGCCTGACATGGCTCGTCACCGGCGGGGCGGCCGCGCTGTCGCTGATCGCCTGGAAACCCGTCGAGCGGTGGCGCGGGGTCGCAGCGGCCTATCTGCTGGCGATTCTTGTCGAAACCGTGGGGGTCGCGGCAACGGTGCTGTTGCCCTTTCCGTGGTCGGCGCTTGTCGGCGGCATGCTGCTCGGCCTGACCTTCATCGTCATTACGGCCTATGGCCTGCAGCTCGGCCGGGTTCTCACCAGTCGCAGCCCGCGCCGTGTGCTCGCGCTGATGACGGCGGCCTTCGGTGTCGGGCAGATCGTCGGGCCGCTGGGCGCGGGGTTCCTCGCCGCGCGCACGGGAAGCTATGTCCTGCCGAGCCTTGCGGCGGCAGGCATCCTGCTGCTCGCGGCGGCCATCACAGTGCTCGGCGGCGTACTTTCCATTAAATCTCGGTAATGCCACGGGGCACCAATTGTTGTGCTGCGCAAACTCCTTTAGGTTCTGCGCATCTTCGGTGTGCCCGGTCTACGAGAAACGAAAGTCATTCCTTTGTTCGTCTCCTTCTTCCCTTCTCCCAGATTGTTCTTCCTTTCCGTCGTCCTCTGGTCGGCCCTTGCCATGGCGATCTGGTACGCCGGCGGGGAAGCTCTGGGCGCCTATATCGGGCTGCCGCCGCTGAAGCCGGGCGAGGAGGCGATCATCGGCGTCTCCGTCTTCTGGTCCGCGCCCTTCCTTTGGTTCTACATCTATTATGCGGTGATGGTCGGGCTGTTCGCGGCCTTCTGGTTCACCTACAGCCCGCATCAATGGCAGCTCTGGTCCGTGCTCGGCTCGGCGCTGATCATCTTCAACACCTATTTCTCCGTGCAGGTCAGCGTCGCCATCAATGCTTGGTACGGGCCGTTCTACGACATGATCCAGCGCGGGCTTGCCCGCACCGAGCCGATCCCGACGGAGAGCGAAATCTATGTCGGCATGATCGGCTTTGCCGGCATCGCCTTCGTCGCCATCACCGTCGGCACGCTGAACCTCTTCTTCGTCAGCCATTACGTCTTCCGCTGGCGCACGGCGATGAACGATTTCTACATGTCCCACTGGGACAAGCTGCGCCATATCGAGGGCGCCTCGCAGCGCGTGCAGGACGATACGATGCGCTTCTCGCGCACCGTGGAAGGGCTGGGCGTCAGCCTCGTTTCCTCGATCATGACGCTCGTCGCCTTCCTGCCGGTGCTGTTCAAGTTCTCCACCACGGTGACGGTGCTGCCCTTCATCGGCGAGGTGCCGCATGCCCTCGTCTGGGCGGCGGTCTGCTGGTCGCTGTTCGGAACGGTGTTCCTTGCCGCGGTCGGCATCAAGCTGCCGGGGCTGGAATTCCGCAACCAGCGCGTCGAGGCCGCCTACCGCAAGGAATTGGTCTATGGCGAGGACCATGCCGACCGGGCGCAGCCGCCGACGGTGGCCGAGCTCTTCGCAAACGTGCGCAAGAACTATTTCCGCCTCTACTTCCACTATCTCTATTTCAACGTCGCCCGCATCTTCTACCTGCAGGCCGACAACCTCTTCGGCACCTTCGTTCTGGTTCCCTCCATCGTCGCCGGCAAGCTGACGCTCGGCGTGATGAGCCAGATTCAGAACGTGTTCGGTCAGGTGCGTGAGTCGTTCCAGTATCTCGTCAATTCCTGGACGACGATCGTCGAGCTGCTGTCGATCTACAAGCGCCTCAAGGCTTTCGAGGCAGCCATCGATGACAAGCCGCTGCCGGATATCGACGAGCGCTACCTGCAGAGGGCAGCGGTGGAAGGTGAGCTCGCGGCCAACGAGCCATAAGCTGGAGGATCAGAGGGCGGCCCCGGCCGCCTTCTTCTCTTTCGCGAGAATGTCCAGCGCGCCGGCATAGCTGACGCAGGCCACATCCGCCTTGCCGCAGGTCTCCGTCAGGAAGCGGTCGAGCGCGCGCCAATAGGCGCCGGCATTCATCTCCACGAAGTGGAAGCCGAGCTGCAGGGGAATGCGCTCCCCGTCATATTGCTTCGCGAAGGCATCGCGATAGGCCTTGAGCGTGCTCTCCTCGAAGGCGGCGCTCTTTTCCGGGTTTTCCTTGCCCTTGGAATGGCGGACATAGAGATTGTAGCCCATGGCGATGACAGGGCGCTGGGAAGCCCCTTCGGGAACGAGCGGCAGGCCGAAGCGGGCGATGTCGCCGCTGGCGGCAGGCATGGCCGGTCCCTTGGTCACGAGGCTTGCATCATAGGTGAAGCCCTCGGCCTCCAGTGCCTTGACGAGGCCGCTGCCGGCGGCGAGATAGGGCGCGCGAAAGCCCTTGATGTCCTCGGCCGCGAAGCGTTGCCAGCCGGCGGGTTCACGCTCGCCGACGCCGGCATTCTGCCAGGCGTTCTTCAGCGAATTCCGGAAGAAGGTGAGTTCCTCCTTCCAGTCGTCCGCGCTCCACTTGCCGCCGTCGAAATGGCCGCAGGCATGGCTGCCGATATCGTGGCCTTCGAGCTTCGCCAGCCAGATTTCGCCAAGGCGAAGGATCGTCTCCTCCTTGTCCTGCGAGAAGCCGACGTTGGAGCGACCGCGCTTTTCGTGCGGCGCCTGATAGGTTGCGCGCTGGTCTTTCGAAAAGAGGAAGGTGCAGGAGAGGAAATAGGTGAAATGCGCGCCGGTGCGCTTGGCCATGGCGCGGCTCTTCTCCCAGAGCTGGTTGTCGTGCGCGCCGTCGAAGGAAACGATGACGAGCTGTTTGCGCCGTGCCGGCTCCACCGCGTCGTCCTTTGCGAAGGCGCTACCCGTAACAAGCGCTGCGGCAAGGGGAAGAAGGAGGATTCGAGACGACAAGGACGACGACATGGCTACCCGCGACAATTTGCAAAGGGTCTCTCATCGATTCCGAATGCGGCAATCCTTTGATCGGGCTGCAATTGTCAGATATCCAGAGATACGAAATTCTTTCCTGGAGACATTTCCATGACGCTGCTTGTTGCCGGTCTCGTTCTTTTCATCGTCACGCATCTCCTCCGTCCCTTCGCGCCGGGGCTGCGCAATGCCGGCATCGCGACGCTCGGCAAGCCGGGCTGGATGGTTCTGCATGGCGTCCTCTCGCTGGCGAGCCTCGTGATGATCGCCTATGGCTTTGCCGCCGCGCGGGAAAACGGGGGCGAGATGCTCTATTTCCCGCCGAAATTCATGGCGCATATCGCGCTGACGCTGATGATGATCGCCTCGATCTGTCTCGTCGCCGGCTTCCTGCCGGCCGGCCACATCCGCGCGAAGCTGAAGTTCCCGATCCTCGTCGCCATCAAGATCTGGGCGCTGGCCCATCTTCTGGCCAATGGCGAAAGCTATTCGGTCCTTCTCTTCGTGACGATCCTCGCCTGGGCGGTCATTCTGCGCATTTCGCTGAAGAAGCGGATCGCGGCGGGCGAGACGAAGCTGCCGGTCTTCGTCTCGGCGAAATACGACCTCATCTCGGTCGTCGTCGGCCTCGCGCTCTATGCGGTCATCGTGTTCAAGCTCCACGAGTGGCTGATCGGGGTGGCGCCGCTGTCCTGACGCACAGGCCGATCCGGGAGGTTTTCGCGCCAGCCCCCTTACAACGCCGAGAAAATGGGGTAGAAGGCGCGAACTCCAATCGTCAGCAAGAGCCGGGCAGGGAATGGTACATCAGGACGACAGCTTTATCCGCGAGGTGAACGAGGAACTCCGTTCCGACCAGATGCGTCTGGTCTGGAAGCGTTTCGGGCGCGTCCTCATCGGCGCCGCCGTACTCGTCGTTCTCGGCACGATCGGCAAGGTGAGCTACGACTACTGGCGCAACAGCGCAGCCTCGGTCGCCGGCGACCAGTTCCTTGCAGCCCTGACGCTTGCCCGCGACGGCAAGAAGGACGAGGCGCTCGCAGCGCTTGCCAATCTCGAGAAGGAAGGCTTCGGCTCCTATCCGGTTCTGGCCCGCATGCGCTCGGCCTCGCTGCTGGCCGAGACGGACCCCAAGGGCGCCGTGGATGCCTTTACGACGATTGCCAAGGATGCCTCGGTGCCGCAGGCGCTGCGGGATGCGGCCCGCCTGCGCGGGGCCTATCTTCTCGTCGATACCGGAAGCTACGAGCAGGTCTCGGCCGAGGCGGAGCAGCTTGCGACGCCGCAGAGCGCGCTGCGTCATTCGGCCCGCGAAGCCCTCGGCCTTTCGGCTTTCAAGCATGAGGACTATGCCCGCGCCAAGGAATGGTTCGACGCGATCCTCAACGACAGCGAAAGCCCGCGCAATGTCGCCAACCGCGCGCAGATGCTGCTTGACCTGATTGCCGCAAGCGGCAAGCTGCCCTCCTGATCTGGCATCTGCCCGGTCACTACAACGGAATACGTTCATGAGCTTCACCGTCGCCATTGTCGGACGCCCCAATGTCGGCAAGTCCACCCTGTTCAACAGGCTCGTGGGCAAGAAGCTCGCGCTCGTCGACGACACGCCCGGCGTCACGCGTGACCGCCGGCCGGGCGATGCCCGCCTTGTCGATCTGCGGTTCCGCATCATCGACACGGCCGGCCTCGAGGAGGCCGCGCCCGAGACGCTGCAGGGCCGCATGCGCGCCCAGACGGAGGCGGCCATCGAGGAGGCGGATCTTTCACTCTTCGTGGTCGACGCCAAGATGGGCCTCACGCCCGTCGACCAGACGCTCGCCGAAATGCTGCGCAAGAAGGGCAAGCCCGTGGTGCTCGTCGCCAACAAGTCGGAAGCCCGCGGCTCCGACGGTGGCTTCTATGATGCCTTCACGCTCGGCCTCGGCGAACCGACGCCGATCTCCGCCGAACACGGCCAGGGCATGCTCGACCTGCGCGACGCCATCGTCGCCGCCATCGGCGAGGAGCGAGCCTTCCCGGAAGACGACGAGGCCGAGACCAATATCGACGTGCGCGCCGAAATGGCCGAGGGCGCGGAAGAGGACGAAGATTTCGAGCCGGAATACGACGAGACGAAGCCGCTGCGCGTCGCCATCGTCGGCCGCCCGAATGCCGGCAAGTCCACCCTCATCAACCGTTTCCTCGGCGAGGACCGCCTGCTGACCGGCCCGGAGGCCGGCATCACGCGCGATTCCATTTCCGTCGAATGGGACTGGCAGGGCCGCACCATCAAGATGTTCGATACGGCCGGCATGCGCCGCAAGGCCAAGGTGCAGGAGAAGCTGGAAAAGCTCTCCGTCGCCGATGGCCTGCGCGCTATCCGCTTTGCCGAGACGGTGGTTATCGTCTTCGATTCCACCATTCCTTTCGAAAAACAGGACCTGCAGATAGTCGACCTCGTGCTGCGCGAAGGCCGCGCGGCCGTGCTCGCCTTCAACAAATGGGACCTGATCGACGACCCGCAGGCCGTGCTTGCCGATCTTCGCGAAGAGACCGACCGCCTGCTGCCGCAGGCGCGCGGTATCCGCGCCGTGCCGGTTTCCGGCCAGACCGGCCGCGGCCTCGACAAGCTGATGCAGGCCGTGATCGACACGGACCGCACCTGGAATCGCCGCATCTCCACCGCCAAGCTCAATCGCTGGCTGGATGCGGTGCAGACGCAGCATCCGCCGCCGGCCGTTTCCGGCCGCCGCCTGAAGCTGAAATATATGACGCAGGTTAAGGCCCGTCCGCCGGGCTTCATGGTGTCCTGCACGCGCCCCGATGCGCTGCCGGAATCCTATATCCGTTACCTGACGAACGGCCTGCGCAACGACTTCAACCTGCCGGGCGTGCCGATCCGCATCCATTTCCGGGCGTCGGACAATCCCTATGCCGGCAAGGCGAAGAAGAAGCGCTGAGGCTCAGCCCTTCGGCAGCTTGTCCTTTTCCACCAGCGCGCCGTGATGCTGGATGACCGCTGCGGCCACATCCGCGGCAAAGCGGGCGGCCTCCTGCGGCGTGGCGCCGACAGCAAGACGGGCGAGGAATGCCCCGTTGAAGCTGTCGCCCGCACTCGTCGTGTCGACGATCTTTTCCACCTTTGCGGAAGGCGCATGGCTGCGGGTGCCGCCGAAGACGAGCGTCGCCCCTTCCGCCCCGTCCTTCACCACCTGTTCCGCAACGCCGAGCCCGGCATAACGCGCAATGGTCTCTTCCAGCGAGGCGTCGCCGAAATGGGTCGTCTCGTCGTCGAGGCTCGGCATGACGAGCGTGGCGGCGCGGGCGCCATCGGTGATCGTTGCGCGCATGCGTTCCGCATCGTCCCAGAGACGCGGGCGGATATTGGGGTCGAAGACGACGCGCTTGCCGGCGGCTTTCGCGCGGCGCAGCTCGGAAAGCAGCGTCTCGACATCCTCCACCGGCAGGATCGCCAGTGTGATGCCGGAAAAGACGATGATATCGGACGCTTCGATGGCGGCGCGCAGCCGGTCGCCGTCGCGGGCGAGCAGCTTTGCGGCGGAGACGGAGCGCCAGTAGGAGAAGCTGCGCTCGCCGTCTTTCAGGTGGATCATGTAGAGGCCGGGCGAACGGCCCTCGATGCGGGCGACATGGTTCGTGCCGATGCCGTGACCCTGCATGAAGGCCAGCATCTCGTTGGAGATCATGTCCGCGCCGACGGCGGAGAAATAGTCGACGCTCCAGTCGGCGGGCAGGAACTGGCGGGCGTAATAGGCGGTGTTGAACGTGTCGCCGGCGAAGCTTTTGCGCAGAAGACCGCCTTCGGCCTGCATCAGTTCCACCATGCATTCGCCGATCGCCAGCAGCCGTCCAGCCATGTCCGTTCCCCTTCGGTCAATTTCGCCGGAAAGAGGAAATACTGTCAAAGAGTTGGCGGGGCAAGACGATGCCGGTGTTTTCGGCCTTTCGCCGCCGTTCCGCACGCTCGATACCGGGAATGTGGACGCCATGGTCGCCGGCAAGGCGCGCCACCTGGCCCGCCAGACGCGCGGCGAAGTCGTTCGTGAAAAGCTGCGGCGAAAGCGCGAGGACGAAGAGACCTGCGCCCGGCGAAGCATCGCCCGCCTGAAAGTCCGGTGCATCGAGCGACCAGTGGGCGCCGGTGAGCCCGGCGGCCAGCACCTCGACCATGAGGGCGATGTTGGCGCCGCGCACGCCGCCGAAGGCCAGAAGCGCGCCCTGCATGGCGGCAAAGGGATCCGTGGTCGGCGCGCCGTCCTGATCGAGCGCCCAGCTATCCGGGATGGTGTCGCCCCGGGCGGCGGCCTCGCGAATGTTGACGAAGGCCGTGGCGCTGGAGGCCTGATCCAGCATGAGGATGCGGCCGTCTTCGAGCGGGGCGGCGAAGGCGAGCGGATTGGTGCCGTAGACGGGCTGGCGGCTGCCCGCGCCGGCCATGAGGGCCGGGCCATTGGTGGCGGCGAGTGCCACGAGGCCCTCTTCGGCAAGCCGGGCAGCGTACCAGCCGAGTTCGCCCACCGTGTAGCCGTTGTGCAGGGCGAAGACCGCGATGCCGAAGGTCTTCGCCTTCGATGCCAGTTCTTCATGGGCGAGCGAGAAACCGTGCTGCGCCACGCCGCCCATCGCGTCGCATTTCATGATGGCCGGCACCGGCGAGGTGATGAGCGGTTCGGCCCGCCCCTTGATCCTGCCGTCGACGAGGCTCCGCAGATAGTCCGTGAGGTGCAGGAAACCGATTGTATGCTTGCCGGCCGTTTCCGCATCCAGCGTGGCCTGGGCGAGGGCCGTTGCCGCCGGTTCGGCCATGCCGACACGCATCAGCGCGGTGCGGGCGAGGTCCATGGCTTCAGCGAGGGAAAGGGTGACGTCACCGGTCATGCGGTCAACCTTCTCTATGGAATTTGCAGGCATCATCCAGACCGGCAGCCGCTTCGTCAACCTTCGAAAAATCCGGGCACTACCCGTTTACGCCCCATGGGGTGCGCGTTACATCTGGCCCGAGACGAACAGGAACCGGAGCGAGAACGCATGGCAAAGCCCCGCAAGAAGGCCGACGACTGGTGGCGCGGCGCGGTGATCTATCAGGTCTATCCCCGCTCGTTCCAGGATACGACCGGCGATGGCATGGGGGATCTCAGGGGCGTTACGAAACGGCTCGGCCATATCGCCTCGCTCGGCGTCGACGCCATCTGGCTTTCGCCGTTCTTCAAGTCGCCGATGGCGGACATGGGCTATGACGTCTCGGATTATTGCGACGTCGATCCGATGTTCGGCACGCTGGCGGATTTCGATGCGATGCTGGCGGAGGCCCATCGCCTCGGCATCAAGGTGATCATCGATCAGGTGATCTCGCACACATCCGACCAGCACCCCTGGTTCGTCGAAAGCCGGTCCAGCCGCGCGAACTCGAAGGCCGACTGGTATGTCTGGGCCGATCCGAAGCCGGACGGCACGGCGCCCAACAACTGGCTGTCGATCTTCGGCGGGCCGGGCTGGGAATGGGACGGCGTGCGCAAGCAATATTACATGCACAATTTCCTCACCTCGCAGCCGGACCTCAACTTCCACAATCCCGACGTTCAGGACGCGCTGCTGAAGACCGTGCGCTTCTGGCTGGATCGCGGCGTGGACGGTTTCCGTCTTGATACGGTGAACTTCTATTTCCATGACCGGAAGCTGCGCGACAACCCGCCCCACGAGGCCAATCCCGACGATATCGGTCTCGATGCCCCGGACGTGAACCCCTACGGCATGCAGACGCATCGCTATGACAAGACGCAGCCGGAAAATGTCGATTTCCTTCGGCGCTTCCGTGCGCTGCTCGACGAATACGATGGGCGCATGACTGTTGGCGAGGTGGGGGACGGCGCGCGCTCCCTGAAGACGGTGGCCGACTATACGAGCGGCGGCGACAAGCTGAACATGTGCTACACGTTCGACCTGCTCGGGCCGGATTTCACCGCCGACCACATCCGCCGGTGCGTGCAGAGCTTCCAGCGCGCGGTGACGGACGGCTGGGTGTGCTGGGCCTTCTCCAACCATGACGTCAACCGCCATGTCAGCCGCTTCATCGAGACCCCTGAGGAGCGCGAGCGCGTCGCCAAGCTGGCGATCACGCTGCTATCGACGCTGCGCGGCTCCATCTGCCTCTATCAGGGCGAGGAACTGGGCCTGACCGAAGCCGAGCTTGCCTTCGAGGACCTGCGCGACCCCTATGGCATTCGCTTCTGGCCGGCCTTTAAGGGGCGGGACGGATGCCGCACGCCCATGCCCTGGCAGCACGGAGAGGCCAATGCCGGCTTCAGTGCGGCCAAGCCCTGGCTGCCGGTGCCGGAGGACCACGCCCGCCTTTCCGTCGATACGCAGGAGAAGGTGGCCGGCTCCGTGCTCAACCACTATCGCGCGGCGCTCGCCTTCCGGAAGGAGCACGAGGTCCTTCACGACGGCGACATGGCCTTCGTTCATTCCAATCAGGATATCCTTGCCTTCACCCGCGAGAAGGGCGGCGAGAAGCTGCTCTTCGTCTTCAACCTGACGCGCGGGAAGGCGGAGTTCACGCCGGCGAAATCGCTGAAGCTCGGCGAGCCGCTGCCGGTGCCCGGTTTCGGGGCGAAGCTGAAGGATGGGGCGATCGAACTGGATGCGCTGGACATGGCCTGCTTGCGGGTTTGAGCCAGGTTATCCTGACAGGCTGGTCGCCCGGATCATGGCTGGGCCGATATGGAGAAGCGAGCGGCGGACCGTTCGATTCTCCATATCGGCCAGTTTACGTTTTTAGAAGAAATTGCATACAATAATTCTGCAAGTTAAGATAAATTTTAGCGATGGCGATGTATGCAAAGAGGGTGTCAACCCTTTAGGCGGCTTCCATGCGCAATATTCCCGTCATCAGTAAATTCCTGGTCATTCTTCTCGCATTCGGCCTGTTCGTGGCCGGTGTGATCGCATACAGCAGCTCGCGGCTGTCACTCATCAATTCGGCCTACATGACCTTGCTGCAGCAGGAGTCCACGGCAACCTTGACGCTTGCCCGCACCAGCCGCAGTCTGGTGTCCGTGCGCACCGGCATTGCCGACCTGCTGCTCGCCCGCACGCCGGAAGGCAAGAAGGCCGCGCTCGACGATATCGCACTGAGCCGGGGCTTCGTCATCGAGCAGATGGACCTGACGATGGCAGCCTTGCCGCATCAGGCCGCCCTTCCGGGTCTCAAGGCTGCAGCGCTGAAGGTGGTCGACACCGTCTGCGCACCGCTGATCACCGAAGCCACCAATGCCTTCGCCGACGCCGACATCGTGCGCACGCAGGGCGATTTCCCCAAGGTCTGCCAGCCGGCGCTCAACACCGCCATCGCCGATGTGACGAGCGAAATCGATGTGGTGATCGATGCGGCCAAGGCCCGCACGGCCGAGCTCGACGCCATGTCCAGCTCGACCATCATCACGACGGTTCTCGGTGTCGTCGCCGGTCTGATTGTCATGCTCATCGCGAGCTTCTTCGCGGTCCGGGCGTGGATTTCGCGTCCGCTGAACACGCTTGCGGGCACGATGACGACGCTTGCGGGCGGCAATCTCGACATCGCCATTGCCGAGACCGACCGCCGCGACGAAGTCGGCGGCATGGCCCGCGCCGTGCAGGTCTTCAAGGACAACGGCCTGCGCACCCGCGCCCTCGAAGCCTCCTCCGAGGCCGAGCGCCACGCCAGCGAAGCCGAGCGCGAACGCAACCTCGAAACCGACCGCGTGCGCAATGCCGCCATGGCCCAGGCCACAGAAGGCCTTGCCGGCGGCCTCAAGCGCATGGCCGGCGGGGATCTCTCCTGCGAACTCACCCAGGCCTTCTCCGCCGAGTTCGAAAGCCTGCGCCAGGACTTCAACGCCGCCGTCGGCCAGCTGCGCACCACGCTGCAGTCCGTCTCCGACGCCACCGGCTCCATCGACAGCGGCTCGCGCGAACTCAGCCAGGCCGCCAACGACCTGTCGCGCCGCACCGAGCAGCAGGCAGCCGCCCTCGAAGAGACCGCCGCAGCTCTCGACGAGATCACCGCGAACGTCTCCCAGTCCACCAAGCGCGCCGAAGAGGCCCGCAGCAAGGCGCTGGAGGCCAACGGTTCGGCCAATCACTCCACCAAGGTCGTCTCCGATGCCGTCGCCGCCATGCAGCGCATCGAGCAGTCCTCCGGCCAGATCTCCAACATCATCGGCGTCATCGACGAGATCGCCTTCCAGACCAACCTTCTCGCCCTCAACGCGGGCGTGGAAGCGGCGCGTGCCGGGGAAGCCGGCAAGGGCTTTGCGGTCGTGGCGCAGGAAGTGCGCGAGCTTGCCCAGCGCTCGGCGCAGGCGGCCAAGGAGATCAAGGAACTGATCCGTCATTCGGCGAGCGAAGTGGAAGGCGGCGTGCGTCTTGTCACGGAGACCGGCGAGGCGCTGAAGGTGATCAACCAGCACGTCAACGACATCAACCTGCAGCTCGACGCGATCGCGCTTTCGGCCCGTGAGCAGTCGGTGGGCCTTGCGGAGGTGAATGCCGCGGTCAACCAGATGGACCAGACGACGCAGCAGAACGCGGCGATGGTGGAGCAGTCGACGGCGGCCAGCGCGTCGCTGGCGACGGAAGCCGACAGGCTTCGCCAACTGGTCGGCCAGTTCCAGGTCGGCTCTGCCGCCGCTGCCGGTTCCGGCCGCAGCTATGGCGCAGCCCCGGCCCGGGCGAGCGGCGCCCATGCGGCCTCGCAGCCCG